>JAAGOD010005617.1_pt1 | contig 13991 bp, 21 predicted proteins | sample 8389681 | NCBI WGS metagenome assembly JAAGOD01 (sample SAMN13964374, study PRJNA552185) | sponge metagenome | biome: deep-sea hydrothermal vent fields; feature: spots directly above weak diffusing fluid; material: seawater and sediment | host: Tedaniidae sp. KZ-2020 ... | reverse complement strand
TGGTGACAGCTGCCTGTTCAACACCCCCACGGAGATGGTGGGAGATCCCACCTGCGGGAATGGGATACGGGAGGGATCGGAGGCCTGCGACTGTGGGAGTCCGGCAGAGTGCACTGACAGTTGCTGCAACGCTGCTACCTGTCAGCTGGCTGAGGGGGCCCAGTGTGCCGTGGGAGGGTGCTGCACTGCACAGTGTCGCCTCATTGCGTACGGGACTGAATGCAGAGCAGCCGCAAACGAGTGCGATGTGGCCGAATATTGCCTCGGGACCTCTGGGGAGTGCCCGGAAGACAACCACGTGGCCAATGGCATTAGCTGTAGCTCCAACCTCGGGTACTGCATGGAAGGGATGTGTCCTACACACGATGATCAGTGCATGGCTGTTTTTGGTGAGGAAGATGGAGCTAGTGAGTGGCCATCAGTGAGCGAGATTTCTGTTTGCTCACAGGAACTGGGCAGGCTATTCAGTCCTGCTATGACAGAAACACTAGAGGAGAGAGATGCTGTAATTGTGGAGGAACAACAGCCTGTGCTCAAGCGTACGTCCACATGCATACACTGTTGAATCAGACCCTGTGATGTTCAATATGTTACTGTTGGTGCAGTGACGTGAGGTGTGGGCAACTCCAGTGCAATGGGGGGACGTACACAGAAATATTCAATACAGGAGGAACAATTTTCGGAGGCACCTGCAGGTTAGGCTTGTGTTGCAGTACAGTTGTTTAATGATAGCATCACCTATACCATTTTGCAGTTCAGTGACAAGTCTTATATTTTGTATATCTAGTTCTTTCAGCCCCAGTGGCTCTGACATGGCAAGCATAGGGCAAGTAGCTGATGGCACAAGGTGTTCTGATGGGAGTATATGTCAGGGGCAGCGGTGTGTTACTCTCTCCTCCCTCAACCTGCCACTGGCTTGTCCAACCAGCAATGGACAGCAGTGTTCTGGCCCCACCAGAGGGGTGAGTGAGAGACATGGGGAACTTAAACGGTGCCGTGATGATGTCATTGTTGTTGTTGACAGGTTTGCAACAACCGTGGGACATGCTCTTGCAATGTTGGACGGGAGGGAGATGCATGCGAGTTAGTCAGAGGTAAGTTTTCACTTCTACCTGTGTGCCATGTGACTTTGTCTGTCTTTGCAGATAATGACGAGTGTTTTACCAACAATGGAGGATGCCAGCACACCTGCACAAACACTCCTGGCTCCTTCATTTGCACCTGCAATCCAGGCTTTGCTTTGGCAGCCAACAACAGGGACTGTGTCGGTGAGCTTGTTGCCCAAGAGCCTAGCAGTTGTGACAGTGCAGCTTATTTGCTATCAGGACCAAATTTAGCAGCACTACTTTACTCATCTCTCTGTACTTCCCCAGATATCAATGAGTGTGTGCTGGGAACGGATGACTGCCCTGATCTCTGTGACAACACTGAGGGTAGCTTCACCTGTCGCTGCAGGACAGGTTTCGAGTCTGTCAACAATGGAGAGCGCTGTGAGGAAATAAACGAGTGTACGCGTGGGACCCACAACTGCCAGCAGCGCTGCACCAACACGCCGCCTGGGGCGTTCACCTGTAGCTGCACGAGTGGCTATGTCTTAAACCCTGACCAGGCTACCTGCAGAGGTGGGCTAGGACCAGATATAGTCACTCAGGTCATTTATTTGCTTGCGTTCAGATGATGATGAGTGTGCAAACAGCAATGGAGGCTGTGCGGGAACCTGCATTAACTCTGCTGGCTCGTTTGAGTGCAGGTGTCCTGACGGGTTTAGTCTCAGAGACGGCAGGTTTTGTGACGACATTGATGAGTGTGCTCGGAATGAAGATAACTGTGATCAAGGCTGCACGAACACTGCTGGGTCCTTTGAGTGCACCTGCAGGACTGGATACAGGCTCAATGCCAATGGAAGGACATGTGATGGTTAGTGCCTCTCACTCTCTTTCCCTCTCTCCATCCCTCCCCTCCCTCCAACCTCTTTCTCTCATATCTTCAGACATCGATGAGTGTGCTGTCAACACTGATGGCTGTGAAGACACCTGCATCAACAATGTTGGGTCTTTCACCTGTGTCTGTGACCCTGGCTACGCATTGGACACTAATGGCAGGACATGCTCAAGTGAGGAGACAGATTTACAATCCTACAATATGTTGTAATGGTACCCTCTGCACTGCAGATGTCAATGAGTGTGCCATGGACAATGGCGGGTGCTCTCAAATGTGTAGTGACAATGTCGGCTCATTCGTATGCCTGTGTGAGCCCAACTTCATCCTCGACTTCTCAGACCAAAGGACATGCATCCGTACGATACCCCAATTCATTTAGAGTGGTGACACTTATCACTCCCTTCTTCCTCTTGCAGCCATCAACCAGTGTCCCCCTGGAGATAGAGATCGTTGTGAAGTAGATTGCATAGTTCAAAATGGACTTTCCACTTGCTTCTGTCCAACTGGTTACGCTCTGCAGGCTGACAGAACGAGCTGTGGAGGTGGGTCCCTCCAATCATTGGTGGGAGAGGAGTAATTTGAGAGACTTGGTTTTTTCAGATGTTGATGAGTGTGAGCTGAATACTGACGGGTGTGACAACATGTGCACCAACACGGTTGGTTCCTTTGAATGCAGTTGCCGCAGTGGATTTCAGCTGAGCCCTAATGGCAGGACATGCTTAGGTAGGTGGGAAGACAGACCTGCACTTAAACAGCACACCTCATCCTCTTCCTTCACTTCCCCTCCCTCCCTCCCTCCCTCTCTCCCAGATACTGATGAATGTGTGGTTGACATGGGAGGGTGCAGCCAGGCTTGCTCCAACAATCCTCCTGGCTCCTTCTCTTGTGTCTGCAGGAGTGGCTTTACACTGGCTAGTGATGGAGTATCTTGTACAGATGTGAATGAGTGTGAAACTGATGAAAACAACTGCCTGGGCCTGTGCATCAACACAGATGGTGGCTTCATGTGTGGCTGTGAGCTAGGCTTCACTCTGAATGATGATGGTGTCTCCTGCAATGGTAAGGCCTCCTACAGCAAGCAAAGGCTAGCTAGTTGATAAATCCCCCTCCCCTTCTCTAGATGTGGATGAGTGTACGACAGATATGAACGGGTGCAAGCAGATTTGTGCCAACAATGAAGGATCGTTTCAGTGTGGCTGCAATGAAGGTTACGTGCTGGATAGAAATGGATTCTCGTGCAATGGTAGCTCTTTCTCTTTCAGTAGTAGCTAGACCTTCCTCCATGATAGTCATCTTTCTTGTGTAGATATCAATGAGTGTATCCGTGGAGACAATGGAGGCTGCTCACAGCTGTGCAACAACTCTGTGGCTTCATTCTCTTGCGGCTGCATCCCTGCCTTCACCCTGGAAGATGACGACACCTCTTGCATTGGTAATGAACCTTTTTTTTGCAATGGCAGCACTATCCACACTTTGTTACCCATACAGCAAATACTCCCTGCACCGACCAAGCGCAGTGTAAGCATTTCTGCCACTCAATGGATGGTGTGGACATCTGTTCCTGCCGTTACGGCTTTGTACTGAACTCTGACGGCACTACATGTGATGGTAAGTATCTGTCAGCAGTGTCGCCCAGGCACGGAATCCAGTTGTGGCCTTTTAGAGTGATGCATGGATAAGTAGCTGCACATGATTGGATAGTGAGTTTGGCACACTACACAGATGTGAACGAGTGTGAAGAGGAGAGCTCCAACGACTGTGAGCAGATTTGCACAAACATTGAAGGGGGGTTTAAGTGTAGCTGCACTGAAGGACTCTTTCTGGCTGCAGACTGGATCTCCTGCACCAGTAAGATAATATCCAATATCTTTCACATTGTCCACTCACTGCAAGTCTCCATTGATGCTATTCTATAGATTCTACACCCATTCAGATCACAGGAAATGATGATGGTGAGAATACACATTTTGCTAGTAGACATTGTTAGCGTAGGCCACATGAAGTTATCCATGCTATTGTTGCAGGAAGAAGTTCAGTTGGAGCCATTGTTGGTGGGCTAATTGGAGCTCTCCTTGCTGTGGCTATCATAGCAGCCATCATAGTGATAGTAGTAGTCGTTGCAATGAAGAGGAAGAGGAGAGAACCCAAGATAGCTTCCGCACCTTCGTCTGCCAGCAAACCCTATCCTTACTCCAGCTCTGCAGCTTACAATAGCTACCAGGCAAACATGATGAGGAAGAATGGCTCAGCTGAAGACCTCCTGGACCAGGGAGGGGATACTCCCGCCACTGCATCAGTAGACCTTGATGATTCCTTCTCGGATAGTTCCTTTGATGACACTATGCCTCCGTACAGCGTTAATAAACGTCCGAGCCGTCCCGCACCTGTCTTGCAGAAGGTACCGAAGCAAAGGAATGCCCCCCCGCCTCCTGCAGCCACAAAGCCACACCCACCACCTCCCACGCATGCTGTGAAGCCGAAACCAGCGGCTATGCCTGCACTGGCCTTCGCACCGAATCAGCCCGTCAAGAAAGCTGCACCTCCTGCAGCCAACGGCAGCAAGAAGCCAACTCCTCCCACCCCACAGACCAAACCTGTTGCCACGCCTCCTGTAAAGCCGCAGCCACCGAAGGCCACAAAACCACAGCCAGTTCCAAAGCCGTCCCCACTGGCAAAACCACCTACACCCACCAAACCGGTTCCCCCGGGAAAACCCGCGGCTGCTCCCAAGCCAGCACCACCACCTGCTAAGCCAGCAGTGGCCAAGTGGCCCCCACCACCACAGACTGAGCCCAAATCGCCCCCCGCCCCTCAACCCAAGCCTAAGCCGCATCAGGTTCCACAGGCGGGGAGAGGGGAGGAGCCTAAAAAACCTGTCTTACCGGTACCAGCAAGGAAGCCCATGGCCCCTCCCAAGCGATTCTAAAAATAAAAAAGTGTGCACAATCACGGACATGTGCTCACGTCACAGAGTGCTTCCTTTTTAATTTTTTTATCACTACAATAATAGAAAAGTAGCAATAATAGTTGTAAGTCCAGTAATCAGAGCAGCAGCTGAAATGGACTTTAATGAGGCACCACTACCTGCATTATCACAGCATGGATTGGATTGGAAGGGGAGGGATCATTTTGAACGTACCTGGATCGAGCAATTGAGTCGGCTCATTGAAGAGGCAACCGGATGTGGATGGATTCGTGATGAAGTATCTCTCTAGGTCATGAACGCTACAGTTGCTCCACGTGGTGGAGGGGGTGCTTGCTGACACGGCAGCCATGATGCACTTGCCGGTAGGATCAGTGCACTCACACACCCCTATCATAAATGCGGTATCACATGACAGTCACATGACCAACACAAGGCTAGACCTACTTCCTTCGACACTATCATGTGACATGTTCAGTATGTGTCCCATTTCGTGGGTAGCCGTCCCACCCACTGCACGCACGCTGACTCGGGTATCCTGCACGATCCCCACAGAGTAACGTCCATAGCAAATTGCCCCTTTATATGCCAGGCCCACTACACTCTCCTTGAAATCTCTCCCCCTTGGTATAAAAAAAGGCAATACTATAACAAGCATCTCATCAGCTGTGGTTGAACTCACGAGATTAGCATGGCACAGTCCAAGTGCCCTGGTATTCTGTCGAAGTAGTCTTTGAAGTTGATGAGCAGCATGACAGGATTGAGATCGTCGGGTATCGTTATGAGATCACTCTCGGTCCAAGTCACCACTCCCACGAGGGCAATACTGATGTTCAATTCTCTGTAGAGCTGCAGGGACCAGCCAAAAATGACACAACAAAACCCTCCTTCTCGACACTTTACCTGGTTCATGTAATCCACGATTTCTATATCTCTCAGAACCACCGAGGAGAGCTGTCTGTTGAATCGTAAATACTGGTGAGAATAGAGGTTATCTCTTGACCCACTCAGGCTTAATGTTTCTACCTGATGATGGTCATTCACTAGAACAAGCTCCACAATTCGTTGATTCTCTTCAAACCCTTGGCTAGCCTGAAAGAATAGTGATGACTATATGTCTATCTTTCTACTGTGAAGATTGTACCATTGGCTCTGGTCTCTTGCCCATTGGAAAGGAACTTTGGCCTTGCAAGAGAGGTGCAGTCACTATCATAAAAAGCAGGCACATTGTGCATTTTGTTAAGTGCATTGAGACATGTTCGGTTCTCAACAGCTGCATTACCGCAAATTCCAAGACTTTCATTGCTTGACTGCCAAGAAGATTCGGAATAAAAGAGATGTGGCTGATGCATCTTCAGAGAGTTGATAATAGCTAGTTGTATGGGTGATATATCTAACTAAACTCACTCACTGAATAATTGTTTGCGTCTGGATCAAGAGGCTCAATCTGGTAATAGCTTTTTCTATCGATTGCATCACCAAAATGTCCACTGCGAATATAGAACAATGTATAGCTAACTATCTAGCTAGCTACCATGTCGGTGGTGGTGGTTGCTCACTGTATTCCATTGCAGAGTGTCAGGGATACCGACCATTCAGAGAAACCATCCACATCTCCATCGTAAACACAGCCTGCAAAATCCTAGAAACAGCAGAGGGAACTCCTTACTCAGCCCAGGGCAGCTAGCTAGGACTGAAAATGCTTACATTTTCCATCACTGGTTTGGATTCTCTGAAGTAGGTGTTTGTGAACCTTGCAGGCAGCTTTCTGGAATGGAGATTACAATAGAATGGCTTATAGCTGCTGGTGAGACTGCATAGTGGAATCTTACTGGTGCTTCAGATTCAGAATGTACTCTGACAGCTGAATGGTGAGTGTTCCATCCTAGGAGTTTAGTGAGAAGAAATGATTTTTAGGTCTAAAATCACACGGCTAGGCTAAACTACCTTTTCTGTTGCTACCAAAATTGGAGTTATGACTTCATAGTGTTGATCTCGTGTGGATGGTGCATGGACTGCATGGACAGGACTCTCTAATGAAAGGGAGAACAGAGCTAGAAAGGCAAAGATCATCTTCCCATCTCCGCATTTTTTAAAAATTAATATTATTTTAGCGTTAATAACCTACTGCTCATGCGCAGTAGGATGCTTAAAACCCATGTGTACTGCTTACAAAAGCTGTTGAAACATTATGGTCACATCCATATTTTGTCAATGTTCTCCATGACTGCATCAGGTTCAGACTTATAAAACATGAAGTAGCCTTGTATCTGTGCCATGCTCACATCCCTCTCCCTCTCCAGCACCAACTGGGCAAAGTGACGGGATTTCTCCAAAGCAAGTGAGGGGTAGAAACGCTGGAACATCAGCTCTAGCTGATGCCTCGTTGCATGGCCAATGGAAACCTTCATATCCACGCGACCTGGTCTTATCAGCGCCTCATCCAGTCTGTAATAACAATGAAAACAAACAATTTAGAACTTAGTTCTTTTTCTCTTGCCTTTCCAAGTAGTTTGTTGTCATGAATACTATCCTTGCTTCCGTAGAAGCCACTCCGTCAAGAGCATTCAGTAACCCACTCAGTGTGACTGGACTCAGGCCTTCGTACGCAGTCTTCATTGTGGGCGTGTCCTTCCTACTAGAAAAGGCTGCGTCCACATCTTCCAACAGGATGATACTCTGCTGGGGGGCAACGCTCAAGAGGTGGTTGAGACGGTCGTCTGACAACCCTCGGTCACTCAAATTCAAGACGCATATGCTGTACTCCAGTTCCCCTGCCAGAGCAGTGCTAGAGCAAGAAGATGAGACTTTCAGCTTCCTTCTATCTTCAGTTTGGTACCCTTCCCTTACATGAAGCTGCTTTTCCCACATCCCGGTGGTCCGTAGAGAAGATATCCCCTTCTGTAAGGTATTCCTCTGTCGACGTACCACTGCGGGTTTCTGATGAACTCATGGATGTCAAAGATGATGTCTTCTCTCAGTCCCTGGTCCAGCACTACAGAATCTAGAGGTCTCCTCTTGCGAGGGTGCCCAAACTGCCTCCAATCTGCACCCATTGCTGTGTACATTATCGTCTTACCCTCCATCAGATGTAAGGCCTCTTTCCTAGCTTTTGAAGAAGACAAAAAGTACCCGATAAGATAATTAGAGCCACTAACCTTGCTCCAGGATTTTGAAGTAAATATTCCTGTCCCTTCCCAGTGCAGTGAGTGTGACAGTCTCAAAGGGACTCCCGGTTCCAGCAACCATCATCTGCTTCTCCCTATTTCGCTCCACTCTGATGTATGTGTGCCCGTAACGGAAAAAGTGGATCCCAGGACTCGGAACAAAGTCGAATCTAGTTCTCACGCCACCATTTTCCAGCTGCTGGAAGGTGGTCTCTGCACTGAGGTGCTTGGTGTGTGAGGCCTGCTTGGAAATCCACTGCAGAAGCCACTGATAGCTCTTGTCTCTACTGGACACCTCAAGAGTGATCATACAGTGCCTCCTGAAAGACACCATGGCAAACTGGTTCAGCTTGCGTAGGGTGGCTATTCCAGCACCTACACCAACCAGTCCAAACCCAGCTCCAAAATAAGGATTGCCTTGCAGAGAGGAGATCAGCTCAGCAAAACCCATGGCAGTATCTTGCATGTAAGAGGTAAAAGGTCGTTATGCAAAGAAGCTACGTTTGAAAGGTTAAGTATGCGCATGCCCAGTGCCGTTTGCACACTTTTTCAAAAGTCCCTCATGGTCAGTCAAGAAAGATGGCATCGAAAAGCAAGAATGCTTCACATCAGCGCTGTGAGCTAGCCTTAAAGTGAAGTAAGTTGTGAGTACAGCTAGCAGCCAGCTAAGGTTCGCATTATCAAGTAGCAAAAAATAAATAATCACGTGTTTGTTCATTATCTCCTAGGGGGATAAACAGGCTTTTTAGGTAAAGGTTTCCCAGAATCTTCTTCCTTGGGTGGTGGCCACTGTACCTGGACTTTTCCAGGCTTTGGCTTTGGTGCAACTGTAGTGGGAGAGAAACATTTCCATAGCTACCAGTTGGCTGTCATGTGTGTGCAACTATATACCTGGAGGTGGTTGTTTTGTTGTAGCTGGAGGACTTGGAGGTGGGAGATTTCTCCTGTGAAGAGGAGCAGAGGAAGCTGTTGAAGAGGATGGAGCAACTTTAGGTGAGCGTGGAGGAGGACGTGAAGATGGCTTGGGAGTTGCAGCAAACTTTCGAGGTTGTTTATCACTCCGAGGAGGTGCACGAGGGGCAGCTCCAGGGGGAGGGGGAGGGTGGGGCTTGCTCACTTGAGGTGGGACTCTTGTGGGTGGAGTTCTTTGAGGAGGGAGTGGTCTTGGGGCTGAGGAGGGGTGGCTAGGGGCCGAAGGGGAAGTAGTTGGGTGATAAGCAGGCGGGTTGTATCTGGAGGATGCATCGGTGGATTCAGGATGATCAATGAGATTTTGTGAAGAGATGTTTGGCTTTGGAGGGCCCTTGGATGTGGTGCTCTTCGTTGTTGGATAGCTGCTGTACCTTCTTGAACGGACCTTTATCACCAAGACGACCACACCCATAACCACACCTGCAATCACAGCGAGTCCAAGTATCACCCCTATGACGGCACCAGCGATGACTCCACCATTGCTGCCACCATCTCTTCCTCCCCCTCCCCCTCCTCCTCCTCCCTCTCCCCCTCCACCACCCCCAACACTCTGCTCACAAGTGGCTCCATTGGTCCCAGCATTACAGGAGCATTGGTTCAGATTGTTACACACCTAAAATCATGATCAATGATGGCTTCACGGGTCTCCTCAACCATCAGGAGCAAATTGCACTCACCCCTTCTTCACTGCAAATCAAACCATTGCTTCCAACAGCACAGCTCTGAATATAGTCCAGAGCATCCAGTCTTGTACAGCGCTGAGACACGCACACCTACAGGAGCAACAGCTGAGTATGGAGCTCTCAGAAGATGACATTTTCAACTCACACTTTCATTGGCACACTTGGTTCCGTCCTGGACCAAGCCTGGGTTTATGGTGTCAGAATTGGGGTTGGTGGTGAAGGATCTGCAGATTGAGTTGCCCAAGAAGTTTCTGAAGATGGTGAATGACCCGGTCGTACCCCCACGCACGAACGTCCCCTCCTCACACTGCAGCTGCCCACACTGAGCATGCTCAGGGTCACATGGCAAGAAAGCCCCACGACTGTACCCACAGTTTCCCGCCCCGTCCCCAACAACATTCAGCTCAGAATAACACTGTGGTGCACCGCTGAGCGAATCTGAGAGAAAAATCATGAAATATCCAGCTTTCGCAAGATCTCGACTCACTGAAATATCGCTGGCACTGATTGTCTTGGATCTGACAGACTCCAGCATAGCAGAAATCCTCATTGGAGTTGCAGGTACTGCCATCTTGCTTGTGGGTGTCAGTTGGACAGCTGGAGGAGTCACCCATGCAGGACTCAGCAATGTCACACTCCTGAGTGGCAGCTCGACACTCAGTGCCCAGGGTCTTGAAGAGGCAGTCTGTGGTGCAACATTCCCCCCTGGGGCACTGTGCACCAGCACGAAGCCGACACAAAGTGGCATTGCAGCATGGATCTGTACACTCCTACAGAAAGTCCACAGCTTTGAGTCAAGTTATCTTTTTTTACTCTGCAGGATCCTCGAAATGTGGGCACCTGTTCCAATCTCTTTTCAGGACACAAAATGCTGACTTATTAGAATCTGCCAAGGCCTATACTAGCTATAGCTACACAAGGTGGTAGGATTTGAGACAGTTCAATCCTACACACTCATATTACAAACCTCAGGAGTTCCACAGTCACATATCTCATCTCCCTCTCTTATCCCATTCCCACAGCTTGGGTCTCCTACTGTCACCGATGGTTCGTTGTCCAGGCAGCTGTTGAGATTGTCTTGAGAGAAGCCAGTTGCAATAAAGTCGCGGCTACAGCTGCTCCACTGCACTGGAGATGGTCGTCCCGAAGAAGCAGCCATGATACACACCCCAGAAGGATCAGTACATGTGCAAGCTTCAAGTATAATAGCCATATCAAGTATGCAATTGGAGCGTGGAAGGATGGAAGAGGCGATTGACTTACAAGGAGTGTCATGGTCCATGCTGAAGATATGTCCCAGCTCGTGGGCAGCTGTACTTCCCACCGCCTCCAGGGAGCCCCGCCCATCCTGAGACAGGCCCACTGACGAGCGTCCTCTGCACATGGTACCAATGAAAGCAATGCCCACAGTGCTACCAAGTAGATCTTCGCCACTGCAAGATTGAAAAGTTAGCAAGTGTGTAAAGGGGTTGTGGCTACGTACGTGATGAGCATGGTGCTGTCATGGGTGACTGTAATCTGAGGTTCGTAGTCTCGCAGGTTGTCCAGCAGTGTGTCAGGGTCATTGTCAGCGGGGTAGGCTATCCTGTTCCCCGTGGTCCAGGTGAGGACATGTACCACGACCACACGCACGTTTAGCGTACGATACACCTGAAGAGTGAAGAGCGTGATGGTGATGGTGATGTGGTCACAGTATTGTTCTGGAATGGACTTACATTGTCAACAAAGTTGGCAATTTCCAAGTCCCGCAGCACTGTTGCAGAAAGATTCTGCCCATACGAAGTGTACTGCAGATTATTAAAAACAGCTGTTACAATGCAAATCTGAGCAAATGTTTTGATAAGCAGTGCCCCCCCACTCTTCTACAGCAATTCCCAAATGGCAGCACATGATGTGTGGTGTGTGCATGTAAACCTACTTGTCTGAAGTCGTTGATGACTGCCCACTCCACTATATTGAATCCATTGACCTGTCGACGCAGCTAAAGAAGAGCATTTTGGTAAACACATAGGTAGCTATATTGGTTCTAACTGCTCACTCTCTGCCTGTTGATGTGAACCTGGTCTGGATCATGAATAGGATCATGGACTGTGGGGGAGGCGGCCTGGCCTGTTGAGGTCAGCCTGGTCAGAGAACCAACACCTACATATAAATATGCCCAAGTTAGGGGAAAATCAAGACTGTGTAAAAGTCATACCACAAGTTGTTTCTTCTTGCGAGAGCTGGTTAGCTGAATACAGAGCGTGAGGTTGCTCCAACTGTATGTTTTATAGGGGAGAAAAATGACTTTACAGTTATTTTAGTCTCCTAGTCCCTCACCGAAACATCATTATCACTCAGTGGTTCCAGATGGTAGTACTGATCCCTATCTCCCAGCATCCCAAAGGCCCCCCTGCACAATCAATTCTGATAGCCACTCTTCTCGAGATACTGATAGCTCACCTGAACCCACTGCATGTGCTCATGACAACATGCCACTTGGGAAAGCTCTCCACTGTCCCGTGATAGAAACAATTCACATGACCCTGTGATCACATTGTTTCAGTACATGGTGCATCACAAGGTAAGAGAGTCATTCTCAATGTTTGGCTTGCATCACAGGATGTTTACCTTACCGTTTCAATTACTCTGTTATCATTTTCATCAAAGTGTTGGCTAGTGAAATGTGGAGGCACCAAGTCCCTGCAGAAAGGCATTGTAAACAGCTATGAACAGTTTTGCATTATAAACAGCTGTCTGGGCTGGAATCGCAATGCAAATTGCTGTGTAACCACAACAATAAATTCTTTCCTAGTATACATGTATATTCACCCATGTGTTCATCGTGTACTTGGCAAACTGTATACCTGTTCAACTCCAGGTGGATCAGGAAGTCTGAGATCCTGAGATCAAGGCTCAGTGGATTGTTCTGCTACACAAACATCAGAGTCCATTTACACAGTGTGGATGCAGCTTTCTCAACTTACGTCCAGGAATCCAGCATCATGGATCTTCACTGCTGGTTGGTGGATTGTGTAGTTTCTTATAACCTCTGCAGCACAATGATAATAGCTAAATACAGCTAGCTAGCTAGCTCTCCTAAGCTCTCCTAGCTAGCTAGACCAGCAGAGCTCTAGCTTGAGATTTTTTCACCTGCTGGTGCTTTAAGACTCCTGAAAGGTGGGTTTTCCTCCTGTGTTGCACTCCCTACAGCTACCAACAACAGCAGGAGCACCGTGGCTGACAACAACCTCAGGCACTCCATTGCTGCAATGGTAGCTAAAGCTTAGCTTCTTGCTAATTAAGAATTTGAGCCCCACCCCCCCACACGTCAAAGCAGTAAGATCTCATTGAGCATGCGCAAGCTAATTAGGGATAAAAAACTGATTAACAAAGTGTGACTCCAATTATTATGCTGCTGTTGACAATTTTTATAGTCAGTGGTGTGTGCTAGTCTCCATGCTTCCATTCTGCTGTCCGTTTCCCATCCAGTTCTGGGCGTGTGTTCCACCCCCTTCTCCCCCCCCTCCCGAACCCTCTCCATTCTTCATCAGAAACTTGGGCTTTTTGGGTATCTTTGGACTTGGCGCAGGGCTTCCGTCGGACTCCACGTCCCCGCCGCTCGCCCCCCTTCCTCTGGGCCTTCGGGCTGTCTTTGGGCTGGGTGCCGGACTCACCTCCAGTGGCTTCTTTCTGACCCGCGGGCTTGGCATCGGAGCAGGACCAGGGCTCTCTCTGACTCTCTCGCTGGGTGTCAGTGGTCTCTCCACGTTCCTTGCCGGGGGCACTGGCTTGTGTATGGGGGAGGTGGAGGGTGGGGAAGGACTGTTGAAGACATCGGGGATGGAGACTTTCTTGCCAGTGGTTGGGGCCACCACTGACGGCTCAATGATCCTGCTCTCTGTGACGGAGTTGGTGAGGGAGTCAAAACGGTCTTTCACGCCCGAGTTCTGCCTGCAGTACAGCACAGATCATGGAGATAAAAGATGGTAACACTATTCGTGGAAGGTTTTATTACCGTCTTAGCTGCTCAGGTGAAGGCGTTGCTGCTACTTTGGCAGGAATGGGAGGGGGAGTGGCGGACTCCTTTTTCTCCTGTTGATCTTCACCTGTTTGTTTGAGAAAATATTATTATTTCCATGGAGTCTCACTAATCCAGTGATCCTCAGGAGCAGTTTAGAGCATCCTCGGTCCATGTTAGGGGAGTTCTGTATCTCGTACTGCTAGACTAGGGGGGACACAAAGACTCACCGGACTCTCCTCCAATGTTTCGTCTCTTCTTGAACATCTTGAGGAGCTCGCTGGACATCTGCTCATTCTGCGGTC
>JAAGOD010048745.1_pt1 | contig 14034 bp, 24 predicted proteins | sample 8389681 | NCBI WGS metagenome assembly JAAGOD01 (sample SAMN13964374, study PRJNA552185) | sponge metagenome | biome: deep-sea hydrothermal vent fields; feature: spots directly above weak diffusing fluid; material: seawater and sediment | host: Tedaniidae sp. KZ-2020 ... | reverse complement strand
TGGTCTACGCTCAGGCCCTGATGACGACAGTGACAGCAGTCTAGACGAGAAGGAGATTGAAGAAATCCTGGCTGCCCTTTTCTCTTCCAACATCAAGAACAAGGAAGACAAGAAGGAATTCTTTGACAGCGAAGAGGAATTTGCCAAGAAGGTTGACAGGGTAGCGGAATGGATGGAGACATGCATGCATATCATCATGTTCACTGGAGCAGGCATCAGCACCAGGTTAGAGCCACTTTGAGACATCTTTCCTAGCTGGTACCGCTCCGCATGTGGTTTCTATTGTAAACACACAATTGAAAGCTAAAACCAACAGGACTTTCTGTTTCAAGCGCTAGCATCTATTCATGCTCTGTCGAATGCAGCTCGGGTATCCCTGACTACCGCAGTGGCATGGACACTGTGCTGAAGACAGGCCCTGGGGTATGGGAGCTGGCAGCCCACAAGAAGGACCGTCCGGAGGGGGCCTCTGTCACCCCCATCATCAATGCCCTGCCCTCCCCAACACACATGGCCATCGTGCAGATGCAGAAGGAGAGACGCATCAGGTACACAGTCTCGCAGAATATCGACGGGCTCCACCGTCGCAGCGGGCTTAGCCCTCTCTACCTGGCTGAGCTCCACGGTAATACCAACCTGGAGACCTGCAAGGAGTGCAAGAGGCAGTATCTCAGGGACTTCAGAACCAGGTGCTGCGGACTAGAAATGTAAAGAGGAAGAGTATTAATGACAGGGGGGGCCCCTCTTGTTTTCCCACAGGGAGGCTGAATTGGTCTTTGATCACACCACGTCCCGCCGTTGTGCTGATCCCAAGTGTGGAGGCATGCTCCTGGACTCCATCATCAACTTTGGGGAGCCCCTGCCCAATGAGGAGCTTCACAGGGCACTGGCCCACTCTGAAGTTGCTGACCTCTGCCTCGCTCTGGGGTCGAGTCTGCGGGTCCAGCCAGCCAATCAGATCCCTCTCAATGTCCACAAAAATAGAGGCAAAGTGGTCATCTGCAAGTGAGTGTTGCCTCATTTGGCTCAGCTCTAGAATCTTCCAGAGCAGTGTCATTCTGATACACTAGTCCAGCCAGTCCTAATATGACTTCACTTAGCTAGCTAGCTAGCTAGAAGCTACTACACTAGTCTAGGCAGCATAGCTAGAAGTTACCTCATTCTCCTGGTCTCTCTGAACAGCTTGCAGAAGATCTCTGACTACACTGAAGATGAGAACACCATCCAGGTCTTTGCAAAGTGTGATGACTTCATTGAGGCGCTGTGTCAGCGCATCAAGGTCAAGATCCCACCCTTTGTCCTTTATAGGCGGGCCAAGGTGGCCGCTAAACAGGATGAGAGTGGAAAGGTTGTTGTCATGGTGACAGGAATGGATGTCGACGAAGATTTGCCGTATTCCTTTATCAAGGTGAATGGTGATACTTTCCCAGTCCTCGTCATTGATGGCCTGTCCCTTTCTATTTCAGACTGCCGCGACCCGAATTGGCGAGGAGTCCTTTGAGACGAGCAAGGAGCCACTGACCCTGACACTTCCCGAGAGCGTGGCTGATAACCTCCCCCCCATCACCGTCCAGTGTCACGGCCACTACGGGGAGCCAACCTTTGAGATGGAGTGCCCTCCATTGGGCCAGGAGCAGATCTACAGGATGTCCTATGGGGTGTTGGCAAGGGATGACTGGCTTGTCACAAAGGAAAAATAGAATTTTGGCTTGATTATCCCTGAAACTAAGAGCACTAGGCCAGACGAGGGGATATTTCGATGCTACCAAAACACATTATAACACTTCTGAAGAAACTAATTCCAGTATTATTCTCACACTAATCGATTGTATAAAAGCTCAATTTTGATCTTTCAACGCTTTCAATATTATTAGACATAAATGTGTGGTGCTAAACGTGACAAAAAGCAACAAACTATATAAACACAGATTCAGTTGGCCAACAAAATTAATAGTTTACAATTCTAAAGAATGTGTTCCTAACCCTCCATGGCTCGCTAGCTTCTAAGCTTGGGAGAAGGTCTCCACAAATGAAATGACAATGTCTTTGAGCTTCTTGTCTGTTTCTTCAGAGATCTGCCCCTCCTTTCTGATGGTGTCCAGCAGGGCCTGGTGGGAAGACTTGATGTGCTGGAGGAACCCCTGCTCAAAGGCTGTGATCTTGGACGGGTCCAACTTATCTAAGTGACCTCGCACTCCAGCGTACACCACTGCCACCTGCTCCTCAATGGCCATAGGAACTGGGGAAGGAGAAAAAGTGAAAAGTTAATGAGAATACTTGCAAAGAGAGTATGGATTCTTACCATACTGTCCCTGCTTGAGGAGCTCAGTGAGGCGGACACCTCTGTTGAGGAGTGCCTGGGTGGAAGCATCCAGATCCGAGCCAAACTGAGCAAACGCTGCCACCTCACGATACTGGGCCAACTCCAGCTTCATGGAACCAGCAACCTACGAGGAGAAAGAGAAACAAGAACATTTAAAGCTGTTGCTGCAAATAAGATTTAACATCTGTCTCCACTCAGGCCTGGACTAACCTGTTTCATAGCCTTGATCTGAGCAGCTGAGCCGACTCTGCTCACAGAGAGACCCACGTTGATGGCGGGACGGATGCCCTTGTAGAAGAGCTCGTTCTCAAGGAAGATCTGGCCATCAGTGATGGAGATGACGTTGGTTGGGATGTAGGCGGACACATCTCCAGCCTGCGTCTCGATGATGGGGAGGGCAGTCAGGGACCCTCCACCATAGTCGTCATTCATCTTGGCTGCCCTCTCCAGGAGACGAGAGTGGAGGTAGAAGACATCTCCAGGGTAGGCCTCACGGCCTGGGGGACGACGCAGCAACAGTGACATCTGACGATACGCAACAGCCTGAGGAACAAGAAACACAAAGAACGGAAAAGGAAAAGGAATTCGACAAAAAGGTTACCTGTTTCGACAAATCGTCGTAGATGATGAGGGCATGTTTGCCGTTGTCCCTGAAGTACTCTCCCATGGCACAGCCGGAGTACGGGGCCAGATACTGCAGGGGAGCTGCGTCTGATGCAGTGGCGCTCACCACAATGCTGTACTTCATGGCATCTGCACATAAATGTAAAAAGTGTGTGAAAAGTGGGAGTTTCTAATCACTGCACATCATCAATGTACCTGAATCACTGAGACGCTTGACTATCTGAGCCACGGTGCTTCTCTTCTGTCCAATAGCAACGTATATACAGTACAGCTTCTTCTCTGCAAGGGAAAACCACAACAGGAACTCACTTGTACCTACATTAGAATTAGAATGCTTACTCTCGTCTTCGCCATCATTGAATCTCTTCTGGTTGATAATGGTGTCTATAGCAATGGCAGTTTTCCTATCGAAATAACATAATTCTGAATCACTAGCCCTTTACATCTTGCTGGTAAGTGGTGTTTACCCTGTCTGTCTGTCTCCGATGATCAGCTCTCTCTGCCCTCGTCCAATGGGCACCAAGCTGTCCACAGCCTTGATTCCAGTCTGCATGGGCTCCTTCACAGAAATACGTGGAATGATGCCAGGAGCCTTGACGCCAACTCTCTGGCGCTGGTCAGTCACTATGGCACCCTGAAAAAAGTTAAAATGGTATGCAACTCTGATCATATTAGTGGGCTCTATTTAGAACTCCCCTCCTACCTTTCCATCGATGGCGTTTCCAAGGGCATCCACCACCCTCCCGAGCAGGTTCATTCCCACGGGAACGTCCACAATAGCACCTGTCCTCTTCACCACATCCCCCTCCTTGATCAGCTTGTCGTTTCCAAACACCACCACACCAACATTGTCAGACTCCAAGTTCAAGGCCATTCCCTGGAAAATACAAACAGTCTTGATTGAGATTGTTAAGTATTCACTAGCATTCACTGACCTTGAGTCCGCTAGAGAATTCCACCATCTCTTCTGCCTGGATGTTTTTCAGGCCGTACACACGAGCAATTCCGTCTCCAATGCTAAGCACACGCCCTGTTTCCTCCAGCTCTACCTTGTCCGTGAAGCCCATGATGCGCTGCTCCAATATGGCCGAGACCTCAGCAGTGGAGGGCCCACCTGCGCATGTGGGGTAAAACAGGTCAGGTCTGTCCAGCCTGATCAGAAGTATTGGCCGGCTTACCACTGGCATATCTGACAGCAAGGGGTTGGCAGGCTCTAGGTACCACTGGAGTGGCAGCTCTGGGAATCTGTGAGAAATGTGTGGTGAGGTGTGATGGTGCGCGTTAATTAGAATAAGCAAACATTACACTCCCTCGATGCTTACCGTGTAGAGAGCCCTGGAGAGAGTCCTCGAGTAGCTCCTGAATGCTCTGAGCGAATGCATTGCGTTCTCTGAGCAGTTGGAAGCTAGCACAGACCTGTGCAAAACCTTTCTACAACAAAAAAAATGGCTGCTTTTCGATGGATCTAGTGCGCATGCTCAATGCGAAAATGCAAACACCCACTTCCTGGATGTTCCTGGTGCCCTAGCTAGCTAGCTGGCCCCAGCTAACTAACAAACTCTGTCCTTGCTAGCACGAAGTGATGGCTTCTCAGCCAGTGGAGCTGACTCCCATTACCCTGCAGGCTGCAATGGAGGTGAGGGATAAGGAAGAGCACCCTGCTAAAGTGGACAAGACGAGGAGAAAGCTCCTGAGGCACCGCAGGGAGAAACTCAGCCACCTGGAGGAAAATTCTGGAAGAGCTCGCATGTTTGGAGTCACATGCAACTTTGGAACTGATGATTTTTTTTTCTTGCCCCTCATTGGAGTTGCTGTCAGAGCTACATGGTAGGCTGCTGAGCCTTAATGATCTAACCTATTAGCACCCCTATCTTGCATTTGCTCCAGGTTTGCCTATGGTGCAGCAGTCTGCATATACAGTTTTGTCTTGCCTGGACCTCCTGCCTGCTCCTCTGTTGAGCTCCCTGTGCTGTTTACGGTGTCCCTATTGGGCCTGTTGGGTCTGAACCTGCTCACCGTTGCCCTCTACGTAGTGACCTCCATCCTCAGCAGCCGAGGGAGTCTCATCCGTCCCAAGCCCCGTGCGAAGGTGGTTGTTGCAGTGTATCTCCTCATCCTTGTCTCTCTGGTAGAGCTGGCCTGGCTGGTGCTGAGCACGTATTCAGCGGTGGATGTTAACCTCGCTGTCAATGCTACAGTCGGCTATGGTGGTAGTGCTGCAGGCATGGGTAGTGACGAGGAGCTGCTGGTTAGTGGCTATGGTGGTAGTAATGAAAGTGGTGAGGGGGAGGACCCAATTGGCAGTGGGATCCCTGTCATCAGTTGTCCTGCATACGAGTCTGCTGTGTCGCTGTTCTCTGTGCTGGTTGGTATCGGATGGGTGGTTTACGTGGTGATTCTCCTCAGCTTCCTAGCCCTGCTGGATCCATGCGGTCTCTGTCTTGGCTCAAGGTTTGTCAATAGGATTTCCAAGACCCAGAAATACCACAAGGAAGAGTACAGCGAAGTCGTGGAGAAACCTCTGACTGAGTTTGATAAGTTTGATTCTGTGAAGGGTCGCTATAGCAATGCAGTGGGATCCTCCATCTTGTCTGCCAAGCTCAGGGAGACGTTTTGCTTCTGTGGTCGACGTGACGGCCTAAAGAACTCCAGAGCAGAAGCCTTGTCCGATGTTGTCCAGGTGCTAAGGATTCTATTCAGTGACCTGGATGTGACCTTTAGTGACCTTCTTGCCGGCTTCCTATTGGCCAGTCTTTACCAGCGGAAATTGAAAGCAGCTGGCAAGAACAGAGATCATGAACTGAATGAGGTGCGTGGTTGTCACAATATTATTGTAAACATCACACTCCAATGTTGTCGCAGGCGACAGTAAAACTACTCAAGGAAAAGTGTTACATCCCAGCTGATTATCTCACCCCTGCACCGCGACCTTTGACTGCAACGGAGTTTAAGAAGGTGAGTGGACTATGAACCCGAGATGTCGTCATCATTCGCTCACTCTCTTGCGTGCAGCTTGGTTCCGAGCTGAATTACTACTTCAAGTACTGTGTGGCCACATATGGCTGTCCTGTTCAAATCTACCTGCATCCTTGCACTGGGGCTCTCTCTCTCTGCATTGCTGCAAAGTATGTCATCCTTATGGCCCATCTTGACCCTGTCCGATCCATGTTGCATCTTACACGCAACACAATGCAGAGGTTGCTGCTGTTGCTGCAACATGTGTCAGTTGGAGCACTTTGAAGGGGACACCTGCTACCCCAACACAGCGGCTATCCAGGAAATTGCAGGGGTCTACCCGGAGGAGATCATCACAGCTTCCTTCATCAACAGTGTCTACAAGGTCCCATATTATGCAGCGTATGACTTGGACAACAAACGCCTGGTGGTGGCCATCCGAGGAACTCTCTCTCTACAGGTATGAACGGTATGAGCCTTGAAGCTTGTGTGCAATTTGCTATGCAAACATGCATGTTCATAGGATGCTCTTACGGACATGTCAGTGTCCATGTGGGAGATTCCCGAGGGATTACTTGGAGTGATGCCCTCCTATGTCCACAAGGTGCTCTTCCAGACACTAATTAGCTGCTGAACTATCAATCTCTCTCAATCCAAAACAGGGCTTTTATGAGTCAGCTCTCTGCATGTACAAGGCTTTGATGGAGCGTTCGAGATTTCAAGCTCTTCTCAATGAAAATGAAGTATGCCTTTCCCTTTACGATTTGGAATGTTAATAGTGTGTGCTCTGTGTCAGGTTCGGGAGTTTGTTATCACGGGCCACTCCCTGGGAGCAGCTGTGGCTGCCGTCTTGACGGTGCTATTCAAGGATCGGCACAGTGACGCTCCATGGATCAACACCCTCAGGGCCATCACCTTCTCAACCCCTGGAGCCATCATGAGGTTGTAGAAAACAAAATGTACAAAGCCACTATCTCATCATTGGGGGAAATTTGTCTATTGCAGCTACCTCCTGGCCGAAAAAACCACAGACTTTGTGACCTCTGTGATTGGAGGAAATGACCTGGTCCCAAGGTACATCCCTCTGCAAATCTCTCCTTATTTAGAATTGGAATCACCCTCCCTTAATTGGAATGAGAAGGTCCCTCTAATAAGGAGTTTTTGCTGTATTGGTGTTGTGATAAGGGCTACTCTACAACTCCAGGATGACGATGCGTTCCCTTGGCTACCTGAAGATGCTGGTGAATACCATGCTGGTGACCGTGGACCACCCCAAGCACCAGGTGCTGTGCTGCTCTGGGCAAGGGAAGGCCCAGTGCTGCACCCCTCACATCCTGGAGGAAGAGGACATTCTGGGGCTGGCTTATTCAGAGGCCGAGCTCAAGTCCGTGGAGAGCATCGATTTGGCAGGGGACGTGAACGTGGGCTTCAAGAAACTCAAAACCTACCTCCCGTTCCTCGACAAGACCATCACGTGGGACCCAGTCTGGAAGAAGGAGCAGATGAAGGAGGTGGTCCGTAAGTTTGCCCAGGAGTTGGACCTTGTGAAGGGAGGGGCACAGGAGAGAGACGAGAACCCAGCCATGTTCCTGCCGGGACGAATCCTGCATCTAGAGGACTCCGAGGAATATGGCGTCAACCAGTGAGTGGAAAAGAGTTCTGCACAACAGAGCTTCAAAGGTAATCAACTCACTGGGTGCTGCTTTACTCTGTGCAGATGTTGTGGCTTGAAGAGGAGGCGCAAAGTTCAAGCCAGCTGGAAGGCAAGGGAGGCCATTTCGACCATCCTAGTCCACAAGGACATGCTACTTGACCACACCCCTCACCGCATGGTGAGCATGCTGGAACGGTTTCAGCAGTACCCCGACACCACCACTCCCCAGCCCCACCCACAAGACCAGCCCAACGGAGAGAGCCCGATTAGAACAAGAGTCTTCACAGCGTAATCATGAGCGAGCAAGTCGTTTTTTAAATTCAAATCACCATTGTGTCAGAAAGTGGAAAAAATAATTATAAGGCTGCTTTGAATGTGCAAAATGGAATGCAGAATACAATGGTCAACTGGCCTCTCTGGAATTATACATTGCTACTGAGCATGTCATACACACAGTCATAGAAAATAGCTTACAGTACATATCCACGTCATAATAAACAGACCCATAGAAGTGAGCGAGTGAGTTATTCATGAGATTCAGCATTTCGTTTCAGCATTTCGTTTGAGTGTGTGTCCTGACCAGCTGGTTGATGCGTGTGTGCGTGTGCGTGTGCCACCATCACGCAGTCCCACTGTCACCGTCCACCTGGTCCTCCCCTTCTTCCTCCCCCGAGCTGCTCATGACCTCCTGCTCGCTGTCAGACGCACTATAGTCCTGGTAATAGTCATCATCCCTATCAAAGTAATCGTCCGTCATGTCAATGCTTGAGGTCTGTTTCTTGTGTTGGAGGCAGTACTCGTCCACTGTGGTTGGAACCGTGATGCCGTCACTCTGGGCTTCTTTTCTTGAGTTCTCCACTTGTTTGCTGTAGTTAAAACATATGGCAGTGTAAAAGGACAGCCAGGAGTTGTAAAAGTGATGCATCAGTTTATATTATCGCTTATTGACACCACATGAAGTGAGTGGAGGTGAGAATCAAGGCATTTGGGTCTATTACTCACTTGATGACGTCAATGTACTGCTTATCTTTCCCCCTGCTGTCCCTCCACCGTCTGTATAGCACGCTGGCGTCCACGTTGGCTGCCGAGGAAGTGTTGGGCTCGTTCAGCAGGGAAATCACACTGAGCAGGATCGTTCTAATGCAGTGCGAGACACAGTCACAACACATTCAGGAAGACCAGAGAGTCACACAAGTTGACGGAGTATGTACACAAACAGTGAACTCTCATTAGATTTACATGAGATCTGACAAGAATGGGCTTAACCTCAAGGGTATGGGAATGAGGCTAGAATGGGCTATCATGGTTAAGAAGTCTCGGAAAATACATCCTCCATTTTGCTTGGCTACTACATCTAAAGTTTCATTTGCGATGACATAGTTTCAAAACCACTGCTACTTTCATGGGTTGCCATGCCAGCCAGGACCTTGGCCTGCCTGCATCTGTGCTAATAGACCCACCTGACAGTCTGAGTGGGATTCCATCTCTCCTCCGGCTTCTCCCCGCTGTGGGGGTCCTCACCTGGGGGGTGCAGTATTGAGATGCACAGCTCACCATCCTAAAAAATGATGTTTACATCATGTGACTGTCAGACAGGTGACAACTAGACTACAAGACATGACTTTATGGAGGGGAAAGGGCTAACATACCGTGTACACATTGGGATGTAGGATTGGAGAGAGGAATCGTAGCTTTGGTGGGGAGTATGGGTAGTCTACAGGGAATTTCATCTGTGCCTGCACATCAGAAAAGAGAAGTGTTGTATTGTCGTTGACTAACACTAATCATGACAACCACCAAACATCACTCAGCCTCAATGTGGAGGTGTATACACTACTTGTCTGAGCCATAGAGCCATACCTTGAAGTAGCCTCCTTGGTATGGGGTGTCAGGAGGACCAAAGATTGCCACTTGCCAAGTGTAGAAATCTTCATCTTGGATGGTGACTAGGAACCCTTCAACAGGTTCTCTCTGTAGGGCCTTGAATTCCATACTCAGCGCTCTCATGGAGGTGGCTGAAGCGGACGCCATGGTCTAACAGTACAGAAGTCTCGCCTGGTGGGGAAAAGTTGACTAAAAAGAACTTCCTCAACTCGACAGTCTTGTCAAACCAGTTTCTGAGTATTTACTTGGGGTAGCAGTGATGGTTGGCTCAAAAACTGATGCCAATTATCACCAAAAGTATGTGTGGTGGTTGGTGGTCTCTCCTCAGTTTCTTTGCTTGCTGACAACACTTCTTTCCTGTCACCAATTGGCCACGCCTACCACAGTTTGACCTCTGACCTCTTCCTGAGCACGTGTGTACACCACAGCAAAAAAAAATCTCTCCAGCTAGAGCTTCCTCCTGGGACTGTGCCAGCGGTAGTGGAAAATGGTGAGGCGGATACTGTATGTGTAGTGTGTCAGCAACTAGACATGTTTGTGTTCATTGCAGTCGAGGAGGTATGACACAAGAACCACCATCTTTTCTCCTGAAGGTTAGCTGAGTCAGCAAAAAAAATTTCCCCCCAAAATGCCAGCAGCAAGTGATGATTTTCACCTCATCCTTCAGGGAGGCTGTACCAGGTGGAGTATGCCATGGAAGCTATAGGACATGCCGGGACATGTTTGGGGATTTTGGCCAAAGATGGAGTTCTTTTAGCGGCTGAGAGGAAGAATACGAACAAGCTACTGGATGATGTCATTTTCTCAGAGAAAATCTACAGACTGGACAAGTGAGTTGGGAATACCATGGACATAGTGAAAAGTGATTTTTTGATTCTGATTGTGTAGCAACACTGCCTGCAGCGTAGCAGGAATCACATCTGACGCCAATGTCCTCACAAACCACCTCAGACTCGTGGCTCAGAGGTGAGTCATGTGACCTGCCTGTTGAAACCTGCCTGTTGAAGTCCCTTCCATTATCAGGTACATGCTACGCTACCAGGAGTGCATTCCATGTGAGCAGTTGGTGATGCATCTGTGCGACCTCAAACAGGCCTACACGGGGTATGGAGGTGAGGAGGGAGGGAAGGAAGGAGAAAGGAGACGTGGGATAAGGGGATAGGTGCCGGTGTTTGAGGAGATGTGAGAGTCACTGAGTTTTTCCTAGTTTCATGGACATTTGCACCAAGAGCTTTTGAGTGATGCTACAACTGAACATTTTGTCTTAGGGAAGCGTCCGTTTGGTGTGTCTATCCTCTACATGGGATGGGATCCTCATTTCGGCTACCAGCTGTACCAGAGTGACCCGTCAGGAAACTACGGTGGTTGGAAAGCGACATGTATTGGAAATAATCACCAGGTGTGTGTCCTAGTTGAATTCTTGAAGCATAGATGTGTCAGAATTATACGTAATGGATTCTGGCTGTGTGTAGGCGGCCATTTCTATGCTGAAACATGAGTACAAAGAACCCCCCACTCTGGATGAGGCTTTGCAGCTGGCAGTGAAAGTCCTCAACAAGACACTGGACAGCACCAAGCTCAGTGCCGAGAAAGGTTGGTTGGGTGGTGTGCTGCAATTAGAGTTGTGGTGACGTGCATTAATTGGAGTGATGTTTGCAGTTGAGATTGCGACGCTGACTCGACAGGAGAGTGAGAACAAGACCATCATCAAAGTCCTGCCAGGGTCAGAAGTTGACAAACTGATTGTCACTTACTATGAAGAGGAGGAGAGAAAGAAAGAAGAAAAGGCTAGGGACGAGAAAGCGAAACAGGAGAAATCATCAGCAGCTGCTTCCTCTTCAACTTAAAATTCGCACCAGACATGACCTGTAGTTTTATCCGCTTAGCATACAGTTACAGTAGGGGCAAAAGAATTTTTTTTGAACGAAAGAGTGGTAAGTGAAAGAAAAACAGCTAGCTAGCTAGCCACAAGCTTTTTTATTTTTTGAGCAAATCTCCTGAAGAAAATGGTAAGCAATGGTAAATGAAAAGAAAAAACCTAGCCAGGCACTAGCTTCTTACCAACAGACAATGTACAATGAAGAGTCTCTTGAATTGATTTGGTGAGAAGTTTGCTAGTATTTGTGGTTGGAAGACTGGGTGGGAAGAGGAGGCCTGGGCGAGAGACCAGCAATCTTGGCCTTCCCCCCCCCCCCCTTCAGTACATGCCTGCAGGGCCCATGTCCCCCTGCAGGAAGATATTGAGGAGCTGGGCAGCTGCCGTGAGGGGCACAAACTCCAGCAGCTGCTCCCTGACCACCAGCTCCACCTTGCCCATGAGGGCCGAGTACGCTGCTGGCCCGTGCACAGACAAGCACTGCTCCAGCTTAGACACAAAGTGGTGGTGAAGAGAAATTGTCCGCAGGGGATCAAAGTGCACCAACTACATTGGAGAAAAGGAGATACAAATGAGTATGAGACACAAAAGATTGCCAAAATGTACCTTTTTCTCTCTCTTGTCGTGCTCTGTGTCGATTGTTGTTGGCGTTTCCTCTTCGCTGTCCTGCCCACTCATCAACATGCTGAAAAACCAACAGGGGAAGTTTCAATCCATGGGTTGGCACATGTTTAGGACTCACTCGAAAAGTGTGTTGTCGTCGTCTGTTGTGTCCATGACATCGTGCAGGACATCCACGCACATGTTGACCAGCGTGTCGAAGCGCGAGGTGACGCAAACATCGGCCACGGGAAGGAGGTTTGCAATGGCCAGGCCCGTCAGCTTGCGACACTTAATGTTGGAGACAGAGTCAAGACGCACAGACCATGTGTCCACAATCAAGCCAAAGAGCTCAGCTGCCTATAGGATAGCAGATATCCAAGGCAGAACAGTTGCTGAATCGTACTCACAGTTTGCTGAGTTTGGGGGCAAATTTTCTCCAGGAAAGTGAAGAAGAATGTCGGCTGATGGACGAGCACTCTAGCAACCAGAGTGAGGTAGGCAGTGGTGGTCGGAGGATGGTCCTATTGAAACACAATGTCAAACAGTGGGGGTGTGGCTAGGGGAGACCACACCTCTTCTTCCAGCAGCTTTCTGAGTATGGTGGGGAGGAGGGGCTCCACCATGCCCGGGGAGTGGGAGGAGTACAGCTGGACCACGCGAGACACCAGCCGCACAATCAACACCACACCCTCTGGCTTGACGTCACACAGGTAGTACCGACACGCCCTCATCATGATGTCACTGCAGGACTGCAACGGGAGAAAGGGGGTGGAGTCAATGGGTGTGGTCAGTGGGGGGTGGGTGTGGTACCTCAAGGAAGTATTCTGGTTTGAGGGAGCAGAGGACGGCGTATGCATCCAGGATTTGAAAGCACGTCAGCAGGTTGTCTGAGGAGATATCTGCAGAGAGAGAAGCAGCACTCAACCATGCTGGGGAGGATTGCTGCTACCCACCCATCAGTCCAGCCATGGAGGTCGTGCTGGACTCGTCTGACGGGGGCTGGATGCCCAGGATCCCCACCATGTTGCCAAGGAGCTGGATGAGGGCGGGGCTGGGGGCGGAGCTATGCTGCAGGGTGGTCAGCCTTCAGTCCACGCAACCAGACAAAACATCTCAACAGCCAGCATCAACAAAAACTCCAGGAATTTAAACTCACCACAAAATCAGCCCATCCTCGGCCAAATACACATGCTCATTCTGCAAACAAAGCCTAACATCATGTGACCGTCATGTGACCTGCCATGTGCGACCAACCAGTTTGACGTCCGTTGCCAGTCGTATGACGGGCAGGATGAAGTCGTGCAGGCCCTCGGAGGCCCCTCCCAGCCCCTTGGTGATGTTGGTGAGGGTGCTGATGATTATGGATCGCAGCATGGAGCAGTTGTGGCCGCCAGACTCCTCCCACAGGGTGGGCAGGGCCTGCAGGAGGGTGGGGATGTGCGGCTGGATCCCCGGACCGACCCGCTCCATCAGCAGCGAGATGTTGTTGAGAACCTTCATCTTGGTCTCCACCTCCCTAGCCCCTTGCAGCAAGTCAAACATGAAGCTGGTGCAGTTGGATAAATACTGAGGAAGAGAAGAATATGCTGAGTTAGCAAAATAGAATCTGCTGAGTTGGCAAGTCACTCACAGGTGCAAAGTCCTCCACGCTGAACTCCAAGTCGTCTACGCAGACATGAATCACCTCAGCAGCTGCAAGTCTAACCTGTTGAATGGCCCAGCAAACTGGTCACACAGGCATGGCAAGCTGGAGGGTTGCTCTCACGGCTAAATCCTCTGCGTTGGCCAGGATTGGGATGATGGCAGAGTAGAGGGAGGGACGCAAGGAAGAAGACATTTTGACGGTCACCCACTGACCCAGCAACCAAACCACGCGATGCCGGACAATCTTGTACCTGGAGGGGAGGTGTTGAAAATGAAGGACAAACAAGTCAGAGGGGGCGTGTCAGAGGGGGCGTGACATGCTACCTGGGGTCACGAATGGTCAATTCTTTGAGAAGGTGTGTCTGGTACCAGCTGTCGTAGTCCAGGTCATCATAAAGCTGGAAGGCGCAGAGACCTACAGCATTGTAGACTGCAGGAAGAAGGAGGGAGGGAGGGAGGGAGGGAGGGAGG
>JAAGOD010013668.1_pt1 | contig 14054 bp, 21 predicted proteins | sample 8389681 | NCBI WGS metagenome assembly JAAGOD01 (sample SAMN13964374, study PRJNA552185) | sponge metagenome | biome: deep-sea hydrothermal vent fields; feature: spots directly above weak diffusing fluid; material: seawater and sediment | host: Tedaniidae sp. KZ-2020 ... | reverse complement strand
TTTTCGGCCACAGGTGGTGAGGAAGTTTCTACGGTGGGCACCTGTGCAGCCTGCTTTTGTTTCTGTTGATTGCTGAGATGCTGATCTCTGAACTTGTAGTAGGAATACGCTATGCTTGCCACAACACTGCAGGACACATTATATAGGACAGATGAACATCAACACTCAACTCTCCTTATCATTGATAATTCACCTGATATTGATGCCAATAAAGTTCTTTGCCTCAAAAATGTAATCTCCACCAACAAACATTCCAACATAGGTTATAACAATATTCTGCAGAAGCATTTGCCGAATTACCAGCAGGTCACAGGCTGACCGACAGTGTGCTATACCTTGATGCAGCCCAACACCGACAGCGTGAGGGGAGATGTCAACTGATTCAACAGCACTTGAGAATACATCAAGAAAAGTCTGTCCAGATATAACTATAATACTACATCACTTATCACTATACATTGAACTTACCCCATCAAGGAAGAGAGAAGGAAGCATGATAAAAACACAGGATCTGCCCATGACTCGTACAAATATGCCTACAGAGATAAAACCACCACGTAACACCAGAGAGCTCACAAATCATTACAAAGAGCAACCTTCTTCACATCCCCGGTGACAAATGCAATGAGGAGAGCAAAGGGAAGTGAGATGAGGGCATTGTAGAAGAGAATCTCTAGCTTAGTCATCTGAAACACCATCAATACTGGATGACAGTCTGATGATGCAAATGCTACTTACCTCTGTGTCTAGTTTCTGTTTGCTGTAGACCACTGCAAGGGAAGAAGAAATGAGAGCATTAAGCTGGCACTGAGCCACTGAGATAAATGGAAGAGGTGGTGCTGCCCACTGAAACATGCATAGCCACCAAGCAACTATTGAGAGCACACTAACTCTCCCAGCATTATGCAGTGGGCAGAGTGGACCAGACATCATCACCCACACTAACATTGGGATAAACCACACCCACCAGTACCAATAAATACGCACCGCTGGCTGCTGTGCTGAGATTATTGATGAGCACATAGACATAGCCAGTCAGATCAAAGGCCAAATCATTCCTGCAAAAATAAGAAAGCGAGTTGCCCCTCCACACACCCACAGCACCATCCAAGTGCACACACACACACACACACACACCAAAGTGACTTACAGAGCAGCAACAAATGCACCGCCCACCATCAACAGCAGAGTCACATTCACTTGGACAGATTCATATCGACTAACAGAACAGGAATAGAACGCAGTTGCTCAACCAGTGAGAACTATTAGAATACTCACTTGAGGACATAAATCTGCCCTATGGAAATGAACAGCAACGAAAATCTTCTCAGAACAGTGAACATTGGAAGGCTGAAAACAGGCTGTAAAACAGTGTAGCAGGCTGGCAAACAACCACTTACTTCAGTTTCTTTGTACTGCCTAGGCCAAACACCAAGTTCAGAATATAGAAAAGGGGGAGTGGCCACACCTATGTAATACCACATCACAATTATCTCATCGATGGGCAATTTGCAGCCTTTTTACCTTCCAAAATTGAGTGATACTGGGATTGGGAAACTTGACCACACCCACCAACTTGCCAACACCTATTACTGTGATGATTGCCACAATCTAAATCATCGAAATGGCACATCACCATAGCTCTCGGAGGTTACTGAAACCTCACCTGACCTAAGCCTAGAACTTGAAAGGACGGGAATCTGCAGGAGCAAAGTGATAATATCCGTCAGCAAAAAAGGTCTTCCTGATACCAACCTGTAGGTGGTGAGGACTAGTTTGTTGATAAAGACAATGAGTATGGAGCAAATGCTGAAGAAGAGCCCTGCTCCACCCTGTTTCAACAGCTTAGAAACATAGTCTTTATCCATGGATCCAAACATTGTCTTAACACTTGCCAACTTATGTACCACACCGAAGATTAACTTATTGCCCAGTTTAATCATCAATCCAGAATAGTGAGGCCTACCCAAACTAACTGGTACCTCTCTCCCTAACTACATACAACCAACAACCAGTGGGAATTTGTTGAGAGGTGTGGCTTGATGACCACTCCCCCTTGTTGGGTGGTGATGATGTTCAGATCTCTTTGTAACCAGAGCAGAGGTCTGGTCAAGGCTGTGACATGCTGCAGGTCCAGTTCAGTGAACTGTTTCCCTCCAATCCATTCCCTGGAGGATGGGCTGGGGCACAGCAGAGAGGAAAACCTGAGGCTCTACCAAGAACTAGTTGCTCAAAGGGAGCAAATCAAGGCAGTGCAGAAAGTGGGTGGGGCTAAGCTACCTGTGAGAGAGAGGCTGTCTTTGCTTGCTGATGAGGGTGCTGAAATGTTGGAGATTGGACTGCTGTCAGGACTGGGCCTTCCGTACGGAGACGTGCCGTGTGCGGGGAATCTAGTGGGGGTGGTGGAGGTGAGTGGCGAGATGTGTGTGGTGTCCGCTAATGACTGGACAGTAAAGGGTGGATGCTCCTACCCCATTACTGTCAAGAAGCAATTGCGAGCTCAGGAAATAGCCTTGCAGAACAGACTGCCGTGCATCTACTTGGTGGACTCTGGAGGTGCCTTTCTCCCATTACAGGTACTTTGTATGGTAATAGCAGCTAATCAGGCTGGCTAAAACGATTAATTTTGTGTTAATAGAGTGAGCTTTACCCTGACAAAGAACATGGAGGAAGGGTTTTCCGCAATGAAGCAGTTTTGTCTTCACACTGTATCCCACAGGTGGGCCAAGATGATAGGTACATACGTGCTCACTTGCTAGCTGGTGAAATGGAGTCCTCCTCATGCAGCTGGCTGTGGTGACTGGACCATGCACAGCTGGAGGTGCATATGTGCCCACCATGAGTGACGAGGTGGTGATTGTAGAGGGGTCAGGTTCATTGTACCTGGGGGGTCCCCCACTGGTCAAGGCTGCCACTGGTGAGGACCTGACGTCTGAGGAGTTGGGTGGAGCCAGAGTGCACTGTACCATCAGTGGATGTACTGACCACTTTGCAACGAGTGAAGAGGAAGCATTTGAGATGACTCGCAGCATAGTTGCATCTCTGAATATGCCCCCTCAGCCACCTCCCAAAAGACTTCCCCCACTCCCTCCAGCTTATGGTTCTTCTGACCAAGACTTTGCTGCTCTACTTCCTGGCTCTCTGGAAGGGGGAGACTGGCCAATGATGGAGGTACAGCTAGCAGCTTGCCTGTGGTGTGATGATTTTGTGCATGTGTGCTGTGCCTAGGTAATTGCTCGCTTGGTGGATGAGAGCAGACTCCAGCAATTCAAGGCCAAGTTTGGAACCAATCTGATCACAGGTTTTGCCAGATTGGCAGGGTATGTGTGGGTGGGTGATCAGCTACCAATTGCTGTGTCCATGGGAGTGTTTAAATTTACAGCTATTTGATTGGTGTGGTGGCAAATGCTGGGGAACTGGATGAAAAGAGTTCCCTCAAAGGAGCTCACTTTGTGAGGCTGTGCTCACTGAGAGGAATCCCACTGCTCTTTCTGGTCAACACACCGTCAGATGCAGACTTCCTGTCTTCCCATGGGTCTTCAGGAACCATTGCTAAAGCTCGAGCTCAGATGATGGCTACGGTAGCCACTTCAACTGTGGCGAAGTTGACGGTGGTGTGTGGAGGGAGCTATGGCCCCAGTGCCTATGCTATGGTATGTGTACAAGGCAGGCCATGACAATCATTCATGACTGTTCTATTATAGTGTGGGCGAGCCATGCAGCCCAACTTCATGTTCTGTTGGCCTCATGCAAGGATGGGTGTGGCGTCATATCAAGACCTGCAGAGATTGCAGGGCAGTGAGGGGAATGAGGAGACACTGATGGTGCAGGAATATCAGTACCCTACTGCTGCAATGATGCATGATGGAGTTATTCTGCCCAGTGAAACTAGAAAGGTAACCAAAGTATTCCCACCTCGCTGCTACACAATTCAGTGTACTTTATTGTGCAGGTCCTTCAGCAGTGTTTAAATATCACCAGCAGATACAGTGCACCAAATAGAAACGCTTCCAATTTGTCAGTGTTGCGAATGTAGGTTGAGTGTTTACCCCATGTGGCATGTGTATTGGTAACTTTCTTTGTATGTGCGTGTCTTGTGTGTGCAAATGGGAATACATACGATGAAGTTGCAAAAACCACACATGATTTTAAAAAAACAACACCTGACTAGGTAGCTAGCTAGGTATTAACCTACAGACACTCCCAATTAATCCTTCAGTCCTTGTACTTGCCGCATAATGGCATCCAGCTTTTTGCTCTTCTGCTGAAATGCTTCCTGTTGACTCGCTAAGTTGGCACTGGCCACCTCAGCTGCAGCTTTCTTCTCTGCTAGAACTCTTCTCTCTTCATCCAGCTCACCACGCATGCGCTCAATCCATTCCTCATTCTGCTCCCTATGGTTCTTGAGCATTTCATCCAACTCCTGACGACAGGACAATGTTCATAAAGGCAATTAATACACATCCTGAGACAGCATCATCACCTGCTGTTGCTTCTCATAGAGTTCACTGTGAGCTCTCTTCTCACTTTCAAAAGCGTTCCTTTCAGCTTCCAACGTAGCAGTGGCCCTACACAGAGGAGAGGTTCAAGTAACACAGCAAGTAACACAGCAAAGATGTTCAGCGAAATAAACACTGCAAACCGTACAAGTCCAACTGCTGGAATCTCTCAGTCAGGGTATCAAAAAGTTCAGTCAGGTTGTTGAGATACTTTGTTCTCAGTTCTTCGAGATCTCGTGGCTTTGTGCTAGCAGGAGGTGCAGGAGTGATGACTTTACGTGGGGCAGGGATGGGGGTGCTAGTGTTGTATCGCACTCGAGGAACCGGTGTGGGTTCAAAACTGACCAGTGGAGGCACTAGAGGATATACATCTCAAGGACAGCACACAATAGGGGCAGTCATCATACTAACCTCCTATTGAAATTGACCAGACGTCGTTGAATTCTTCCTCCATGTTTTGACCCCCAAATATATACAGCTGAATAGGAGTCCTCTTACAAGTGTACATAGTGAAAGACAAGAAGAATTGTACCGTGTTCTTATAGAATACTGTTGAGTGTGCATATCGTGCGGGCAAGAGGGAACCCTCAGATGGAGATACACTGTGCCACTGGATGCCATCTAGAAGTGCTTTCTGAAAATTATTCAACAATTATAGGAGAGATAACTTACTTGGATCTGAGTGGGCATAGTGGAGATCAGCAAAGCACTCCTCCTCTCCACTAGCAGCACTGAACCCACCAAACTGGAGCAGGTACTGGACAGACAGAGATGTCATAGAGCCAGTGGTTCCCTCACACTCTCCCACTCACCCTGTCAGCAATGGTGCTGATAGCAGAGTAATCTCTTGGGCTTGGTGCCTCGTCCCCCACCAGGTTCACTTTACTCCACTGCCAAGACCCTATCTCCAACAAATAGATGTCATTGTACCACAGTTCTTCACTTCCACTACCAGCAGACATCAACATCTTCCCCCCAAACATTGTGGCCAGGTGGTCACACCTACATCAGGCCAAGAGCGACTGAACAGCCTAGTCTAATGGAAAACCATGGTATATATACCTAGGGGGTGGTTTTGGCCCAGTCGTCTCAATCGCAGTCCACTCCAGTGTGGCTAATAAATAACAATAATCTATTATTGAGCTGGTGTAGCAAATGCTTACTCAAATTCAAAGAGTGAAGGCAATTTTGAGCCTTTCCACTGATAATTCCACCAAACACAATCAAACTCTTCTCGTGAACAACAGCGGATGAACTCTGGGCTGTAGGAGGTGACCCAGTACATTCTAGTCTCTCCCACACTGCACTTGCTATAGAAACAAAAGAAATAGCTACGTGGATTGGTAGAGATAGAGTGTGACTGTCCTACCAGGAGTGAACGCAAACAGCCCTTCCGCACAAACCAAAGACTTCTCATTATCTATCCCACCATGCAAATAAAGCATGTCACCGACAGCCCTGAGAAAAAATACCTCATTACAGAATAAGGGTGTCTGAAACAAATTACTTAAAATTGGCTCCTTCTCTAGCTGAAGGAACAGATCCTTCTTGCTTTATGGCTAGCCACTCAAGTGAGGTTGAAGACACTGCAAAATAATTGGATCTAGTTATCAGCAAGGTGTAGTCTCCGTTGAAACCCTTACAGCACTGTGTGCCCAGTGATGGTGCCATATGGACAGGGCATAAATAGAAATTAATGGTTAACCGAAACTGTTTTTCTATCTAAGGGCAGAGGCACAAGGAATGCATCTTCCAAACTCACAGTTCATAGAAAACAAGTCACCCCAGTAGGTAGTATTGCCTTCATCATTACTTGCTCCACCAAACAGATACACAGTACTGCCCAACAGTGTGGATGCATGACTGTACCTATAATGACCGATACAAGTGTGCGCATAATCTATAAGGCCACACAAAGTTAGTTTTGCTTTCTCATCTCACTGCTCAAAATCAGGCGCCAGGATGATGCCCATCTTACGCCACAGCCAAGACCCCCTTATAGCGGCCTAGCTACATACTTCCAACTGTATAGCTAGCATAGAGCGTGGGACACACATTATTGCTGAAGGTCAATAACCAATAACCTTAACAACTGAATCCTGTGCAACTGAGTCCTCCCCAGTGCAATATCAAGTGTACATGGGGTCAAATTGTAGGTCAGGCAGTTAGGATGAGAAACCAGAATTTTAAAGTTGTCTAGTCTAAAATAATGAAGCTAAGCCAGCCTGATCTGACCTGGTGCAGGGAGGCGTACCTCCAATCTCTCGTTTCTTCCACGATCCGAACTCTAGCTTCCCTCCTCCTGCTGCCATTCCTAGGCCTCCAGGGACAATTTTGCCAAGCACCCTCAGCAAAAGTGGGTGTGGCAAAATAGACTAATACAGAGGAGATGCCTGGTCAGCCTGGGAGGTTGGTGTGTTGGTTCAGAAATATTCTCATGGGGGTAAGTGTAGATCTAGCTGTCTAACTAGTGTGTTTAATGCCTGTAATTAATATAGAGGTCATTGGAGGCCTCACCATGGTTGAGGCCAATTGGTACAGTGTCCCCTCGTACCCCCCCTGTGCCCCCCAACCTGCCTGATGGACCAGCTCACAAGCTGGAAAATAACTATTACTGTGTTCGTGATCTACGTCGTACAGTGGCTCCTCCACTAGTGGCCAGCATGTCAAAGCAGCTAGCTTCTGCTGGAGATGAAGTGTCAAGGTGAGTGGATGATTGCCAGGGACATGAACCATGTTGATGCATCGTATTCCAGTGGTGAAGTTAGTTATCCTCAGACCACCACCCCACCCACACCAGGTGCTGGCCACAACTGGAGGCAATATTGTACACTGGTAGCTGCATTCAGTCAAAAATAAATGATGATGTATATACTATTCTAAAAGTCAGTGCACACTAGTTCACATATAATTAGTGTATTCCATTGGTCACAGTTTGAGCTACTTCATTAGAGACTTGATTGTAAGCTCTCCTGTGCTTGTCATCCACCTCAGTCAGGTAGAAGGTGCCTGGGAAGAGATCGGTAGCTTTCCCCTGAGGATTGTATGGTGCCTTGTGGTGGGTCTCTTCTCGCAGCCTCATAATCTCTTCAAATTGAGCAGGTGGCACAACCTTGCGAGTAGCCAGTCGGCTGGGGATGTCCTTGACGCTAGCCATTAGGGAGGCTAATGCTGACTTTGGCCCACAGTCACTTGCTACTCGAATAGAGTACATGGAAGCAGCTAAGCCAGAGCCATAAGAAAAAAGTACCAATCTCTTCCCACTTACATCATCAGGGTTTTTACTAATAATGAAGAACGGTTATGTCATGCTAATAAAGTTACAGCAGGGAACTTACTTGGCTAACAGCGAAGCCAATCCTCCATAGAGAGATGCTGTATACATGTTACCCACCTCAGTACCAAGAAGAACAGAGGGCTGTGTCTTCACCTTAAACTCCAACCCGGTAGACTTCAGTAACAGCTTCTCCACATCCCTATCTCCCAAAGTGCTTTCCAAGGAGCGTCCTTGGAGCCCCTCCAGTCCAGCATAAATCCCACCCTCACCTACATCTGGACAACTCTCACGAACAAAATCATTCAGCTTCAGCCGAGCCAAACTTTTAGCCACCAGCTTGGTAAATGGAGAGTGAAACAACAGGAAGTCCGCAGCTTGCAAAGTAAACTTGTTTCCATCAGCTTTGCTAGCCTTGTCAGCGTAACATTGATAGCATTTGTCCAAGGCACTGAGGTAGCATTGAATAGAGAGTTTGCCATCCACCACTGGATACTCAGAGCTCAAGTCAGGCTTATAGAAGTCGTAGGCATGTTCCATATGCACTGCATGCAGACCTAATGAAAATCCCATAACAACTAGAACAAGCAAACAATGAGAAGACAGACCTCTTTCAAAGACCAGTGGAGCATTAGGTCCAACTAGCATAGCCACAGCTCCAGCACCACCTGTAGGCCTAGCATTGCCACTAGCATAAACAGCAATGTCTGCAGCCACCACTACAGCATAGCGACCTATGTGCAACACATACATGACTAGATCATACAAGATTGCCACCTAGTCAAGATAAGTAACATACCATCCCACATGCTGCTCTCCACCCAGGCCACTGCATTGAAGAGAGCTTGAGTGCCACCATAGCAAGCATTAGTGGTGTCGATCCCTTCCACACTAGAATTGCCACTAGATGCAAAGAGCTGCATCAACACTGTCTTGACGCTCTTGGATTTGTCTAGAATGGTTTCGGTGCCAACTTCCAAACGACCAATGTCATTATAACCGAGACTGGACTTCTCTACTAGACCACGCACCACAGTCAAACACAGGGAATTTATGTCTTCCAAATCCCCACAGAATCCCATGCGAGTTTGCCCCAATCCAATGGTATACTTGCCGGCACCGACACCATCATACTTCTCAAGTTCAGTGTGATCAACGCAAGTCTTGGGGAAGTACACTTCCATACCCAAAATCCCAACATTGTCAGGCCACCTTCCAGTGGACTCCATGATTGCACAGAAAGATAGACAGATATCTGTCAGTAGGATGGACTAGCAAACTGTTTGGCACTGTAGACACTCCAGATGTGAAAAATCTTACCACCTAGCTCTTTTAAAAGGGCCACCTAACCCCATTAGTGCACGAGGCAATCAGCAGTTCATCACAACTCACCGATACAATCAGGATCAGGATTTCTAAAATCAGCAGAGCTGAGCCGAGCCAGATAGGATCAGCAGGTTCCAGGATGAATATTCATCTGAGAACAATAAGGTACAGGGTCGCCAACAATTGAGAGCTAGCTAGCTCAAGCGACAATGATGACCCTTTACCTTAGAACGGGGGGCGTGGCTGTTGTGTAGGGAACATAAAGAAAAGATAAAGAAAGTGCCAGGAGATGTCTTCTTCGGAGTCTCCACCTGGAACAGTATTTGAGGCCTTTAAAGCTTATCTATTAGAGGTATGGAGAACAAAAGATCCCGATAAGTAGTGTTATAGATGGAGGTAAATTTTCTGACCACACCCAAATATTTGCCACAGGCTTTAATGCATCCCAAGACATTAAGATTTTACTATGATAGGCTCCAGCGTATCATATTGCTCTTGAGGCCATCTTGGTGTCGTGGATTCTGTATCTTCTGTTTTTCTCGAAACAGTATCGACCTGCTTCCAAGCATGATAAACTCAGCAAAGAGGTATAATTAGCAGTATGAGATTGTGTAGCATCTTAATTGACTACAAATAGGAAGAGGATCGGCTGATAGAGGAGTGGCAACCAGATCCTCTAGTTCCCGAAGATGTTCCTAAAGATCGGGCAGTGGACTTATCGCCAATTGTTACAGGGTATTAGCAAGATTAGTACGATCATTTTTTAGTTGTTGCTGTAATTTTAGTACTGCAGGTCCTCATATCAAAGTCAATGGAAAGGATTGTATAAACTTTGTCACCTTTGACTTTCTAGGGTTGCTGGGCACCACTTCTGTTAAGGCATGCCACACTAAAGCCCCTCTATGTGCCAAGTGTTAACCTTTCTTTTTGTTCAGGAAGTGGCAGCAAAGAGCATAGGCAAATATGGAGTTGGTTCTTGTGGTCCAAGAGGATTCTATGGGACTGTAGGTATGATGTCTCTCTTTTTCCCTCCCAGTTACAGTGGTTATCTAGCTCGGGCGTTGTTGCAGATGTGCATTTAGATTTAGAGAGCCGTCTTGCTAAGTTCACCGGCAGAGAAGAGGCTATATTGTACTCATATGGTTTTGCTGCTATATCAAGTGCAATTCCTGCCTATTCCAAGAAAAGGGACATCATATTTTGGTATTGAGGCGTTGAACAATCATGATGACAATGATCCCTTTGTTTATAGTGATGAAGGTGTGTGCTTTCCAATCCAGAAGGGCCTGGCAGCATCTCGTAGTAAACTGAAGTTTTTTAGGCATAATGATATGAACCATTTAGAGCAACTACTGGAAGAACAAAGAATCCTTGATGAGAAGGTCAGTGTAGGCTAGCATTGGATGATGTGAAGCTCAACCGTTGTACTGCAGAATCCAGCCAAAGCAAAAGTCACTAGAAAGTTTCTGGTCGCCGAAGGAATATATTACAATTCTGGTGACATGGCTCCTCTACCTCGGTTGGTGGAATTTCGTAATAAGTATAAAATTCCTATTATCCTCGAAGAGAGCCTTTCCTTTGGTGTATTGGGTGCTACTGGGAAAGGGGCAACAGAGCACTTTGATATTCCAGTAAGCGAGTGGCACTTGTGTTTTGTGTCATCGTGTGGCACCAACTCCTTGTAGTGTGATGAAGTGGACATTATCTGTGTCTCTTTGGACAACTCAGTGGCTAGCGTGGGAGGATTCTGTGCTGGCAAGAGGTACATTATTGATCACCAACGTCTGGCTGGGCTGGGCTACTGTTTCTCTGCATCTGTTCCGCCCATGATGGCAGCTGCTGCCATTGAAGCCCTCAACATCATGGAGTCCTCATCAGACAGGTTTTCTAGGTTGAAGGCCAGAACAAAGCTACTGTATGACCTACTTCAAGAGTGAGTGGGTTCTTAGGATCCAACGCTAACCAATTATGTATGTCTTCGTGCAACACCAGGTGTGAAGGGGTAGTAGTAAGTGGAGACCTGTATTCTCCACTCCTCCATTTGCGACTGGCCTCACCAAACCCCAGCAGGATAGAGGATGAACGGCAATTGAATGAAATAGCAAAATATTGCACTGAACAAGGTGTCGCTGTGGTGACAGCCAAGTATCTAGCCGATGAAATGTCAATTCCACCTTCCAGGTAGGACTGTTAGACGTTTGTATAGCTTGTGGAGCTCTTGACAGACTGATGTGTGACACAGTATTAGGTTAACAGTGAACTCTGAAGTGAGCGAGGAAGAAGTGAAAAGGGGTGTAAATGTCCTCAATGTGGCATTGCACAAGTATCTCTGATGCACTATTAAGTCTTGACATGGACGGACCAAAATTTTATTAGTATAATATGCTAACGAATTAAGATTGTTCAGATTTTGATTGTTTTGGCATCCTTATCTTCGCCTGGGTTCCTTCACGAAAGCCATTCCTGAATCGCCTATGCACCAGTTTCAAGTACCTCATTCTTCCAGTACCAGTGACACGTCTGCGCTTCGCCTTCTCACTCCAGTTGTCTACCACAGAACATACATAATACATGCAATACCCTTCAGCCAACACTCACATCTCCTTTTTCGTGCCGCTGGGTAGGCACAGCTAGAGCATCTCTTCTTCTGGAGGTGATAGGACTTTCTATGACACCTGACACATAAGGTGTGGGACTTGTTCTTTCGCTTTCCAAAACTTGAAGTACCTTTCGTCTATATTGTCAGACCAGCATTAAATGTTCATGACCGGCAAACACGGGGAGGATCAGGAAAGATAACTACTCTTACTTACCATGGTCTGAAGACGCAGGTGCTGCACATGTAACCTTTTGCCCTTTGACCCGTCATTGGACCTATTGAACCCAGGCAGTGTCAAGATTGTGAGACTGATGACAGCGTTCCAGGAGAGCCTGGCTGCCAGGGGGAGTCCCTGCCGATCAGCTTCTCCACCATGGTGCTCCAGTCCGCCACATGGCCCCTGCAGAAGAGCACCTGCTCCGTCTCCATCCCTCCCAACCTCCAGCTAGCCAAGACAAAGGTACGTAGGCACTCTCATGCGACTGTCATGTGCTTGTCGTGCATGGCATTCAATGCTTTACATGTAGTACAGCTAGTAGATATCATATCACTCTCTCGTGTGACTTTCAGTTTGAGCGTTTCTACATGAACAAGCAACAGTGGTCGTACTCTGTCCTGGCTCCACCACCTCTCCCTCTGCGAGCTGCACTTGTCATACCTCAAGCGAGCCTACACCGTCGCCGTCAGCACCTACCAGATGGCTGTGTTGCTGGCGTACAACCACGCAGACTCTCTCCCCTTCTCCCAACTCACACACACCCCCTCTCACGAGCTCTCCAGCACCCTCCTCTCCCAGCCATCATCGTACGGGTCATGAAAGCAAGGAAACTCCTGCAGCACAACCAGCTCATTCAGGAGGTAAATCTTAACTTCTGTACCCTCAGCACTGGAATGTGGTCATTGCTGGTGCTGACTTCACAGAGTAATGCTACGGAAGTGTGGTTTTGAAATAAAATGGTGGCCAGATTAGAGGGAGCCACTGTATAGTAGAGGTTCACCCCTCTAATTCCAAGCGTGGCCAGAGAGACTGTATAGAAATCCACTCAGAAGTTCACCCCTATTCCCTAGAGTGGCCAGAGAGACTGTATGATACGAATCCTCCACTCAGAAGTGTTCATACCTATCAGGAACTGGTCCCTAGAGTGGCCAGAGAGACTGTAATAGTACGTCATACAAATAATATACTCCAGAAATTGAGGTCACCCCCCTAATCAGGACACCGAGCGAGTTCTAGGTTGTCCACATCTTCCCAGTGCTGTGCAGCTGTTCCTCCAACTTGCAGGCCATCTCTCAGGTGAGGTCAAGGTTCACTCCGAATGTGCAGATGATAAAGTGTTACATTGGGAAAAGCAGTATCTGGAGCGACAGGAGGGACCTATGCCTACATGGCCTGAGGCACAATACCATCACTACACTGACGGGATGAGCAAGTACATCATACCTACATACTACTAGTGGAATTGGACATCTGAACGAACAAGTGCTATTTTCGTTTATTTTTACTGATCAAAGGCACGTGGAGACAGTCTTATGGTTCAGTTTGTCCTACCTCTTTTGGGTAGGATTATAAAAAGGCCGCACATTAGGAAGTGCTTCAGACTTACTATAAAAGTTCTGGGGGCTTCACAGAGAAAAGTTCAGCTCGGCAGTCAAGTGGGTGTGTCTCAACTGGGCAACTCGATCTCAATAATATTGAGATCGACTGGATGACTCCAGTCCGCATCCAAACCCTGATAATGAGTCAATTGATAGTGCTCATAGTGGTCCTTATCAACCACGCCCATGCCCTGTACGACCGGCCACACCCCCCCCCCAAATCATCGGATGGTGCGCACTATATAGAACTTCACCCAACCTGCAACTCATGACTATAAACATGCATGCATGCATGGTTGACCAGACGTACCTGGCTGTTTAGTTGTACCTCCATACCTCCTAGATCTGTTTGAGTGGCCTTGGCCTGGCGTCTGGTATCGTTGCCATGCAACCGCAACATGTTGCCATGCAACTGCCAGCGCCATGCGCACATGCGCCTGCTATAAAAAAGGCGGGGATTTTGAATTGAGTTCATTTTTCAAAAAAGACCAGAAGACTAAGAAGCTGAAGAAGACGTTCCAAGCTCCAAGAAGACACAAAGAACGGAAGCCAAGTTATTCTTCAACAACATGCTCTGTTGTGGTATTGTGTCTGGTAACTACTGGTGAGGTAGTGCCAGCAGGCTATGGCCACTGTACTGGTAGCCATGGCAACTACCCTGGTAGTGCCATTGTTCTGGTTATTGGTTCTGGTAACTATTGGTGAGGTAGTGCCATTGTTTTTCTTGTTCTTGTGTTGTATCATATCTTTGTTGAGTTTT
>JAAGOD010031513.1_pt1 | contig 14067 bp, 13 predicted proteins | sample 8389681 | NCBI WGS metagenome assembly JAAGOD01 (sample SAMN13964374, study PRJNA552185) | sponge metagenome | biome: deep-sea hydrothermal vent fields; feature: spots directly above weak diffusing fluid; material: seawater and sediment | host: Tedaniidae sp. KZ-2020 ... | reverse complement strand
GTGAGGGATCTTGAAGAAGTAGTAGGAGTCGCCATTAACCAGGGTGACAATGTCGTCAGTGTTCCCCCATGGTGTCGGCACTATCTTGGGACTCCACTCCTCCCCTCCTTCCTCCTCCTCCGTCTCTCCAACACCAGCCAGCAGCATCTGCAGCAAAGAGACGTCACAATATTGACAAAGAAAGTGAGCCAACTCCTCACGGCTTTAGGATCTGCTCGTTTCACTCTCTTCTTTCTGGATCTGCCAGTATTTGCTTCACTGCCTCCTGCCTCAACCAACTCTGCCCTATCATCACTAAGCAGCTCCAACTTTGTGTCCATCAGGTTCTCTGCTTGTTCCACTGTGAACTCTAGAGACTCCTCAAAGTGCCACCGGTCTGCGCTAAAGGGTGCGTGTGGAGTGTAAAGTTCGTATTGGAGTGGAGTTGGTGACCTCACCTTCCCAAGTCTTGGTCAACACTGTCCTCGAATCTTGGCATTTCTCCCTCGGGGAGGTGGGGGGAGATGATGTAGCCCCAGCCCAGCTTGGCGTGGTGGTGGAGAGGGTGACCCTTCCACTTCATCCTCAGCAGGTAAGGGGTCACTCGGGTCTGGGCTGTGATGTTGACAGGGCCAGGTCTCCAGTCAGGGTTGTTCCGTTTCATACAGAGTGAACGATACCACCTAGACACGTTGAAGCACAGTAACACCAAGATGCTCAGCCCTGCTAGCTGTGTTAGCAGTGAGATTCAAACGCAGACTAACTCGGGGTATCCTGGCATGTGAACCGGGCGTTTGAGAGCCGTCGAGTCGACTGAACTGATAAGAAACTTTGCTTCTTTCTCCGTGTCCCCATTCACTTGCCCATCATCCTGAGCATCCTGACTCCTGAAGTACTCCTCAACACCATTCAAAACTGCATCAAAGACTTTCTTGCTTTTGAAAGCCTTCCCACGAAAATTCTTTGAGCTCCAGTCCAGATTGCATATCCAAGGACTCTCCAAATACCTGAGGAGGAAAAAAAATTAGGAGACTGAAATCTCCATCTGTTTAGCGATACGTACCGGCCATCGTGCCAGTGAGAACAGGCATGAACTGCTAGTAACATCAGTCGCTTTTTCATGTCTTTTGTTATCTCTTCGTATGTGCCTTCAGACTCGGCTAATTAGAAGAAATGAAGCTTTGAAGAAATACTAGCATGTTGTACTAACCAGTGTACTCGCACCAGCTGGAGTCAAGCGGCAAGTAGGCAGAGCCCATCTCCAGCATGCCAGCGAAGGTGACGGGATGGGGGCAACGGGAGAGGAACTGCGGCAGGACCTTGCAGAGCACCTCGTGGGTGCAACGGACATCCTCCGCACAATACTGCATCAGATTCTACACAGACACATACTACTACTACTACTACTACCACCACTGAGTGTGTACATACCTGAAAGTCATCCCGTATATCTTGCATGCTTCCCTTGACAAACACATTTCTCTGTGTCTTGTTCATTCTCTTCTTCCCCCTCCTAACATGCAGCCAGTGCACCTCCACCAGGCTGTTTGGGCTGCTAACCTCCGTCCATAGCTCACTAGGACGTGTTTGTGCTGTGGGAATGTCTTCTCCTTCTGCGACCTTGGACAGCTTCTTCTTTTTCGACAGCCAGATCCCTTTCTGGTGTGACGTCTGCCCGGCCACGCACACATGCAGGCTCAGAGTGTCAAGGAACTTGGTCCCAGGACTCTGAATAAAGCACAGAGTCACAATCTATAGATTTACCGTGCTGATGAGGTTGTGTATCCACTCACTTTGATTAAGTACTGCTCCTTGATTCTCGCTCGGTCATAGCTGACATGATGTCCCACCACCAGCCTCTGTCTCTGCCAACCTTTACTCTCTGGCTCAATCTCTGGCTCCAGTGGTATGAGGTCACCCAATGATGTATCGTGCTCCATGTCGCCATAGAAGTCCTTGTTCGAGGCCAGTCGCTTGCTCACCCATGAGTACCATGCATGAGGGGAGACAGCAATGGCTAGAGTGGGCCTCTGTCCCTCGCGCACACAAGTCTCAACGTCGAGAACAAGGGCATCGTCACCAGGACAACGCACCCTCTCAGCTTTCCCAGTGGTTGGGTCATAGCGAATCCATCCCTCCTCCAAGCTCCACTGGGAAGGCATGGGGCGAAGCTTCGCGCGCAGCAGTCTCATTGCCAGATCGAGGTAAGGCTGGCCCTGGGCTCTGGCAATGGTTCGAAAATGCTCGTCCAGGTTGTTGCCATGGATACGAGGAAGTGTAAGGGCAGTTTCAGGCAAGGTGGTGGCCTCCTTCCCCCACAAATTGAGTTCTTGAAGGTGCTTTATGCTCTTTTGAACTTCTGGGCTCTCTGCTGTGAGCTCTTTTCCCCGTTTGAACAGTTGCTGGTGAAGAGGGAGTGAGAGCATTTGAATGCCCAGTGGGTTGGTCCTCCTGGTAGCTTCTATCGGCGCCTTTTCTGAAGAGAAAAGTCGCTCCTGGAAATGGCAGGTCTTTGCTTGCTGTTTCTGTACTAAACAGTACCTCTGAAGCTTTGAGAGCCCACATCTTGGAGTACAGAAACCTTGGAAGCACTTTGAAGGAACCAGAGCTGTCATGATAGTAGCCACGTGGCTACCGTAAATTCAAAACATGCGCTGAATTAAATAGGGGGCGGGGCTTGTATTGAAATATTGAAAAGTGTTACACCGTGATTTTGTCTTCTGGATATCGAGAGCAGCCATTTTAATCAATGCACCACAGTACTATTTCTCCATGAACTGCAGCCAAATCTTACCTGGAGCAGTCAACCTAGGCCCCTGCTCTCTGGCTGCAGGCTACTGCTCTGGAAATCCATTTGTGGTAGGTCTCCAGTCTAGCTGCCTGTAGCTAGCTAAATCTTCTTCCTTGTCTTTCATTAGGTGTATGCCTCAGGCAGTGATGTGGTCCTGCTGGATGGCCAGCTCCAACACGTCCAGACCATATTTGGAAGTACATGTGGCTATGGCAACACCAAAGTGTCATGCCTCCACTGTGCCGAGTCGACAGGGAGGCTGGTGGTGGCGTGGGGGGCAGAGGTCGTGATCTTTGAACCCTCCAACGTGGACGAAACCAGTGGGCCAGACAGCAAGGGCCAGGGGGCTGGATTGAGCAATGAAGTGAGTACTTACAATGAAATGTTTACTTAAAGTCAGAAATGTTTGCTAAAGAAAATTTGGGTTTATTGCAGAGCTAGCAATAGCAGCTGGTCGTATTATTCCAAAATGCCAAGGCAGCACGTTTTGTTTCCCAGGTTGCCGAGTGGAATGCTGTTCTGACCAGTTCCCTGGACTACCATGTGACGAGCATCTGCTGGAACAGGGAGGGCACGCAGCTGCTCACTGGGGGGACCAGCATCACTCTCTGGGAGTACAACCTGCCTACTGCGCCCGGCATGACCACACCCTTCAGCGAGGCCGAACTCAGCAGGGATGAGATTTTGGAGGAGGAAGAGGAGGATGAGGGGCTTGTGTTGAGGGGAGGAGGGGAGGGGAAGAAGGGGGAAGAGGAGAGTTGTGGGGAGACAGAGGAGAAGGGAGTCCTCAAGCAACTATGGAGGACGGACGTACCTGTCCTGGTCAGGCATCTAAAGTTCTCACCCAACGCAGACCTCTTTGCTACCAGTGCAGACGTGAGTGCCACACCCCTCTTGATCTGCCCCTTTTCGTAACTAGCATGTCACACCCCTTTTTGTAACTTACATAATTGTGTCGCAACCAGATTTACTATCAAACTTATATGCAGAACGATTGTTTGGTGAAGATTTGGTACCCCTGCACCAGTGGAGGGATCGGCATAGGGACTCCCCCCACCTACTCGTTTTGCTACGTGGCTCACCCAAAGTCCATACGTGGCTTCGTTTGGCGTAGGATCACGCCCAGCTTTCCAAAGTTCGTAGGCCATGTGATAATACGTAGGCATTAATGAGGGACATCTCATTGCTAATTCAATTTATTTGCCCTTACGATAAGATTCTGTATTAATTTCCTTCATAAATTTTTTCTCACTCCACCCCCTTGCCCCACCCACTCCAGAGGGTGCATCCCGAACGTCCTGCTGACCCACTGCACAGACAACATCTGCCGCTTGTGGAGTCACTCCATTTCCCCAGACAAGAAAGGCTGCCTTCGATTCTTCATCGCAGCCTCCATTGATCCAGTGGCCGACATCCCTTTCCGAACCACCATGCCCCTCGACGACCAGCCTTTCATCGTCCACTGGCTCAACAACAAAGAGACGACCCTCACCTCAAAGGTGGAGAAGTACCAGAAAGGACTGTCTCTCCCAAGATCCCACTTCTCCTCGATGCAGAGTTTTGCGTCGGTGAACGAGGAGATGCTGCAGAGCTGGGTGTGTATAGACGATGGGGAGGAGCCCAACGATCCCTTTCCCACGTCCACCAGAGGCGGGGCGGGGGGGTCACTGGTGCGGAGCGAGACGGAACTCAGTGATGTCACCAAGCTCTCCTCCTTGCAGCAGCAGCGAAAGGGCACCACACTCGGAGGAGGGTACAGCTTCCCAAATTTCCTCTCCCCCAATTTGGGGGGCTCAAGTTCCACGGGTACCAAGCCCCCCAGTCCCGGGGGTGCCGTCAAGTCGAAGGTCTCCGTCCAGCAGAAGCGAGCGCTGGCCCATCTTCTGGACGAGTGGTGCAGTACGCCCGACCTCCTCCTCTGTATCCACCCGACGGTGGGCTCCCTCATGGTTTGGACAGTGGAGGGGCTTGATGCTCCACCCAATTTCGAGCGGCTGGTCCACGTCAGTTTCAGCTCCTGCCTCCCGCATATCTTCCCTCCTCACCTCTCCCAGTCCCTCTGCCAGGACCTCCTCCAGTTCCTGCTTAAGGAGCCGGACATCCTCCATACCAGGGAGGCCACGACGGCTGAAGGAGGGGGAGGGGTTAGTGGTAGAGGCATGACGGACATCAGCATACCAGTCCCGCAGATCCGACTCTCCAGTGGCGGGAGCATGTCAGCCATGTCCCACCTGGAGGTGGCTGAGGATGTACGGAAGATCAAGTCCGATTCCACACTCATTATCATCTCGAGTCACACCAATGGCTCGCTCAACACCTGGTCGGTCGAGCTCACCGTCCAATCAAATTACTGCACCTCGATAGCCGGGTTGATCCACTGTGCCGGTACGGGTGGGCATCGTTCCAAGGTGGATAGGATCCACCGGCACCCTTGGCTGCCCATCATAATGACTGTCTCGTCCTCCCCTCCCATCATCCCCCCCTTCCCTGCCCCCCCGTCCCCCACCTCCCCTCCTGGGGGGAGGCTGCCTGAAGCTATTGTTGAGGGGGTTGAAACTGGAGTTGAGGGGGCTGAAATTGGAGTCAAGGGGGAGGAAACAGAGGAGTTGGGAACCAGCGAACTCATCATCTGGAACGCGGATCTTCCTGAGCCCCTCCAGCACAAAAGCAAGCTCAACGAACTCTCGAGGATCGTGGCACGGGGCACACAGTCGTTCAATCACATGACCTGGGCCCCGCCCATCTCTGTGGGGGGTCTGAACGAGGGTGCGCTGGCTCGCTGTCCCTGTTCGGGCCTGTTTGTAGCCAACGTGGCCACCCAGCTGATCCTCTTCCAGGCCTCCCTCTATTCCATCACCAAGCCCCAACCTAGCTCCTTCATGCAGAGCGACAAAGACATGGAGAGGATCAAGGAGCAAGTGCCGAGCTCCTACGGTATCCATGGCATCCAGGTCACCTCCCAGCTGGGCGTGAAGGGCGTCAGCATGGTGGATGTCATCGGGAACCTCTCTGACTTTGAGACCATCGTCGATCTCCATGCGTTCCGCATGTGCTCTCTCATCACCTCCCTGGATCTCAAGAAATCCCTCAGCAAGAAGTTCTGCAAGGATTTGGTTTTGGTCCTGGTGGAGAACAAGCGGCCGCAAGACCACACCCACCATCGTCGTGGCGATGGCGCTTCAGGCTCTGCCTCCATCAGCCCGGGATCAAAGGGCATCAAGTCGTACATCCACCTTTGGCAGCTGACCATTTGCAGTCAGCCACAGACACCGAGCGGCCTTCAGTTCTTGAAGTCCGAAAGGACCGCTTCCTCAGAGAAGCCACACCTCCATCCTCACATCTACACGTCTGACGTCAAGAAGGTGTTCTCGGGTCCATTCCCACTCCTGGCTGGGACATGTGTCGTGGACTCATCCCCAGCCTGCGATATCTCTAGTTCGCTGCAGCTGCAGACTCCCACCCTATCTGCCCCGTTTCTCTTCTCCACCTCCTGTTCCGATGGCACCATCCGCTGCTGGCAGTTCAGCCTCAAGTTCCGGGATGCTGTGTCAGCAACAGCACCAGCAGCTGCCAGGGGGAGCAGTGGAATAGAATTCAAGTTCTACGAGGTGTTTGATTCCGGTACCACGAATCTGAAGTTGAAGCCGAGTCCCTTGGACTGTTACGAGGAGGAGCTGATCAAGTCCATCCCGACTCAGTCGTATGTCCCGAGTGGGTTCAAGATGGCCTACCCTGGCCGCCTCTCCATGGCTCATCTTCTCTCCAAGCCCTCTTCCACCAAACCAGCCTCATCTTCAAACCCCGTCAGTCGACGAAACTCCATCTCCTTCGAGCGGCCACAGCCTCAGGTACATCGCCACTCCTCCATTACCAAGGGGAGCAACCCACTGGACCGGCTAGCCATGGTCAGCATTTGGGAGTGCGAGTCCACTGGGGGATTGAAGTGGCTGTGCGAAGCTGATATTACGTTAGTGGGCGTGGCACAGGTGGCCGCTGCGAGGAGGGGGAGTGGCGGGGAGATGAGCGTGCTCATGGAGTGGATCCCGATGGAGAACGGAGCTTACCTCCTTGCCACCTGCTTCGCCTCCACCATGTCCATATTTGGCATGTCCTTGCCCCAGGACGAGGAGCAGTTCACCATGCAGCATAAGAGGGTGGGGTTTCTCCCCAAGGAGCGAACAGCCGTGCTGAAGAGGGTCAAGTCGCAGGCTTCGTGGGTGTGTCTTCTCCAGTTCCCCTGCTTCCGTCCCTCCCTGGACCAATCAATCTCCTGCCTGGCGTACACTGGCGGCAACAGTATCGTGGTCAGCATCGGCTCGGAGGTCCACCTCTACTCCTGCTGGGTGAGTGCGGACAAGCTCGTCTCCTTCTCCGCCGAAAAGGACCAGAAGAAAGCGCTCTCGAAGGGCGCCTTTGGTCGGATGGTCATCCAGGAGGGGACGCCAACTCACACCAGCATCCAGCTGGCCGAGTCAGAGGTTGTGAACCTGCTGGACTACGCCCACGCCCGCAACACGCCCCTCCCCCAGTACCACCCCAAGATCCTGAAGGAGCTGATGAACTCCGGGAAGCTCCACGCGGTCAAGGCCATTCTCATCAACCTGACAAAGTTCCTGCTGCTCTACGAGGCCAAGAAAGCCGCACCCACTGACGACCCGAAGAACTACTTCGACAGCGGGGGTGTGGAGGGGATGTACGAGGAGGAACGGAGTGCAAAGAAGAAAAAAGGGCTCTTGTCTCTCAGCGCAGACGGCTTCCTGCAGAGAAACAAGCAAGCAAAACCGAAAGGGTCCGTGGAGAGGATCCCCCACCTGCCCCTCAATAAGATCGGGATCGTGCTGTCAAGAGGAGTGGGTGGGGCTATGAAGGAGGCGGAGCTTGCTGAGACGTCAGCAAACGTCCCTAAAGATGATTATGATGAGCTGTTTACCATGGGTGGTGGTGGGCTGGACGACTCCGCCCTGAGGTTTGGATTCGAGGAGGAGGAGGAGGAGGAGCTGGGGGTGGAGTTTCCAGACCTGGAGCCCGAGAAGGGCGAGTTCACGCCGAAGCTCGCGCAGGTTCTCTCGTCCATCCTCGCCACCCACCAACTTGCTGACCTCGGCGATTTGGAGCAGATCCAGCTGCTCTCCATTGCCGAGACCGTTGCCAGCACAAAGATGAGTTTCAGCGCTGACGCAGGCTCCTCAAATCCTCCAGTGGGTGGGACTCTGTCTGGAGATGCCCCATCCACTACTGGAATGTCGCTGTCGATGCTGTCGGGGGCAGGGTATGCCTCCTCGGGGGGGGCAAAGGGCAGGGAGGCTATGGACGATTGCGGACTCCGGTACCTCCTGGCTCTGGAGAATTACATCACCCTCTCGGAGGTTCTGCCTGAGGACGTTTCCCCCGGCCCCCTCCCCCCGTCCATCCTGGTGTGGGCATTCCACTCTGATGCAGAGACAGAGCTCCTGGCCGCTATCCCGTGCGTGCAGAATAACGAGCTCAAGTGGGAGGAGCTTAGAAATGTGGGTGTGGGCTGGTGGTTGAGGAGTCTCGACACTCTCAAGAGGCTCATTGAGAAGGTATAGAACTTCCGGTGTGCATATTTATTGCCGAGTGTGCATATTTGTGTGCATTTTTGCCGAGTGTGCAGATTTATTGCTGAGTGTGCCTATTTATTGCTGAGTCTGCATATTTATTGCTGAGTGTGCATATTTTTGCTGAGTGTGCATATTTAATGCTGACTGTTCTTTTGTCCACAGCTTGCAAAGGCGCAGTTCATGAGGAACCAGCAGCCGCTGGACGCCAGCCTGTTCTACCTGGCCATGAAGAAGCAGTCTCTTCTCAGAGGTCTCTTCAAGTGAGTCTCGTGGAGGATATTTTAGAATCCTCTCACGACAAAAGTATGCGAGGTTGGATGACCTAGTGCTTCATCTTCTTCATTGTTTCCTCCAGGAGTGTGTCTGACACCAAGCTGACTGCATTCTTTGGCAACAACTTTGCAGAGGACAGCTGGAAGAACAAGGCGCAGAAGAATGCCTTTGTTTTGCTGGGCAAGCAGCGGTTCGAGGAGGCAGCTGCCTTCTTCCTGCTGGCCGGCCAGCTCTGGGACGCGGTCGAGGTCTGCATGAGCAATCTCAATGACTTCCAGCTGGCCTTCGTCATTATTCGGCTCTACGAGGGAGACCACGGCCCAATCTACAGACGCTTTCTCAAGGAGTGCATCCTCGGGGTGCAGAGTTCGCCGATGGAGGCAGACAAGAAGAAGAAGAGGATTGGTTTGAGGTTGGAGGTCAACCCTGACCCTTTCCTGCGCAGCATGGTGTACTGGTTGCTCCAGGACTGTTCCAACGCCCTCGAGACGTTGCTGGTCATGCCTGAGGCTGTCTCGGCATCAGCAGCAGCCGCGCAGTTGGACAGGGGGGGTGTGGCATCACCACCACCACTGCTACATGCGTTTTACACCAATCCCGCCATCTTCAACTTCTACTTCTTTCTTCGGTGCCACCCCCTCCTGATCAGACGCCAGCACAAGAGTGCCGGCATGTCCTTCTTCGCCACAGCCCCCTCCCACTCGGGGGGCCCTGGGCCTTTGCAGAGGGGTGGGGGGGAGGGGTTCCTGAGTGGTGTTGGTGACGAGCCCCTGACTGCCGTGGAGCGAAGTCTCCTATTCAGTACTGCGTACTACCACCTCTGCCACGGTTGCCCTCTCCTGGTTCTCAATGTCCTCTCACGACTGCCGGACTCGGACAACCTTGGCGAGGACATTTCCGGGGGTGTTGTGGGAGTTGAGGGGGCTGAAAAGATCCCTGGGGGGCCATCTTCGTCTATCGCTCCCCCTTGGGGGGTTGGTGCGGACTCCATGGCTGGAATGATTGAAAGTGGGAAACTGGCCGTGAGCAATGGCCAGAGTGGCATTGGCGGGGGAAGTGGCGGCAATGACGATGACTTTGATTGGGGGGCTCCTGTGTCGACGCAGAGTCAGCGATTCAAGCTGGAGGAGGAGGAGGAGGAAGTTGATTGGTCGAAACCGCTGGTGCCAGCTAGCGACCGCTTCAGTTGCAGTGATGAGGTTGATTGGAGCCAGCCGTTCTCGATGAAATTCTCGTTGGACAGCTCTCCCCTCAGCCCTCCTGATCTCAACAGCACCTCCAATAACGAGGGCAATGCCACGCCCTCCACCCTGTCGAAACCGCACCCCCTTGCTTCCTCCACCCTTACTCCCCGTGGCCTCTTCATCCTCACGCTGGCCAAGCAGCTGCAGTACAACGCCTGCCTCAGCATCCTGACGGAGGAACTTCACTCCATCTACTTGCCTGCCTGCTGCCACTTCCTCTGGAGTGCAAAGGGCAGGAAAGCGCTGCCGATCCTCCCTTTACCGGAGGAGAAGATGGACACGGCCGGAATGAGCCTCTCGCAACATTACAGCCGAAACGTGCTGGACCGCACGGTCCAGAATCTTCGTGGGATGCTAATGGAGTGGCTGAAGGGGGAGATGAGGACGGTGAGGGAGGTGTGCTGGCTGGACAGGCATGGTGGGGGAGGGGACGAGGGGGAGGGGGGAGGTGGGAGGAGCCAGGAAGACGACAGGATCGAAGGAGAGGAGGAGGAGGAGAATGAAGAGGAGGATGAATCGGAGGAGGCAGGTACTACTGGCCGGGGGGAGGTGGTGGCGACGACAACAGACATGGAGGCGAGTGCGGCCATCCCAGCTGGCTACGACCTCCTCACGACGCTGATGAACTACGCATCTCTTCACGCCGCCACCAGCCCAAGTCTCCTCACCGTCAAGTTTGAGCTGATGCACCTCATGAACACCCTGCTTCCCTGGAGCACTGGGTCCGGTTCCGGTTCCAATCCGGGCCGTGGCGGTGGCAGCAGCTATGGGAAGGACACGACTATAAAGCACGACACGTCGTTTGAAATAGTCCCCACCTGTGCCGTCGACCCCTCCCAACTTCCTGTCCTCACTTCCTGCTCACTTCCTGTCCGCCACCTGACAAACCTTGCCACTCACCTGCGGCTGCTGTCAGGCTGTGTGGTGAAGGTGCTGACGGAGCACGTGTACCCGCCCATTGGCTCGCAGCCCCTCCCACAAGTGGAGAAGATCTTTGAGCTGTGCTGTGCCATCTCTCACTGCATCACCATCAGCCTCAACCCTATCCTGCTCTCCGAGTTGGCTCCGGAGGATGGCTCAACGTCCCAGAGCAACAAGAGCAGCTCTGTCGGCTCCCTGGGCTCCACCCCTACTCCGACTTCGGCACTGGCCGAGCTGCATCAGCGTGGCAGCACTGGCGCCATGGCAACCGCCGCCAATATCGCCACAGCCACGTCAGCAGCTGGTGACCACCGCCCTCCAGGACACTCCCCCCTGATTCGGCAGCGAATGGACTCCTTCAGTACCCTTGATTCCACCATAGGCACCCCCAACAGCAAACCCTCCAAGTGGCCCGGTGTCAACAACTGGCCGCAGTCCCTCACCTCGGACGAGGGTCGCGACTCCACCCCTCTCAGCGTGGTCCTGGTGGAGTGCATGGTCTCTGTGTACCTCGGACTCCTAGCCACCGCCTGGTCCCAACACTCCATCGAGGACTTGCTCATTCTCCTCAAGAACGGGCCGTCCATGGACATTTGGTACAGCACCGTGGGGGGAGGGGTCAACGGCAAGAGGTCAGAGCGCATCCTGGCCAAGAGCTTTGTGAGTCAGACCATTGAGACCATGGCGAGAAAGTTCCGGAGAGGCAAGCATTCCAGCTCCTCCTCGGAGGACGGGGGTGGTGGCGGCGGGGGAGGAGGGGGGGCGGTGATGGGAGTCTTCATTGCTCCGAAGCGAAGCCTGTTGGCCCACTTCCTGTCCATGCCCGCGGAGGAGGTGAGAGAGAAGACAGTGAGGCCTTCCGAGGCCGGGTTCCTCGTTGTGGACAAGGAGCACCAGAGTGACAAGATAGACGACAGTGAGGAGGAAGGTAAGGAAGGAGGAGAGGGTGAAGGGAGGGAGAGAGGAAGGGGGGAGGGAAGAAGCAATTAGATTCGATCCCGTTGTCAACCATTATTGATTTGTTTTCTCCTAAGACGAGGAGAACTACGGCACTGCAGGAATCACCTTCAGTATCAACAACCCTGGTGGCGAAGGGGAGGAGTTTGGGGGCATGGCCAGCGATGGTGGGGCAGAGACGAATCCCAGCAATCCCAACTGCTTTGCCTGGTGCCTGATGAACGTCTGCATTTCCAAGATCCTGCAGCAGGTGGTGAGGAAGATGGTGGCAGGAGTGGGCCTGGAGCTGCTAGGTAAGGGGTCACCACTAGTAAAACCTCAACTTTCAGCTGTCCCTCCTCCTCCTTCTTGCAGAATTGGTGACTGTTTCCACTTTGCTCTACTCAACGCTCAAGATCCTTGACGAGTGGGAGTCCATCTTTACCCGACGCCTGGAGGCCCTGGGGGAGGCGCCCGACGACCTGTTTGGTCCCAGCGGAGAAGAGGCCACGGAGGCTGCCAAGTTCCGCATGGGGATTTCCCTGATGAGGCACAAGTTCCTGCTGGAACCTGAGAACTCTCCATTCATGGAGAAGGACCGAGCGTCAAGGCACGCCAGGAAGCTGTGGCAGTACCTCGTGCACCATGACGAGTCCAGGGAAACCATTATACACTACATATTTGTCAACAAGGTGAGTGTGTATGTGTGCGTTTGTGCACAGGTGTGTGTGTGTGTTTGTATGTACGTGTACAATACATGTCCATTATGAGCACAAGATCACATGATGTCTTCTTTTCTTGTCACGTGACGACAGGGGGGCATGTCTTCGTCCTCTCCATTGGGAAGTTTTGATGAGGAGGTGGACACTCCAGAGGAGCCTTCCTGTAAAGTCATCCACAAGGAGAGTGACAGCATCATCTCAGCATTCTGCGTGAACTCAGTACGTCCATGGGCTCTCCCTCACCTCCCTCTCCTTCCCCTGTTCGTGCCCTTCCTTCCACCTCTCCTCCTCTCTCTCTCTCTCCCCCTCCTCCCTCTCCTTCCCCTGTTCGTACCCTTCCTTCCACCTCTCCTCCTCTCTCTCTCTCTCTCCTTCTCTCTCTCCTCTCTCTCCATGGTTAATGCTCCTGGTGTTCTCCCCTCCCTCTCGCACACAGTGCAGCCGCGCTCAGACCACTGTGCTGGCCTTGGCTCTGCCGAGGGAAGTGATGGAGATAGAGGTCCCAGATCACTCCCTCCTGGACAGCTCCTCCCAGCCCTCGGCAGAAACCCTCTCCAAGGGGCCCTACTCTCCCACGAAGCGAAGGTAGGCGGAGCTAGGGATTCTGAGCCCCTACAAACCAGACATTTGACACTCCCTCCAACTGTTATCAAGTTATCAATCACGAGTTCTGGTCTCCAATTCCCTAATCTCCTTTCTTAGCAGTGCGAGTTTGGCGCAGAGGAGTGACGAGTTCATCATGATCCATTCTACATCGCAGCTGCAGCCCAAGAGGACAAGGACCTTCACCACGGCTCAGATCCGGCGCTCCATCACCTCCCTCTCTGGCATCCCCACCTCCGCCACCAGCCCCGCCCTGTCCCACGGACAGACGGGGGGAAGCACCAGCCTGGTGAGCCGGGTCACGTGATAAGTCATGTGACAGTTATGTGACTCCATTTTGTCCTCCCCCCCCTCCCCCTCCCCCTCCCACTCTGCAGCTGATGCGACGTCAGACAGTAGGAGTGAAAAGAATGGCCCCACATCCAACTTTATCCTATTGTGAGTCATTCCTCACTCTCAGCTCTGCTGTGACCTCTTCTTGCCCGTTCTTTGACCTTCTTCTCCTCTCGGCTGTAGACTTGACGGGTTCCTTAGACGGTTCAGTGACCATGTGGGAATTTGGCACCCCCCGATCTGTGGCTACGCAGAGGGAGCCGGGAATGGCTGGTTCCGTCACTAAAATCCGCTTCACTCCTGAAGGAAACAAGGTTTGTGTATTGTCCTTTGCTATGTATATGATCTCCACTCCCTCTTCGATTCTCCCTCCTCTCCCTCCCTCCTCTCCCTCCTTCCTTCCTCCCCTCCCTCCTCTCCCTCCCTCCCTCCTCTCTTCAGTTTGGTGTGACTGACAGCAGTGGGAAGTTGTCCCTGTGGCAGGGTATCCAGACCTCCACCAGGACGGCCTACCACATTCTCCACACCTGCATGAAGTACCTCAGCGACTTCCTCTTCCTGGGCTCCTCCAGCTTCATAGCCACCTGTGGGGATGGCCTCGAGAGCAAGTATGCACGCAGGGTGGGGGGGAAGGGGTCAGAATCATAGCCCGGGGGGGAGGGGGGGGGGGGGGGGGGGGGGGG
>JAAGOD010060033.1_pt1 | contig 14121 bp, 20 predicted proteins | sample 8389681 | NCBI WGS metagenome assembly JAAGOD01 (sample SAMN13964374, study PRJNA552185) | sponge metagenome | biome: deep-sea hydrothermal vent fields; feature: spots directly above weak diffusing fluid; material: seawater and sediment | host: Tedaniidae sp. KZ-2020 ... | reverse complement strand
ATGCCAATGGTAGAAATAATAGTCCTCCAAGTCTCTGCACACAAATTCAACAATAGCTCATTTATATTTGGTGTAGTTTAATTTTGGTGGATGGTTTCTAATGGATTTTGCACACCAAATTAAATTTCCACCAAATTTTTTTCATCATTACCTGATTCCGTGAACAAACTTGTCTTTGACGTACCCTCCCATCATATCATGGCAGACTATCATTTTCTGAGCCACTGGCTCATCCATGGGCAACCCTCCCTTGCCCCACCCCCCAGGCCCAGACGAGCCCCCACTGCTGTTGGCACGCTGCAGGGGGACTGACGCTACGCATAGATCATCGGTTCCAGGTTGCCATGATAATACCTGATTGGTTTAATAGTGTAGTGTGATAAGGAGAGAGAAGACTATGTGGGAGTGGTCTTTTCAATCAAAATTGTAGTGCTCTATCTAGCTAACTAGCTACTGACCTCCTCCAATGTATCCAGGGGGGCTGCTATTGGGGTGCCAGTCTGCTGGTCATACACGGTGGTCTGGTCTGAGGGGGCCCCATGGGCAGAGGAGCTCACTGACACAGTGCTGGTAGGGGGGGGACTGTCAGCTCCTGCAGATAGCGACAGTACCCTCCTCAGAAACTCCGCCATTTCACCACAAAGTGTGAATATGGATATGTGATCACAAAGAAGGAATTCTGTGTGGTAAAAGTTATCACCACTCACCCAGAACGCGCGGTGTGTGTGTGTGTGTGATGATGGGATATTAATGACAAAAGAAGAATTTATTCTGTGGTAAAGTTTAGCTAGCCACTAACCTATCATCAGCTAGCTATAGGCACTAGCCTCGTCCCCAGGCTCTGGGGACTAGGCACTAGAATACTGTTTCTCCTTTCCACTTCTTTGCAGTGATATGTGCCAGGAGAAGTGCAGTGTAGACATGGAAGCAGATGATCATGAGAATAAAGTTGATCCGAATGAGCGTGATTTCAACCTTCTCCTTCCCCGATCTCTCCTCGTGCTGCGATCCGAAGATGAGGTCCAGTTTCCCAATCACTTCATGCAGCAGCAAGGCCAGCACACCCACAAAGTACAGGGTGAGCAGGAGCCACAGGATGGCAAGAGGTGTGACGTCTGGATGGCCCACTGGGCTTTTACTGCATAGTCCTCTTGGTATCGGTGGTCTGCTCCACCTGTACAACAGCAGCCAATACAGCCATAGGAGGATAAAGAATGCAGAAGACAGCAACGTTGCAAGTTTAACTTGGAAGAGCTCAGTCTCTTTCCCCAGCCAATCACTTGAATGCACTATAAAATATAGTCAAGATGATGCTTGACTACGATTACGATCCTGCAGAATAATTCAGATCTCAAAACTCACCAATGACCAGGAAGACAAATGCTGCTTGCATTGCTAGTGCAGAGTACAGCAAGCTTGACAAGACAACTGGAGGTGCGAGAGCAATACAAAATAATCTTGCATTCTGCATTATGTTTCAGACTTACTGCAGTATTTTTCATAGGAGGGAGTAGGTCTTACTGCACTGCTGTCCGGTATGCACATGCAGGTCAGGAGAAACATCCTGGAGGCTGGTGTCTCCTCAGGAAGCATGCCCCTGACTGTTCCACCATCACCAGGGGCTAGAATGGGCTGTTCTCCAACCTCTTCCAGCGAGCCATACCCCTTTGAAGTACCTCCACTGCCATAGTCTCCTTTGCCCAGGTCACAGTCAGCAACAGGTAGAAGCATCTGGCTTTCTAACACAGAATCATCCATCACTAGCTAAAAGGCTTCAACTTGGTTCTCTCTTCCTTTCAGCTAAATCTTGCTAACCAACCAGCTTAGTGCTTGGACTAATTCAGAATAATTATAGCTAAATGCTAAGTATTTTATGGAGCCCTAGTTCCTGGTTCTTTTAAATACACTTTGGCTTACTATTGGTTGTAGGTAGCTTGCTGTACGAGGGCTTCATAATACTGAGTGGTTGATAGCCATTACACTAGCTTGCATGTGTTCACATGTTCAGCATGCATGCTGCATGCATAATCATGGTATAGCAGTCGTTTCCTCGTATAATTGTGACTGCATGAAAGCAGTTTATTTTAGTGTCATACTATTAGCAAGTACACACATACACACACAAAGAAGAGGTGGATACATAGCCAGTATGAATAGAGAGCACAGGACTCATTAACCATTACTAGTTACTCCTGGTGAGACAAACACTGCGCCAGTTCATTCATCATTTCATTCATAAGGAGTTTCAGGGGCTCCAATTTCTCCTCATGCTTTTCCTGAAATCACAAAACTGAATAGCTAGACTTTCCTCTAGAAAACTGAGTAACTGACACTACAGCAGCTTTTTAGTGGTAGCCTTGTCCCCAGGTGTTAGCAAGAGAGCAGAAGGCCTGGGGACGAGGCTACTTCAATGGTGCACGAGAGCTCAGCTATCCCAGACTCACAATCTCCGCCTTCAGAGCTCTCTGTTCAAGGGAAGTGAGAAGAGGTTTCTTTAGGTCGTCGTACAAGCTGTTTATGAATTCCTGAATGCGGCCAATCTCAGTTTGGAGGTCAGCAAGCTTGAGAACAACAATGACAAAGTGAACTTTCCAGTATTGTAAGCTGGCTGCAGCTATCTTCATTTCCTTACCCTCTTGTCAATGGCTGATTGTCTTTCTCCAGGGGGGAGGTGCCCACTCCATTTCAACTACAGAAGATAAGCATGAGGGGAAGTCAGTAACACTGGTAGACTCCATGGCGACTGACTCACCTGTGCCTTCGCCTCATTGCCACCAGCACTGCATTCAACATCTGAGTCAGGCAGAGGTGTGAACAGCTAAAATGCAGGAAGAAATAGTGAATGTACAGCATGATTGAACGCAGCAAGGGTTGGTTGGTGCTATGAAGAGTTGCTCACCCTTTCCAAATCGCTGCTCTCTCCATCAAAAGCGTCCTCCCCCTCGCCCAGCTGCTCAGATGACTCCATGGCAACCTGCTCACTTGTAGCAGCTCCAAGCCCTCCCATTTCCCCAAGCTCAACCGACAAGTCGTCTGCTGTGCTATACCCCGACCCTTCATCCAGCCTCGCACCACCTTCAAATGGGGGTGGAGCCAGCTCCTCAAATGACTCACTAAATTTCCCTAAAGAAGTCTTAGGATAATATATCAGAGGTTCTACTGTAAAATCATTGCTTTCTAGCTGCTTACTGTGGTCCTCCTCTAACTGTTCCAAGTGTCTGTGCGAAGAGGAATTGTGAGTACTCCAGCCATTCTCTTCACTGTTCATGGCTCCATCAGTGGATGGTACCTGGTCTGTGGAATCTTCCCCTTCCCTCCTGAACAGAGAGCTTAACTATACCGTAGGCTACAAGGTGGAGTTGCCTCGTCCCCCCCCTGACCTACCTTCGACACGAGACATGATTCATGCAGTAGTCCACACATTTCTTATGGCACTTGAGGCCACACCTCTCACACGTGTACACACGGGATTTCAGAGTCCAAATCTGAGTGGACAAAATGCTCAGCTCATCATCTCATGAGCTCTGGGCTGGAGCAGTGGAACTTACAGTCTTTTGACAGATGTCGCACTTGGGGATCCCATTGTGTTCAGAGGCAACAAACCTGTGCCTGGATGGGTGCTCCTCTGCGCTGGCAGTGAAAGCATGGCGCTCAGTGTTGTTGCTAACAAGATGGAGGAGAAGAACAACAACACTGTAAAGTTTCATCCAAAGAAAACATTTTTAAAAGCTCACATTTCATTTTGAGTTTCCTGTGTATCTGTGTGACTAGTGTTCGCTGGGATAGGGAAAGGGTGGGTGGGTGGGAGGGGGAGGGGAGAGAATCAAAGATTTTGGAACTCTCATCCCAGCATGGCCACCTATGTATATTACCTGTATCTTCCAGTTTAGGGGAGTGCTTGAACTTGAGCAGAATGTCCCCAGCAAACACCTGCTCAACCTTCAGTGGCGATGATCGCTTTGCTGATTTATCTTTGTAGGCTCCTGCGGCAGTGGCTTGGACAACCGAGCGGCTAAACAGCAAATAAAAAAAACCCGCAGGCAGGCAGGCAGGCAGATAGACAGAAGACAGATAGATAGACATCTAGAGAGACAGACAGCCAACCTTGTAGAGGCTTTAGCAGATTGAGCCGCCACGAGAACATATTTCTGTTGGTGGGTACTGGATCTTGTGTGAAGACACTCCATTGCAACATCCATCAGGGGAATGGTCACCTGCGGGAAGTGAAAACGTTTAGGTGTGCTCTATCTTCAGAGCACAAACTCACATGGCCTATTAGGAGGTCGCCCCTTTCATCAAAGAGTCTCTCCCATATACATACGTTGAGGTAGTAATGGCTGTCGCCAATGTTAAACTTCAATTTCTGATTCCACACAGGATTCTGCAAAAAAAAATATAGCCAGTTATCTGGATCACTCAAATGAGGTCACCCCTCTAATCGGGACACTCCCAATGGTGGATGGATTAGAGGAGTACCTTGCTTGCTCGAACTTCTTTTGTCTTCTGCTCTAAGCGTTCCTCTCGGATTCTTCCCCTGATACTTCCCTCCCTCCTCCTGCCCCCCACCTGCCCCCCAGTGGGTCCATCACTCTCCAAGGCTCTGGCAGTAAGTTCCGTCTCAGCAGCTAGGGGGCTAGGGGTGGAGGGGGGGGGGAGACGAGGAGGGGGGAGGGAGGAAAGGGGGGGGGGGCCTCTCGCTCCTTCATCACTGACAGGGGAATGGCTGGAGGGAAGCTGTCCGTGATGCCGTCCCACTGGCGGCGAAGAAGTCTCACCTCTCTCCTGACTCCCACCCCCCCTTCCCTCCCTCCTCTCCCTCTCCCCCCTCACATCACACAGGCTCACAGTGTCACTCTCAACTGTTCGCCTCCTCATGACACCCAACCTGCATCCATGTGACATGACATGCATGTGACAGTCATGTGATGCACATGTGACAGTCATGTGACCACATACCTGTTATTTCCACTCTCCCTTTCGTCCTCACTGGAGATGGGCGTATAGCTGGTTCTCCCAGCCGCCATGGAAGCTGTCACTGGATTATTGCAAGACTCACTCTCAAAGGCTACACATGATACTCCTGTAGTTACTTACACAAAGAAGAAGCAGCGGTGGTGATGGTATGTGCTCGCAGTCTTGAAGACGCCAGCCTTGCGTTAGGGACATCACCAGCACCAGTAGCAGCGGAGGACGAAGCATTCGGTGCAGCCCCAGGCAAGTCCAGACTGTCCAACGTAACATGCACAGGGGACTCTTGTATGTTGGAATCTGAAGGGGGGGGGGGAATCACGCAAACATCGGGTGGTCATAGACTTGAATATGAGTAGTAAGTCTGGATGGTTGGATGTACTGGACTTATCACATACTTGGTACTGAGTTGCTGTCAGTTGTGTTGGGAGCAACGGCCCCTCTCCCTGCCCTGCGGGAGGAGGAGGAGGAGGAGGAGGAGGGCAGTGTGTCAAGCAGGTGAGAGGTGAAATGTGAAGGAGGGCGCTGAACTGTGATCAAAATGCTACAAAGAGAGAAAGAAGACAGTTAAATAGAGAGAAAAATTAGAATCAGCAGTTATAACCTGTTGGTCTCCTTGAACTTCTTCAAGAGTCTCCTAGCCTGCTTCACTGAAGTCACCTTGACGTTGTTGACACGAGTCAGCACATCCCCCTGAATAGAAAAAGGTGGTACACTGTCCTGGGCAGCATAACACCACTGCACAGCATGTAGCTCACCGCCTTCACTCCAGCCGTGAGTGCAGGAGAGGGAGACACCACCTTTGACACCACAACCATGTCCGACTGGTCATTCTCCTCCCCATGCTTCACCTGGAAACATGTGGGCAAAGAAATACTTTACATTCTCGACAAGAATGCTCCAGCATGGAGCTCACCAGTTTGTAGTGGATTCCGATAGTCGCATCTGTGGTACTGCCTCTCACCACAAACTCGTGGATGGGCCACTGTGTCTTCCAGAGGTGAACTGCAGGCTGCCATGGCTTAGAGCCTGGAAAGATTGCACAATGTATTCCCTTGTCTGATCAGATCACCCCTTATATTGAGACCACTTCTCTCTTATTATAGCAGGTCACATACCCCTTGATCCAGATTGCCTAGCCATAGTGACTTCATGACTGACAGTACATACCTACAGACACAGTGCAGTACACTGAGCATGCTCCGTCCACCTCCGGGAGCTGAGAGCACTCTAGCACGTACACCAACAGTTTCCCCACGGTCAACTTCTGATCGTGAACATAGACCTACATGCATGCAACACGACATGCACAGTCCATGGTGTGAGGTACGTGCGTGCAGACATGTGACCAACAACAAAACACACGGCAAATAGGACTCACATCCAATAATTGACTTTGAGGCTTAAATTTTCTGAAGAATGGCTTGTATCTGGTAAAAAATATAATCATCATTATTATTATCTTCATTATTTTGAGCGAGCAAACCTTATTTTGTAGGCAGGGAGGGTGTGCTTTCTTTTCACCCACTTCCTGATCTACATAAATTCAGACATGACCATCACACATCATATCACTCTCTGTGGACGAAATTTACCTGGCCTTCAATAATAGAGCTCAATTGTGGATACCGGCGCCCTTCAAAGTGTGAATTCACTTTCAATTCTATTGTGGGATCCTACGCATTAAAAGGATGACACTGAGTAACAAGACTCAATGTGCTATGCTCATTCCCTGACCTCCAAGAAAGCAAAGGACCAGTTTGCGCCCATTTGTCTGGAATACCGAAGTCTTCCCTCTCCTCTTAGTTTCGATAGTTCAACAGAAACATACGCTGCTTTGTCAAACACCTTTAAAAGAAAACAACAACAACAACAACAATAATGCCTAATCTTCTCAAAGTCTACTATTTACCAAATCAGCGTCTATGGCCAGTTGAAATTTTCCAACGTACTCAACCACCAAAACCATATCTATCTCCTGCATTTAATTGTAGCAATCAGTTACGCACTATCCATGTTCAAATTGGCTGGATAGACCTGTATTTCTGGTGACGCTTCAGTGCCTCCTTCTACCCTCACAACTTTGGCACTGTGTATAATGGGCAGAGACGTGCCCATGAAGTAGTCACGTACCTGGAGTATTGAGTAAAGTAAGACAATACTCCTGGCAGAGTCAATCTTCTAGGTAAAGGGTGTGTTATTTTTACCATGAGCTGTTCAATCATTCGTCCTTCAGTCTTCGTTAACATCAAATCCTCAAATTCCTTCTTGATCTTTTTCATCAGTATCCTACATCACAAAAACAGGATTAATAACTGCCTTGATCGGTCTACTGCGTACCGCTTGACGATCATGGAATCTCTCAGCTCCTGGAATAGAAAAGCACCTATGAGATTGAACCATCGACACGTCTCCGCTTCGTCTTGAAGCCTTCTCCCCTCATCTCCACACAGGAGGGACTGTATCAAAGATTTAAGCACTCAATTCCTCAATAATGTTAATGAAATTGAGGTACTTGGGGTAATTGGGGGCTGATGTATGGCTTCTCTTTCTCCTCTTCTTCATCGTTCACAGGCCTGGACTGGGAGTAGAGCCATCCCAGCACACCAGCTGCTACCAGCACCAAGGTAAGGAGGCAGCCAGAGAGGAATGCTACGAAAAGTTCGATCATCTCGATCTCTAGCTCAAAAATGGATAGCCGCGCCTCTAATCGATTTTGGTGGGCGTGGTCTTGGTCTTAATTAATTATGCTCTATCTAATTAAAGAAAAAGTAATATCAGAAATTAGGCGGGATTTTTAAAACTTCATCTTGGTTGTCTTGGAAAGGAAGAAGCAGAGTTGCTCTCAGACCTGGCTTTGGGCACTATCACTACGAGGATCGAGTGAAACCTTAGCCACGGCTGGCTGGCTGCGGGCTAAGCATAGTGTTACCACGCAACTGCAAGGAATGACTCCACCAAGCAAAGAAACTGCTCCCTGATCAACAAAAATTTGATTTGAACCTTTGAGGAGTGGAGACTTTCCGTTGAAGATATAAAGCAGAAGCAGTCTACAAAGACAGAATGGCACACCTGATGGTCACTAATGAAACTGTAATAGTAGACCAGCCCCAGCAGGAGAACAGTGAGAATAGGAGCATCAGAAAGCACAAGCGAAGAGATGATATGGGACTCACCTGCCTTGAACCGTCAGCTTGGCCATGCATTGAAACAAAAAAGAGGCGAGCTCTGGCTCCAATCACCAACAGGCAAGACTGGTTTCCCACCACTTCAAGCAAAGCATTTGGTGAAACAATCCAGAAGAAGCCTGTTGTGAAGGCAGTGACCACTACATCAATGGTACAATTTTTTTCCGTCATGTTTTTTATTTATGTGTTCCTTTTCATTTAGCCGGCACCCACACTGCATCTGGTAGACAGCTTTCCACACACTTCCAATTCTTTTCCATCTTGTGATGAAGGCGAGATCAAACCAATTGGCAGTGAGATGAGTTTCAATGGATCCGACTCAAGGATGTCAGTGACCTTTTCCTCTAGCTTCAGGTCATCAATGGAATCTGCATGTGAGTTTAATAAGAATTATAAGCTGAGGAAATTGCCAGTGGTCACTGGTCAGTTATCAAATCCATTGGTGGTCCATGATATATCATGTTGTGGTAATAACACCTAGGAAAAGTGTTGAAGAATATTTTTCTCACTTTGCAATACAGTGTCCTTTGATTCTCCCATGCTTGTTTCCTCTCCTGACTTCTTTACTACCAAGCTGAAGTGTAAGGAGTTTGTTGACATTGACCTTGGAGAAGGCAGCAGTTGTTCTACTGGACAGTATGCCAGTGAAATCTTTGCTTATCTCAGGAATGCTGAGGTATATATCCAAGAGGGATTTTATTGATGGGGTGTCTTTCAGACAATATTGTGTGATCATTGAATTCATATTTCCATGCATTTAGGCTCGATTCCACCCTAATCCTCTGTACATGAAGGAGCAACCTGATATCACTGAAGGCATGAGGAGCATTCTTGTGGACTGGCTTGTAGAAGTGGCTGAAGAGTTTAAGCTGGACCAGCAAACCCTCCACATGTCCATAACCATTGTAGACAGGTCTGTCTAGAATTTAACCATATTCACATACCGGTGCACATGCATGCGCAGGTAGCCAAATGGTGGGAGGTGGAGCTCTAGCAACCTTATCTACTCATTATTCACGTCCTCAACAGGTTCCTATCCAGTACATCGGTCATGCGATCCAAGCTACAACTTGTGGGTGCTACAGCCATATACATAGCCTCCAAGTTTGAGGAGATCTTCCCGCCAGAGCTGGCCGACTTTACTTACATCACTGACGACACCTACACCAAGGTCCAGATTATCCGCATGGAGAGACTCATCCTCAAAGTGCTTGACTTCAACCTTGCTGCTCCCACCAGCCACACCTTTGTTCTGCGCTACCTCAAAGCCAGCGATGCTGATTTGCACTTGATGAAGTCTGGTGCGACCTGTTTGCCAGATGGCAAGTCTACCTCTAACATTGACTTAATCTCTCAGGCCATTTCCTCTCTGTCCATGGTAACTGTCTATTGCATGTGTTTGAGCGTCATTTTGATGGGTGTGTTTTATTTTATGCAGTATCTGTGTGAGTTGGCTCTTCAGGACATTGACCCCCACCTCAAGTATCATCCCTCAGTCACGGCTGCTTCTGCTGTCTGCCTGGCTAGACACACTATGGGACAGATGGCTTGGGTATGTTCACAGAATGTATCTATGTACATGTTTGAACATGTTGATGTCTTATTTTTGTTGTTATTTTTCTCCCTTCTCGCGCACATGGCTTGATCTGGATGCCATCTCTCTCTCTCTCTCTAGCCTTGGACTTTGGAGCACTATTCTGGCTACACTGTATTTGATATTGGCGGTTGTGTACAGGATTTGCACAGGACCTTGGCCTTGGCCCCGCAACATGCTCAGCAGGCCATCAGGCAGAAATACAGCTCTCATGCGTAAGCAAAAGAATAATAGTGATCGCATTAGTGGGCCAAATTAGAGGGACATCAAAGAGGTTCCTCAAACATAAGTGCACAAATTAGCGTTATACTAGCCATGTCTCTCCGTCATCTCAGGTTCCAAATGATTTCATCCATCAAGGCCCCGGAAACCCTGCCTTGTTGAGAACTCACTTGCTTCCTGGGTTCCCAGTTTTGTTGAGTTTTTGTTTTTTTTTCTTTCGGCATGGCATCCAGTTTTTGTCTTTTCTGTTGTTTCAGTCAAATATTTTTAATCCTAGATCCTTGATCGCCTTTTTTTTTCTTTACTGATCTATTATTGGATATAATTTTTTGTCCACCATAAATTTTATTTCATGTTGTTGTTGTTGTTGTTGTTTGGTGGTGAGATTATTTGTTTTATTTATGCCATAAGAAATTTTTAAACCTCAACATTAAAGACACACACCCCCCCCATTCATTATTATGATGAGAGAAGACGAGCTAGAGTAGGTGTTCTGCTGTTAAATAACACCTCGAACAGTGTGAACAAGGCAGGGCTTGCTTGCCCTCTTGCTATATCTACCGTGCTATCCATGGCCAGCAAAGAAAAGTCTCCAGTGGCTAGCAATGGCTCCACTATCATCCCTCCCGGTGAGCACTTCATCCAGCTGAACGAGATCAGAAGCGCCACTGACGCTGATTACCAGTACTTTATTCAGCTGGCTGAAGATCATGGCGATGGCTGGGTCAAGAGGTTGGAGAAGAACGATCTGACCATATGGCAGAAAGAAACAGGCGTGTCGTCCATAAAGATGGCCAAGGTGGTTTGGATAGCTAGTTAGCTAGCTACTAGCAGCTACCTGGCTAGCTGACTAATCTGTATCTGTACACAGCTAGCTTACATTGTGTTGGAGCCCTCTTTTATCTATGTTATTTGTAGCTAGCTAGGTAGCAATTGGTGCCTGGATGGCAGTGAAGTATGTTAAAAGGGGGGAGGCAGTTTTCTTCTCTACTGGGTGGCCATACAAGAAGAGTCCTCTTCCACTTTCACCCTTAGCAGCAGTGTCCACATGTTAGCTGCTGTAGAAATACTCGCCACTGTGTCTCTGTAAGGCTACTGAGTGGTATCGGGACATACTATAATTACCTATAACGAAAATGATATACCAATAGTGTACACAGAAGGTGGCCAAAGTATGCTTATACCTTGTGCAGGTCTGTGGGGAGTTTGTGGGTGTGTCAGCAGGCACTGTCTTTGACACCATTCTGGACGGGGGCTACAGGAAGACTTGGGACGAGAACGTTATAGAGGACTACGAGATGTGTCGGTTAGACGACTGCAATGATTTGGGCTACTACTCAAGTAAGCCATGGTACACATATTTTGTCAAGGTTTGATGTGCTCTCTCGGTCTAGTGAAATGCCCAGTGCCCTTGAAAAACAGAGACTTTGTGAACCAGCGCTCGTGGAGAATGTTCGACAACGACCAGTATGTCATCTTCAATCACTCAGTGTCCCTCAAGGTAGAGGAAAGATAATGTAGTAACACCAACAGTCTATGTAATCAAGCCAAAGTGCTCTGGCAGTGTTCTGGTGTGTACTTGAAGAGTGCCAAAATACACATTAGCCAGTGAAACAGCCTTTTGGTATGTATTGGCAAGTGGGAATAGTTTTTCCTAACCCAACCACAACACTTCATAGACGTGTCAGTATTGATCTGAAAAGCACAATACCTCTCTTAAGATGCCATTGCCTTGCCGTAGGTACGTAGTGGAGTATAGTGGAGTATAGTGGAGTAACAGTAGAGTAGTGAGAATGTAAATTAGCTTATCACCTTCCTTGGTGATTTCATGTGTTGTCATTCTCTCAGGAGATCCCACTTAAGAAGAAGTTCATCAGGGGGATATCCTACATCACTGGGTTTCTCATCAGAACCAGCCCAAGTGGCTGCACAATAAACTATGTTACACAGTCTGATCCCAAAGGTTGGTGGAACCCTGTGTGTTTCATGGTGACTACATTACTGTTATTCCAGGAAAGATACCTTCTTGGATCATTAACCTCGGCGTCAACCAGATAGCTCCCTCTGTGAGTTAAAATCCCCCTATCATCATTTTGCTGGGCTAATCATACGATGGGCTTTCTTTAATCTTGTGGTGGACTCTCTCTAATCTTTTGGTGTGCCTGATTGTAGGGGTGGCCTCACTCCAGGGGTTATTAGCGTACTCATTTGTAACGATGTTGGCGTCTGGAATTTACTGTGTCTGTGCTAACATGCAGATCTTTAGGAAACTGAACATGGCTGCCAGTAAATACGAAGAGTGGAAGTCCAGTCATAATCCAGGGCACAAGCCATGGCGCTATCCTGAGCAGAATACGCTCAAACTGGTGCGTGTGTGTGTGTGTGTTGTTGTCATTTCTACAGTAGAGGGTGGGTGAACTATAGCTTTCCCACAGTGGAGAGTAGGGGTATGGGGCTAATGTTACATGAGTAAAATACTCTAGCAAGGCCAGAGGAAGCTGGCTTGCTAATATGCTGTGTATGAAGTCCATGAATAGTGAGAATTCCTAGTGTGCCAGCAGGTAATGCAATAACAGCCCCTTGTTGAAGGAAGGAAGTCTGTGCGTGCATGCATGCGTGCGTGTGTGTGCTTACAGTGGAACCGAACATTCAGAGGAAAGGACATTATTATAGAGTCATTCCCTCTATCAAGTATGCTACAATTGATAGAGGACTGACTCTATAATAGTCAAAATGGTCCCAGTGTCTCCACTGTTGATAGATTACTGAAACTGAATCTCAGTTGTCTGAGCTGTTTGATATCTGCCTCTTTCAGCTTGATGTGGCTACTCTCCAAGGCAATGCTGCGTCCTCACCCGAGCAGCAGCCTCTAGCAGACCAGGACGAAGACCTGCCTGAGGACGAGAATGAGATGAAGGAGATAGCCAACAAGATTGCCAAGCAACTGAGCCTGGACAAGGACCCAGAGAATGGTGATGGTGGTGGTGTGAGTAATGGAGACACAGAGACAGTGAGGGGGAAACTAGAAATGGGGACACTGTAGGAATCAATGCTGGAGAACATTGATTTTTTTATTATTTTCTCACTGACTATTTATTTACTATGCAATTTTGAATCATTCAGCCCCACCCCTTTTGCTGCCATCAGTCTCGGTGATTCCAATAGTAGCACACCACTGAAGTTGTCAGCGTGTCCATTCCATCTTGTATACCCAACTAAGGGCCAGGGCCATGTCATCCTACGGTGTGGGTCCAGGCCCTGAAGATGAGCCACCTCCTCCAAACCCCATAGTCTCAGCCTCTGCAGCTTCTGTGTCGTATATGCAACAACTTTTGGCTCAACCACAACCAGCACCAGATGAACAACCTTTCCACCCTGAACCACAACCAGCACCAGATGAACAACCTTTCCACCCTGAACAAGTTGACTATGTGGAACACCCTCGCCCTGGTGAACGTAGGTGTTGTAGAGCAAAGCTAGCTGGCCTTGGTGTTTGTTTGGCCTTTGTGGTGACTTGTGCAGTTGTGTGTGGCGTGGTGGGCCTGCTGATTGGGATCGTCTACAACAAAACGGGGATCCTGATTGGGATGGCAGTGGGACTGGTAGCAGGAGCACTGGTGGGACTACTCTTCTACCTCCTCTTCCAGAGAGGTATTGGAGGAGCTATTCTGGAGTACTGTAAGGCAAAATGTCATGATTATGACGCTGTATAGTGAACCAGAAGTGGGGGGTACGTCGTATTCCCATCATTTAGTGTGTCAACTATAATTTCAACTCCTCCTCCCTCCTCCCATCCACTGGAATCTAATCTGTGTCTTCATTTTCATCATCTGTACTTTCATATGAGCTGCTCTGGCTCGAAACACTGCTCCCACTGGAGTATATTTCACTTCCTGTGGATAAATTTTTAATAGTTTGTGTAACCATTATTCATCCCCTACATTATTACCTGAGCTGGACTGGTGTTGATTTGGTGTTCTTTCAAGCTCTTCTCTTAGCTGCACAAGTGTTCTTTGGACTATAGTCTTCACCGTCAGAGATGACATCAACTCCAATGCCTGAATAGCAGCAGTACAGGGGGGTGTTCAGACCATTGGGAAATTTTATGATTTGGTTCACCATGTCTTCAAATCCAGCTGAGCATAGGTT
>JAAGOD010020933.1_pt1 | contig 14185 bp, 18 predicted proteins | sample 8389681 | NCBI WGS metagenome assembly JAAGOD01 (sample SAMN13964374, study PRJNA552185) | sponge metagenome | biome: deep-sea hydrothermal vent fields; feature: spots directly above weak diffusing fluid; material: seawater and sediment | host: Tedaniidae sp. KZ-2020 ... | reverse complement strand
TGGTCCGCCACCCCTCCTTCCTTGCCCCTGGCTTGTTCCTCTCCTGCTGGGGCTGCCTCGCGCCTCAGCAGGCGCCGCCGCTCGTCCTCGTACATGTGCTGGTCCTCCTGGAAAGCTCGCCGGCCCTCATCCTGCTACAGAGAAGGAAACACAGTAACAGTTATGAGGATATTGGAGTTCTCGGTCTGAAGGAGCTTTAAAGACTGACCTGCTCTTCATTGACGTTGTCCACTCTCCTTGCTTTCACCTCCTCATGCTCCACCAAGGCCCCGCCATAATCATCCTCGTTATCATCATTCTCCCTCCGCCCTTCAAAGTCATTCTCCTCGTGACCCCTGTGACCTTGAGCAGCCGGCTCGTCAAGGGGTGGGTGTGCCCCTTCTTCACCGACACCACCACCACCGCGGAGAGGATTGGGTAAAGGGTTGTTATGTTCCCTGACGCCACCATCGCCGTCCCGCAGGTCACTATCGATGGGTCGATCATTGTGTCCATCCACCTCCTCCAGTTCGACCCCCTCATCAGGGTCATCATTCGGCCCCCTGGCCCCCCCAACAGCAGGGGGGTCCTTGTTGTCAATGTTGTCGAAGACTCCTCCCCCCACGGCTTTCGGCTGCCCCCCCACGGGGTCCACCAGATCCTTCACCTCCTCCTGTTCGTTATTGGGGAGTCCCCCGGGGGCGGGAGGCTGCTGGATCACCGGGATTTGGTGGTGCGACAGATCCCCTGCTCTCTCGGACGGGTTGGCGTGCTGGCTGGGTCTCGGAGGGATGGCGTTCTGGTTGTGCGGGGCAGAGTTCTGCTTTGACGGGGGCACACTATCCAGTCCAGCCCCTCCCCCAGCACCTACGGCGTCCTGGGGTTTTTGGTTGTGATGGCCTTCGCCGGGATTTTCTCTTCTCCCGGCGGCGCCGAACTGCCGGGAAAGCAGCTGATAGACGTGGTCTTGTTTCTCTGTCAGTTTCTCCCCTCTGGCCACCCTGCTCCTCAGTCCCTCGTAGATGTGTCTCCTATCCTCCTCCCCCACGTGCTGAGGGTGGATGTCCTCCTGGCCGGCTGCGTGCTGCTGGCCCTCCTGATGAGACCACCGATTCGCTGCCTCTGGTGCTGCTGGTGCTGCTCCTGCTTGCGCTGCTGGCATTCTGTGGACATCACGTATCCCATGATCGTCTCCCTCTTCATAATCACTGGGATTTCGTTTCCAAGGAGGCTCGTGATGGGGCTCCTGAGGCTCGTGATGGGGCTCCTGAAAGCTCCACCTACTGTCTCCGCCCCCCTGCTGTGCCTGCTGCTGTTGCTGCTGTTGTTGTTGTTGTTGTTGTCGTTGACCCCACCCCTTGTTGTTGTTGTTGTTGTTGTTGATGTTGTTTTGGTCCACAAAGGATGGTGCTTGATGCTGCTGCTGCTGCTGCTGCTGCGGCTGCTGTTGTTGTTGTTGTTGTTGTTGTTGCTGTTGTGTATCCCTCAGCTGTTGCTGCAACTTCTGCTGCTCCGACTGGCACCTCTGAGCACTTGAACGCATATTATACAACTACACACAAACAAAAGAGAAGTCATCGCAGTAACAGCAAGCTAGCAGCAAGTACTTGCCTCTTGGCTACAGTGAGTACTCTCGCTGTTGGCGGTTCTGAACATGTTCCTGCAAGCCTCCAGGTCTCCCCGGAGAGTACTGCCCTGGTTGACGCACTGTTGCTGCTTTGCATCGCAGTCGGCCTGCAACCGGGTCGCACTCTCGCGAGCGTCGTTGCACTCCTGAGTCATCGTCTCCAGCTGGGACGAGAAGCGATCTCTCTCCCTCTTTATCTGGTCTTTGTCCTCCTGCAAGACGGTATCTCGTCTCAGCCAGATAATTACAGTGGACTCCCTCTAATCTGGCAACCCTTGGGATACCAAGTGTCCCAATTGGAATGGTGTGATGTATACTGTGGACTCACTCTAATCCAGCCACCCTTGGGAGCAGTTTAAGACATATGGAATGCTCTGACTGGAAAAGGCATTTCAGGGGTGGGTCAGGGGCCCAGATTAGAGGGAGTTAGTCGACTATCCAGCACTTTCCAACTCACAATTAGCTGCAGTTTCTCTCCGTTCAGCTGTGCCTTCTCTCCCTGCAGCAGCAACACCATGTCATGAAACAGCCTACTCAGCACCAACACAAGACACCTACCTCAAATCTTCCTGCCTCTGTGTGACAGTGTCTCTCCATCTCTTCCTTCTCTGCAAGGTACCAAGATGGACAGTAACGGTTAATAAGTTTGAGTGGACATTTTCATCTTAGCAGTCCGAGTATGACCAATGAACTGCTGTCGCTTCTAGCTCTGGTCACACCAATGTCCTCTATAGAGGACCCCTGTATTGAGATCACTCTAAATGTTGCAAGTGTGCTTCCTAGTTCAAATACACCCCTGAAATGAGGCCACCCCTCTAATCAGGACACTTTGACTGTGGATTAGAGGGAGCCCCCCCTGCATCAAGTGCTTCTTCACAGGAGAAGCTGTCAAGGCATGAAATGTACAGTGCTGAAAAGATGGCTACAGCACCACTCTGGCAGTAGGTGGCAGAGGGAGTGAGAAGTCTCTGTGAACCTTGTCATCAACTCTTTGAAGTCTCTAAAAAACAGCTGTGCTGTGACTCTGGACACATCTCCAGCAAAACCAGAGCTACAGGAGCCACAAGGGCCACAAGCACTGACAGTTTGCGGCAGAGACTAACTGGGTTATGAGCCTTCCCAATGGAGAAAGTAACTGGTAAGTGCTTCTAGTGAATGTCGAAGAAGATTAGAAAAGCGAGCATAATAGCTTTGATAAAGGGAAAGCTCTGGTACAATGGACAATTGTAGTGTCCCAAAAGTTAACTACCCAACTACTCCCAAGGAGTCCTATTTTCAGATCCATTCTATAATGTGTACCTCTCTTTGACTGGTCATGTGCTTTTCTCTCCTCTCGAAGCTGCCTGTCCAAATCAGCAGACGCCTGTACAGTGCCTAGTCAGCAACATGACATTACCATGGAGACGGAAGAGAGAAAGGGGGAGGAGCCAGAGTCAGAGCCCAGAAATGGGTCAAAGAGGGAGAGAGAGGAGGAATATTGGAATTACTGGCATAACACCATCATCACTCAGGTCACAATACTTTACCTTCCTATAGACCAGCCCTGGCCAGATTAGCATGCACCAACAGTGGGGTAGACACTTGTACAAGCTGATCTAGCTACATGTTACCTTTCAGCTCATTGCTAAGCATGTCAAATCTCTTGGAGAGGGCCTGGTACTCCTTCTTTGCCACGCTTAAATCCCTTGTCCTGAGCTGGACGTCGTTGTGGGCCTGTCTGTAGCCATACAGCACATAGACCACAATCAGCACACCAGCTGCACCAGCTATTATCAATCTTGACTTTCTTTGCCCTCCCATCTCATTCACTACTCACTAGCAAATGCACATTGTTTTAGTAGAAAAAGCACTGTAGAGCAACCAGAGCAACAATCCAAGGGAAGAAGAACGCCTCTGAAAGTGAGCGCTAATTAGAAACAGCTGGTTTCAAAATTTCCACAAACTTATTTACATTTCTGTTAATTAGAAGAGGAAGAAGGGGCGTGGCTGAAATCTTGTACACACAAAACATAGTCTGGACGAAGGACAGGTAGTTTTAAGTTGTAGGTAGCCCGTGGAAATGGCTTCTCAAGATGTCACTGAGCTAGAATATGAGAAATCCCTGGTGAGTGATAGCCAGTGGGCAGTCTATGTCACCACACACAGTTTGAACAGCTATCTCCATCAGTTTCTTGTCATTTCTTACTGTCACCCTGCAGATGTATGGCCAGTACTCTGAGCTCCAGAAATTTGCTCGTGAGTTTGCGTCACAGTCCAGGTACAGGAGGGAGAGAAAGCCTCTTACAATCGAAGAAGCTAAGCGAAGGAAGAGCAGATCTTGGCGTAAGTTTCTGGGTGGGTTAGTGGACTCAGAGGTTGGTCACATGATATGCATGTGATCCACAGGGGTGCGGAACTATGTCTCCACCAATATTCTTCCTTACGTCATCGACTGGTTCTTCATCTTGATCCTTGGTATTCTCATGGCCGTGCTCAGTTTCATTATCGACTACTTCATAGAACAGATACGAAGAGGTACGAAGTGAAAACATGAGGTTTGGCAGTTTCAATTATGGTCCTTTCTCCTTCACTGTCTCTCCTTCTCTCCCTCTCTCTCTCCCTCCTCCCTCCTCTCCCTCCTCCCCTCTCCTTCCCTCTCTCGTTCCAGCTCATGTTGTCCTCAGTCTGAGGCTAATCCAGAACGTGGTGCTGCAATATTTCTTTTGGATCGCGTATCCAGTTGTCTTCGTCCTGTTTTCAGTAGGCTTTGTCCAGGTCGTTTCCACCCAAGCCATAGGCAAGTGATCCCTGTTACTAGGGAGGCAATTGAGAGTGACAACTCTGACACCTTGTCCTTTAAACTCTATCACTACATTATGATATCACTTGTAGGATCTGGTATCCCTGAGATGAAGACAATATTGAGGGGCATCACTTTGACAGACTACCTCTCATTTAGGACCTTCATCTCCAAGTCGGTGAGTCCCTGGATAGTTTCCAGCCTTGCAAAATTTGCAAATTTGGGGCTGAACAAAAGTTGGCCAGAAATCGCACCTGCTGGTTCGTTACTCTCTCTCAACAACACTCCAGAGTGAAATTTTCAGTTGCACGTCCCTTCTATCATAGGCCTTGGGATATTGTCCGAAATATGGAGCAGTGGTCACAATTTTGTGTTCCATTTTGTAGGTGGGGCTTGTGGCGGCAGTGGGGAGTGGTCTTCCCATCGGCAAGGAGGTAAGATGGCAACGTGACTGGGAGAACCAGATTCCCCCCAGGCTGTAATATCATTGCACAACTCTCTCCTATAGGGTCCGTTTGTCCATCTCTCCAGTATCATAGCTCACCTCATGAGCAAGCTCATCACGACTGTGAACAGGGTCTATGCTGTGAGTGCACATATAAAATTCCAGCTCCATCCATCACTGTGTGCTGTTTTCATCCATCCCAGAATGAGGCTCACAGCAACGAGCTGCTTGCAGCTGCCTGTGCGGTGGGTGTGTCTTGTAACTTTGCAGCTCCAATAGGAGGTAAAGTGTGCATGGTTCTACGAAATTCTTACTCTTGGGAGTCTCTGACAAGACCTTTACTGGCCATTCAGTGTATTCTGCTCCCCCCTTCACACACACACACACACACACCCCACAGGGGTGTTATTCAGCATTGAGGTAACGGCCACTTATTTTGCTGTGCGGAACTACTGGAGGGGGTTCTTTGGAGCTGTGTGCGGTGCTTTCCTCTTCAGACTGGCTGCTGTGTGGTTCAAAGAGGAGGAGACCATTACCGCTCTCTTCAAGACCTCCTTCAGGATAGACTTCCCCTTTGACCTCCAGGAGCTGCTGGCGTTTGGATCGATAGGGTATGTATGTGGAAGGAGGAGGTCTCAAATCTTTAGATAGAGAGAAGGTTTGAAATCTCTATAAGTCGAGTTTGTTTTTTTCTGCCTGCAATATCATGACCATTCCTCCTTGCTTGCTATGCCATCTGTTGAAGTGAAGGTGAAGGTTTTGAGTGATAATATTGATATTGTAAGCAGTGGCAATTGTGTGAGGAGTGATGGTTGTGAATGGTGCTGCTGACAGCGCTTCCAACACATCCCTCTATGCTGCTAGCGTTACTCCAACACATCCCTGTGCTGCTGGGTATTATATTACTCTAACACGCCACCATAGAATTATCTGTGGGCTATTTGGAGCTCTCTTTGTATTCTACCACAAGAACTATGTCTTCTTGAGACGAAGATACAGAAAGTACACAAAGTGGCTGGAATTCCAGTAAGAAAGATCTCACAGGAGAAATCTCTTTGCTGATTATCTCTCTCTCTCTCTCTCTCTCTCTTCCAGCATATTTGTGGTTCCTGCTATCGTGACTGTGGTGTTCAGCACTCTCACCTTCCATCCCGGCCTGGGGCAGTACATGGCTGGAGAGCTGAGTCAGCACGAGGCAATCTTGCAGCTGTTCTCCAACCGGACGTGGGTGAAGCTGATGAACTCCTCCAACCTGGACGAGCTTCCGGTGGAGTCCACAGAGCACTTGCTCCTGCGCAATTGGGGCATCCCTAACATCTGGGTCTCTCTCCTGCTCTTCATGGTCGTACGGGTGAGTCAAGGGGGGGTGTGGCGCCTTCTGGAGTGGGAGGGGCTAGTTACGCCTTCCTTCTTTCCTTTCCGACTACGATCCATTGTGTTTTTCGCTGTAGTACATCTTCACGGCTATTGCCGTCTCTCTCCCCATCCCAAGTGGGCTCTTCTTCCCAATTTTTGTCGTTGGTAAGTGTCGTCTTCCTTGCTTCGTGTGGATGCTGAGTCAGCAGAATTTTCTCCCCCCCCCCCCTTCCCTTCCAGGCGCTGCATTTGGACGTCTGATTGGTGAGCTGATGGCGCTGTGGTTCCCCAACGGGATTAGTGGGAACCCCGTGTCCCCCGGGGGGTATGCTGTAGTGGGGGCGGCGGCCCTGGCCGGAGCCACAACCCACACAATCTCCACCTCCGTCATAGTGTTTGAACTGACGGGGCAAATCACGCACATTCTGCCCGTCATGGTGAGCCAGTAGGGGAGGGAGGGAGAGGGGAGGGGAGGGAGAGGGGGAGGGGTGAGGTGAAGATGGAGAGAAAGAGAGCTCTGAATATCTAATCCCCTCCAGATTGCAGTCTTGATAGCAAACGGGATATCCAGCACTCTCCAACCGTCCGTCTACGACAGCATCATTCTCCTGAAGGGCCTCTCCTACCTCCCCGACCTCAAGCCAAACAAATTCTACAACCTTTACGCTACCGACATCATGCAGACGCAGCTTGACTTCATATCCTACCAGTCGACCTACCACGAGCTAAACGACCTTCTCCATGCCACAAACAATGAATCCTACCCATTAGTGGATGCTCCAGGTACAACAAATATTTGCTTTTCCTTCTGAACACATCACCGATTCCAATGGAGCTTAAATTTTGGCTTAGATTACATCATTGTATCTTTTTAGAGTCTCGTATTCTGATTGGTTCGGTGTCACGTGTGATACTGAGGGAGCTCCTGGAGACGCACATGAAGGGCGTGGCTGAGCACGCTCAGCAGATTCGGGAGCGAGATCAACGGGAGCAGTCTCAGGTGATCTTCCACAAGAACAACCAGGATGACGATGACCAAATTGAGATTGTAAGATTTTCTCGTAACTTCTCTCCCTTCTCGTAATCCCAACCACCTTTCCCTCCATAGACTCCCTCCAGTCCCACGCCCTCCCCTCTCCCCGAGACCCTCAGCTTCAGCTTGTCTCGGAGACTCTCTAGTGGTGAGTCAGCAGTTTTTGCATGTGTTTGCCGCAGTGCTTGATGTTGTACTTTGAACCCTATCAGTGCCTCATTCGTTGGCCAAGCTCTTTGGGCATGGGCAGGAGGAGGTGGACAGTGTAAGTTGCTGACTCAGCAGTAATGTACGAGGCTGTGCTGATAGCAGCAGTGTGTGGGTTGGAAGGGTTCTTGAACCCCTGAAGTGAGCTGAAGTGAGGCTTCTCTTCCAATATGTCCAAGGATGCATGTTCGTGACTTGTCACTGTTTGCGCACACACATACATACACGATACGCACACACGTACATACATACATACATACAGAACATGGACATCCTGGAGGATGTAGATGAGCAACCGACGGAGATCCAGCAGCTCAGAGACCAGCAGCTGTCGCAAACCATAGACTTCAAGAAGACGCACATTGATCCTGCTCCTTTCCAGCTGGTGGAGAGGACATCTCTCTACAAGGTAGGACCATTAGACTATTACTGTGGAACCTCCCTGTATAAGTGGGGGTCCCAAATTGATGTTGCAGCTGGTTATGGAGGTGACCGGTTTCACTGTATCAACCCAACACCTTTTTTTGTAGCTTGTTTGTTGGTATGCTGGACGGAGCATAGTAGTCTTGCTTGTTATGGTGTGAATATCTCGTTCTTCTCAGATTCACAGTCTTTTCTCCATCCTGGCACTGTCGCATGCGTACGTGACCAGCATTGGAAGACTAGTGGGCGTGGTCACACTGAGTGATGTAAGTCTTTAAGAAGGTTATCGCTGTACGCAAAGGTAATATTCTCCCTCCTCCTCCCTGCAGTTGACGGACGCCATCCAAGGCAAGAAGAAGCCAGATCACCTGAAGGAATTTGAGACCCCTGTGTTCGACATCCAACCTCCTGACGAGGAGAGTGCATCAGATCTGACTATCCCACCACCTAACCTGACAGTCCAATAGCCCGTGCATGGCACATTGTTTTAACCACCAGTACAACCCATCCCTCCCCTTTGATCCACACAAACCCACTGTTTGCAAATTATTATTTGATACTTGTGACTTTGAATTTTGAGAATGAAATGCACTAGACAACCTATTGTCCTCCTCAAACCACACCCCCTAATTCAGCTCTTCAGTAGCAGAGGCCATCAACCCAGTCCTGGACTTCCCTGATCTGCGCCCCCTTCCCTGAACCCCCCTCCACGGCCACACCCTCTGACTCCGCCCACTTGCCGCGGGCACTGCACTCCACACACTGCACCCCCATCCAAGATGGCAGGTCAGCGAATTTGAACTCCTTTCCCTTCTTTAAGAACTCAATGGGTCTCTGTGACTTCGGCCCGCCATCCAGAGCTGAGGGCTTGGCTTGACGACTCACCTTCAGCTGCATTCTGGAGTGAGGGAGTGAGAAGAAAAATGGTTGGAATTTGAGTAGAAGCTGATGAAAGGGCATTTTTGGATTGAGGACATTGCTGGTGGAAAGTTATTCTTAAACCATTCACTAAGGTGTCCCAGTGATTCAATTTCTCAAGACGACACTCACATACCATGAAGAAAGACGTCACATTTCCTTACATTTGCTTTTCGAGGGTAGCCATGATGTTCTCCTTGCGTGAGGCCAATGCCATGTCCTGCTTGTTGCATGCAATGAGGAGAGGGGCTTTGCTTCTGTGGTAGGCGGCATCAGAAAACAGATCGTAGAGGAGTTCTGCCATGTCATGAGCCTCTTTGGAGAAGTTGAGACTATCCACAACAAGCACCACACCCCTACACACACCAGTCACAAGTTGAATGCTAGAATCTTCAGAGAAAGAGAGTTGTCTGCTTAAAAAATTACCTCAAAGACTCCTTGTACTTCGAAAAAATCCTTTCCCTAACTCTTTCACTTCCTGGTATGTCAATGAGAGTGACTGGCTTTGAATTCTAAATAGAGCACATCAAGCACAGCTGACTGGTTGCTATGCGAGTTTCGACGTGCTCACCTTGATGCCTGAAGGTTCGTATTGTTGCGCGTTTTCCACAATAGAATTCTGGGTCTGACCATAAGTGCCAAACTTCAACTGCTCACCAAGAAAGTGGAATATTTTAATGGTGTGCACTATATAGAATATATTTAAAACCTGTAGAAAAAGTAGAGTCTTCCCAGAGTCACTTAAACCAAGTAGACAGACATTTCTCCCCTTGGCCTTCCCTTTGAGACAGCAGATACCTATGACTAACAAAGTGGAACTGAGTAGTAGCAAGCTACAGTCAGCAGAGTCCTAACCCACCTGAAATTAACAGCACATTAAAGACCACTATAGCAATGAGAATACCAGCCCAGTATTCTTCCAGAGCTGGTGGCAAGGCCCCCCTAAACAGCTCCAAACCAGCATTCAAAGTGTCCATTCTTCTCTTTTCAGTTTCCTTCTTTTGAACTTTCACCCCTCAGACTTTTGTGGGTGGAGCCAAGCTAGTGTCAAAGTTTGTGTTTATTGCTCATGGCTGATATAGGCCATGAAAGTGGAAATGCAAGAAGAAAGGTAGGTGAATATATGGTCTTGCTTCATGACAAAGTGACACCATACCCACACTCTGCTGTAGGGGGTGGTGCTGACCAAGCCCATAGTCTATGGCAATGTGGCCAGGTACTTTGGCAAGAAGAGGGAGGAGGACAGCCACACTCACTCCTGGACCTGCTATCTCAGACCTTTCAAAAATGAAGTCAGTTCATAATCACATACGTACAATAAGTAGCGGTCAAAGGTCATCCCTCCTCTCCCCCTCAGGATTTGTCGGTGTACATAAGGAAAGTGCAGTTCAAGTTGCACGAAAGCTATGCCAATCCTACGCGAGGTAAAGTAAAGCTTGAAGCCTGTAATAAATGGCCGAGTGAAGTTGACGCTGTGTGTTGTAGTGTTCACCAAACCACCGTACGAGATCAATGAAACAGGCTGGGGAGAGTTTGAAATCATCATAAAGATTTTCTTCTCGGACTCCTCTGAGAAACCAGTAAGTTTGCAGACTCTAGACTAGCAAAAATCCACTTCTAATTGCTTTCTGTGTGTCCAGCTGACCATTTATCACTTGCTGAAGTTATTTGACCACCAAAACGACCCAGCTGTGGTGTCTGGGAAGAAGAACGTGGTTTCTGAACACTACGACGAGATTGTGTTCACAGATCCCACCAACACCATGTACCACCTCCTCACCAACCCAAAGACGATGGTACCCGCCATCAGACATGAGCCAGGGATGGACTGTAAGTGGAATCCTAAACCTCAAACACTGTCCACTCTAAGAAATGCTTTCCTTCAGTCGCATCTTGTACCTTGAGTATTGCCATGGAGAAAGCTGAACGTACCTCCTCTATTGAGACAAACTAAAGGCTTACCAACCAGACTGAAATAAAGATCCCTATTTTGTCTAAGTCCTTTTCTTCAACTCACCTGTCTGACTCTATTTAGACAAGGATATGGAGGAGAAAGCTCTTTCCACCATCAGCAGCGCCCACAAGAAGATAAAGCTGGAGATCCATGACTTGAGTGAGAGGGTGAAGAACAGCAAAGAGATGATACAGACGCTGAAGGAACAAATTGAACAGGCTGAAGAAGAGAATGGCTAGGTAGTGGTGTCCACCAGGTTGAATCTCATCAGCAAATCTATCACTCACACTGTTACTTATTTTAAGATGTGCTGTTTTTATCCAGTGAGGGTTCATCCTCATTCCCATGCTGCATTGTGGTTCCATTCCCATTCTGCATCGTGGTTCCATTTCCATTCTGCATTATAGTTCTCTTCTCGCTCTCCTCTGCAAGCTCCGCGTTTGGAGGATTCTGTTCCTGATCAGTAATCGGTCTTTTCACCGGAGTGCTAGACTCAGACGAGGAGACAGGAGCTGTCCTTTGCCAAGCTGGTATCCCAGCTGCTCCTCCATTAGCCACACCCCCTCTAGTTGGCGTGGGTGGGAACTGGTGCCTACTGAGCAGAATGCCCTTCAGGGAGCCCAGCTCTTCTTTTAACTGCTTGAGGGGTTTGTCATTGGACTGTTGTGCCAGGGAGGCTTGCAACCCTGCGACTTGTGTCGTCAGTAGCTGGATGTGTTGCTGTTGCTCTGACAACAGTTCCTAGCCACAAACAAACAGAGCACACCATTAGTATAATGGAGGCATTCCCCCCATTAGAATTTTAATAAGAAGATGATGGTCTCATTATGTTAAATACATATACCTAGGTAGCCTCGTCCTCATAATTTGCGGAAGGCCTGGGGACGAGGCTAATACCTAGGGGCTAGGGCTAGACATACCTGGACAGACTTGGTGGAGGCTGCTAGGCCGGCAATGGTCTCATTCATGGTGCTCTGCAGCTGGCCAACTGAAGCATGAATGTCCTCCAACTTCTTCTCCTGTTTCCTGGGGGCAGCAAGCCATGGAATGATGTAGTTCTGGGGAGGAGAGGTAGAAGATGGACAGGACACTTTTATTGAAAATTTTAGTGCTCACGTGAGCACAGTGAGCTCGTTTTTATGTTCACGTGAGCTTAGACATTCAATTCTTTAGCCACACAACTCTTGAAATGACACACACACCCCCCATCTAGATATCTTACTTTAATGAAGTGGACCAGTGCATAGCTGGCTCCACCAATCACAGCTGCCATTACTGCATACTCACTCCATGTTCTGGGCTTGGGAGTGGAGAGGGCAGGGGTCAAAGTGCGAGGGGGGAGGGGTGGTCCCCCTGTGGACAGCTGCTGCTGCTGCTGAGGTGCCATACTCTCTGCTGCAGTAATTTCCTGCTCAGTCAGACCTTGGGAGAAAATATGATAGCATGTGGTGCTGAAATCTGATTAACCTCCACCTGCACCTTTTTTCCTCAAAAATGCTCTCTTGTCTTCCATGGGTCTCTCCATGACCCTTGGGTTGCTAAGGAACTTCACAGCAAGATCCACCAGGTTTTGCCTGAGGGAAGCCCCTTGGGCTGTCTGTGTGTCGGCCACTGGAGCTGGCTGGGTGCTGGAGCCATCGACAGCGCCTCCTTTAGTGTCCCTGTCCATACCTCCTCCAACCTCTCAATCTCCTTAACTCCCGCTCTTATTATCCGAAACACAATGACCGTAAATTGCCTTCTTGTGCTCTCCCACACTGTTTGCTTTTCGATATCTTGCTGCTGTGTGTACGTGCATGTGTGTGTGTGGCCTGGAACGAGACCACAGCTTTGGAATCACTTGCAAGCAGCTGTAAAAAGAAGAGTTTGACGGCAGGAGCTATGCAGAGCCTGTGGACTGGAGCTCTACTGGCGCTCTTTGCCTTCTTCAGCCTTGGAAATGGTGAATAAACTAATAATATTCACAGAGCCCTGATGTATGCAGCAGCTGACTAGATTTAGCAAGATAAGTAGCTGTATAGTCACTAGAAGGAATAGTGTTTAGGGCCTCAGATGAGCCCTGATCATGAAGGTTTGTTGCAACACAAGGTGTGTAAATTTAGAAACTGAAATTCATTATTTTTTTTGCTTTGTCTTGAAGCCATGGCTTAGCTATGTAGCTACTAGCTAGCTTCTAAGCTACTAGCTAGCTTCTAAGCTACAGCCATGGAGGTACAGCCATAGGCAGTAATGGAAATGTCAGCTACACAGAAAGCACTAGTCCACCATGTTCTCACATCCTAAGGAACACTACACAAACACTACTGAAGATTAATTGCCAGGTCAATGTAGGTGCTTTTAACTCAACTGTAGCTATAAGCTAACTCCTCACATGTAGATAAACAATTGGGAGATTAAAGAATCTTGCTTTATGTGATATTATGCCTAACTCCTCACAATCTATAGCTGTACATTTTTAAAAGCTACTATATACAGTGTGTGTCTCTATTTTGGCTATCTTGGTAGAGTACTCCACCATCTCCAGCTATCAGTTATGGATGCTAATAGTACCATTTCCAGCTATCAGTTATGGATGCTAATAGTACCATTTCTGGTTAGAGTTGCACCCCTTCACCATATTCCCTAATACATAGTGGAGACACTTTAGCAGAGCTGTACCCTGCTCAGTTAGTTCAAACTCTGTTCACATTAGTCATGTGACAGGACCAAGTTATGTTAGCTATGTCAGCATATTCTGGAAGCCTTTGTAGTGTGGTAAGTAGTGCTGGCAACCTTATATGCCCCCAGGGAGATACCCACCTAACCAACCCCATCCTTCCTGAAGATGCGATTGTCCAGGGGCATTTTAAACTGATGTACTGAAGTGGCGTACTGAGCTATCAGTGTATTGAAGTAGCGTACTGGGCTAATACGGTGCTCCCAGGAGTGTATTTTTATAAACTGATCAAGTGACGTCACCACAGTAGAGTACCCTTTCTCACGGTGTCACTGCTATCCGTGTATCCCTGTTCACTCCGTTTCCCCACTCTGCAGCTCAGAATCTGCTGCGTATTCGTAACTCCAACAGCAGCAACCCAGCGGAGCAGTACAGAGGGTTGGTGGAAGTCTTCCACAATGGTCAATGGGGCACAGTCTGCAATACAGGCTGGACCTTTGAGAACTCTATGGTGGCCTGTCGCACGGCTGGATTCAACTCCGCGGTGAGGGGAGTGTCGGACGCAGATGTGTACTTTGGTGCTGGAGAGGGAGTTGTTTGGTTGGATAATGTCCGCTGCACTGGAGGGGAAACAAACCTGTTCACGTGTAGGCGCAACTCCTGGGGCACCGTCGGCTCCAGGTGCAGTGGCCATGTCAATGACGCTGGTGTGGTGTGCTCAGATGGTGAGGAGGAGGGGAGGGAAGGAGGGGGGGAGAGGGAGGGGGGGATCGAGGGAGAGGGGGGAGGGAGGGAGGGAGGGGGAGGG
>JAAGOD010011086.1_pt1 | contig 14228 bp, 14 predicted proteins | sample 8389681 | NCBI WGS metagenome assembly JAAGOD01 (sample SAMN13964374, study PRJNA552185) | sponge metagenome | biome: deep-sea hydrothermal vent fields; feature: spots directly above weak diffusing fluid; material: seawater and sediment | host: Tedaniidae sp. KZ-2020 ... | reverse complement strand
GCGCTACCGCTCAAAGTTACGGTAAAACTGGTGGTCGGCGCATTAGTGGGAGTGGCCAGGTGGCATCCACACGCTGCTGCCGCCCCCCGGGGGAGGCAGCCCCCCGTCCAGCCCCTCCAATACCCCCGTCACCAGACGCCGGACCTCCTCGAGAAAGTCCCGCCTCAAGCCACGCTCTCGAAAACCGAGCAAGCCTCAGCTGGCGCCTGCTGACATCAGCACTCAGGAGAGCACCACGCAAGGTACGTTTCTCCATATCAATAAAAGTTGTGCAACTTTGTTGTACAACAGAAAGAAAGCTCAAAAAGGAAGTGCTGATTGCAGTAGAAGTTGTGCAACTTTGTTGTGCAAGAAACTGTGATCCAGTAGCATTGGGCAACTTCTGTTGTGCAATAAACTCTGTTGTGTTGCAGCAATGTTGTGCAACACCTGTTTGTGAGGTTGATAATATTTGTCTTCTTGTCGCTCTCCCAGGTCCTGGTTCCAGTGAGTCTAGCAACGAGACCACTTCACCAGATGACGAGAGCACACCCCTGCGCACTGCCGGCGAGGATATCTTGGAGGAGGAGGGGGAGGAGTCTCGTTCCCTCACCCCAAACCCCAAGGACCCCTCAACTCTCCCTGTCGTCAACCACCATCATCACACTGGCCCGCCCCGCCCCCCTCTCCCGGCCGGGTACGCCGCACGCCGTCTCGACCACGTTTCCGACATCCACCATGTATCAAACCCTGCCTCCATGCTCGGCCCGACGTCGGCCACCAGGGGGGTGAAAGGAGGGCTTCACTCCAACTCTGATGACAATCTCCTCTTTGATTCTAACGGGACCAGCGACACGGACCACCACTCCCTGAATCTTCCCAGTCCAAACAAAGATAAGCGCTGGACCAGTCGGAGGTTCGAATCGGACCTCTCCACGGCTCCTTTCTCTAGCGAGACCTCAGATATGGACACGTCAGGGAATGAGAGAGCTGTCCCGACAGACTCCTTGGTTGACGTGGCGCCTCCCCTCGGGAAGAGAGTGCAGGTCAAAGGTGGGGGGAATCCCATAGGAGGGGTCAAAAGGGGAGGAGGAGGAGGAGGAGGGGGGAGTGGTCCGGACCGCCCTCCTTCCGGAAGCAGTGGAGACGAAGTTTTGTCCAAGAAACGCCAAGCCAAGAAGGCAGTCACCATTGGTAGTGGTACGAGCATCCCCAAGCCTCTCCCTCCACCCGTCCCTAAGAAGGTCCCCATGCCTGTCACGGCCAATCACCGCTCGCATGTCCAATCCTCAGCTCCCTCTGGGTCGGTTGGCGCTCCAAAGAGAGCCCTGCAGCACACCAAGAGCAACCCCCTTGCCAACCATCGCATCGTCGTGCCGTCGTCTCACGAGAACTCCGGTGCCAGCAAGTCGCGCAATCCAGCCACGAGCTCTCCTACGCGCAGCCTCAGCACAAAACCAAACCTCAGCACACGCCTCAAGCCTCCCGCCAAACCCAAGCCCCCTCCGCCCCCCAAGCCCTCCGCTGCTAAACCCCCAACCCCCAAGCCAGCAGCTAATCACCGCACCACTGCGGCCGGAACTGGGGGTCAGGGTGCAGTGACGAAGCCACGGTCACATTCCCACACCGAGGGGGAGAAGACGGCAGTCACTACCAAAGTCAGTAAGGAAGTGTTGAGGAAAGGTCAGAGTACAGAGGTCATTGCAAAGGTCGCTGCACCAGCAGGGGGTAGAGCTGTGCCCCCGCCGAAGAAACCAATCAAAGGAGTGGGCATGGTGGAGCGAGGAGGAGGAGGAGGGGAGGGGTCTGCAAAATTAACAACAGGGTCTTCCCCCTCTGCTGGCCCAGCCCCACCCCCTCTGTACAGCAAACCCTCAGTTCCCAACAAACCCAGGAGAATCTCGACCGAGAAGAGACCACACCTCCTCAAGTCCTCCAGCGTCCCAACAACACAAAAACAACAACAACAACAGCCAAAGAAAGAGATCATCTTGATGAAGAAAAACTTCTCGTCTCCTCAGATTTCTGATAGCTCCAAGAACCCGTCTTCATCTGAGGCCACCTCTGGGTCCCCCACCAACTCCCCCTACCCCTCCCCCTCGCTCCTCCATAAGAGAGCGTCCCCGTCTACCAAGCACAGCAAGCTGAGCCCCATGCTGGCAAAGAAAATCAGCTCCCCCCTGCTTCTGATGGATCCCTCACCCCTGCCGAACAAGCTAAACAAATCCAGCCCCATGATGGCCAAGAGAATCAGCTCTCCGATACTTCAAACCGAGCATTCAAAAGACGGCAAAACTGGGGGTGTGGCTTCGTCCAAGAAAAAAACGGACCTTGCTCCTATTGATGTGAGGAAGGAGGAGAAGGCGGGAGTGGAAACTGAAGGACCACCAGTGCTCTTTTCGATCACCGAAGCCTCCCCAAGTGATGTCCTGAGCTCCCCCTCCCCTCCCCCCATCCCTTCCCGAAACTACCTCGCGAACGATTTGGGCTTCCATGACAACTCCTCCTCGTCTCCTCCCCCTCCCCTCACGCTCCTCCGAGGCACTGATGCAGCCATCGACAGGAAGTCACCAAGGCCTCCTCTAGTGTCCCAGAGCAACTTGTCAGACAGTGCACCACCTTCGCCGCAACCCCGAAGCAAGCAGGGGCCTCGTCGCCCCCCTCCAAACCCCCCTTGCGTTTCCCCCACCTCTCCTCCGGCCAGTCAGAGCCAGGCCCAACCCACTTCCAATGCTCCCACGGCCGAGGGGGGGAGGAAATTTCCACCTCGTTCGCGTAGCTACGAAGTCATAGATGATTTCGACAAAAAGCCCGCAAAAAGCAAAGAGAAGTATTTCGGTCCCCACCAAAACCGGGAAACTGTCACAGACGTAAGCTACGCTGTTGTCAAGCGTTCCTCGCTGCGCAAGAACCAGCAGTCCGCTGAAGGGGCGGGGTCTGAAGGGGGAGAGGAAAGGAACGTAGCAACCCCAACAGGGAAGAGCGAGAGCAGCCTTTCTGGGCCGAAGCTCTCAGATGGCAGCAAGCATGATTCTTCAAACTATGGCGGGATGCGTAGCCCCAAGCCGAACACTCGCAGGCCTCCTCCCAAGTCTCCTAGCAACAGCAACGTCTACGAGAGCATAGACGAGTTGAGAAAGCCCCTGAATCGCCAGACCACTGAGAAAGGGCACAAGTTACTGACTCACAAACACTCATTTTCGCCTCCCCCCGTTCTCGAAGACACTGACGCCCCTCCACCTCTCCCCTCCCGGCCCGCACCAAGGTTCTCTCCTAACCTGACGTCAACCAACAGCTCCAGCTCCCCCAACTTGCTCAAAGCCGCCTCCTACGAGGGTCTAGTCCTCGTCAAGGACAAGGACATGCAGCTGCTAATGCCGAAGAGTAAGGACCCAGTTTACGACGAGATTCCAGAGCGGTTTAGGAAGAAAGCGGCGCGTACGAAACGCAACTACGAGGAAATTGTCTTGCCAGAGTTTGGTGGGGATGTGCCACGCCTCTGGGTGCCGTCCTCCGAAAGTGTTGGTGGGAACAAGGAAAAGCTTCCGCCACCGTTGCCCTGCCGATCGGGAAGCACCTCCCCCGCTCTCCCCCTTCCCGAGAAGAAGGAGAGCGCCCTTTCAATCTCCCTCGTGATGAGCAACGAGAAAGTTCTCTCACGTCTTGCCTCCACCAGCTCCACGGCAAAGATGCTGGCTTTGGAGGACCTGAGGGAGAATTGGACGGCATCATCAACAACAGCAGCCGCTGGTGAAAGTAGTGGCCAGAGTGGATCCTCTCCTGCCCCCATGTTTCGCAAGAGACACGCAAGAAGTTTCTCCACCAAGCGGGGGCAGTCCCTCATGTTCAAGCGAAACAGCTCGGAACGCTTCATGAGAATCAAGGCAACAACCATTGACACTGCCGACGTCAATAAGGTGGGCTTGCTTGTAGGGTGGGCTCTATTTAGGATTCCATCTAAGGGATAGCAGAGGCCGAAATCCCTAAACTTCTTACTTCAGGAAGTGTAGAAAATTGACGTTTACCTGTTTTATTTTTCATGGTTTCAGGGCTTGGTTCGTTCGATTTCCCTGGATCGGCTGGATATCCGCATGGACCGATCTTTGCGAAACTCCATCCATCATCACACAGGCTCCTCCAGTGAGGATGAGGATGACCCTACAGTCATCTCTCCAACCGAATCCGGTAAGGAGGTTGTTGTTATAGTCCGGCCCAGTATCCCACTGATTGTAGTATGTTGTTTGGTGATCCTTTACCAGTTTCTTTCGTCTCCTCAGATCTCCCTCAGCTTCCCAGTGATAGCAATCTCTATAGGGTTCCAAGGTCAAACAAAAAGGTGAGATTTTGTGTGATGTCATGTGACGTACGTGTGATGTACATGTGACATGCATACGGACCTTACCAAGCAATTGTTTCTCTAGCCTGCTGGTCCTTTCCTATGCCCTCCTGACGTGGAGCCACTATATCAGTACATCAACACAGCCGAGTTCCTTCGGGAGCACGAACCCCGCCCCCAGGGCAGTAGCTCCTCCCACTACGAGTACGGGCCGCCAGGGGGGGAGGGAGGGAAGAAGCAGAATCAGCTGGAGCTGGCCAGGCAGCTGTCCATGAGGAAACTCTGGTGCGAACTCCCGGAGGTTATTGAGAGTGGAGTGCTGGACAAACTGACTTCGGATGAGAGGAAGCTGCAGGAGGTTTGTATGTGTGTGTGTGTGTGTGTGTGTGTGCACGTGTGTTAGTTTGTGAACATATGGCATGAAACGCACATGCATGTGACATGTGGGAAAGGCATGTACATGCATGTGACATCATGCACAGATCGTGTGACATGGAAATGTTATTTATTTTTGTATGTGTGTTTGTTTTCACCCCCAGGCTATTTTTGAGGTGATATCGACTGAAGACTCGTACCTGCGCAGCCTTGACGTGCTCATCACCCACTTCATGGACGACCCTGGAATGAACCCCCACCTTCCTGAGGGTCGTCGGGTGATGGACAAGCGCCAGCACCATGTCATCTTCTCCAACGTGAAGGAGGTGCGCGAGATAAGTGCCCTGTTCCTGGAGAAACTCCACAGCAGGCAGCAGGAGAGTGCTGTGGTCAAGAACATTGCTGACATCATCCTCGACTTTGTGAGTTGAAGAGAATCTTTGTTGATGTTGTCTGTTCTCTTGAAGAGAATTCCATTGTTATCTTGTTTTCTTGCTGATGTTTGTGTATGTTATGTTTTCTTGAAGAGCATTCCTTTTGATGTCTGTTTATCTTGTTTTCTTGCTGTTGTATACTTTGTTCCATCATCCTCTTGTCTTGCTGCTTTGATGCCCTCATTACCTTTCTGTAGGCTGACAACTATTTCGACTGCTACATTCGCTACTGCACTAACCAGGTCTACCAGATCAGAGAAATGCAAGACATGATGTGAGTCCACTTAGTATGACATTCACAAGCCAAAAGCACATTTACGACACAGTTCTTAATGTCCTAGTATCCTTTTAAATATAGTGACCCTTTACCCAAGATACTATAGACTTTAAATATGATGACCCTTACCCAAGTAATTCTTCCTTTTTCAGTTCCAATCCGGGCAACGTGATGTTTAGAGATTATCTGCGTCGATTGGAGTCGGACAAGTGTTGTCAGAATCTGAACGTGCAGTCTTTCCTGTTGCTGCCCATGCAGAGGATCACCAGACTGCCCCTGCTAATCCTGGCCATCCTAAACCGCACCCCCCTGGACCACCCAGACTATGACCTGGTCGAGAGGACCCTCAGATCTGTCCAGAAGGTAAAGGGTGATCATATCCATTTCCCCTATCACAGTACAGTACATACAGTGGACTCCCTCTCTCTAATCTGCCCATTATTAATTAAAGTGTCCTGATTAGAGGGATAGGTTCCATTTCAAAGTGGTCACATTTTCAACTGACACAAGTTCAAGACAAAGCAGGTGTACTAGTCCATTTTAAGCAACACGAGGTGGCCAAAAATAGTTTTGCTGATCTTGCCCTTAAGTTAAGAGGTTCAGAGACATTTCTGAAATGATCTCTCCGGAATGGTGTATATAAGCTGATGGGGGTATGCACCCCATTACCCAGGCACCCCTGTACAAGGTATGCGCTGACTACACATGGGGTGGGGTGTGGGAATGGTCTCTTTGGCATGATTGGTTAGAAGGCCATTAAGAGTTTAATGGACCGTTCCATTCTATAGTAGGAAAGCAAATTTTTTAAGGGCTAACCACATCCACGCATATGCACACACATGCACACACACATGCACACAGCTTGTGACAGCTTGCAATGACGGTGCTCGCCAAATGGACCGCACAGAGCAGCTTCACGAGATCCACAAGAAGCTCGACTTTGGCAAGCTGAAGCCGTTTCCCATCGTGTCCGTGAGCCGTCAGCTGGAGAGGCGTGGCACTTTGGTACGTCTCCAGGTGGAGCAGAAACTCCTGGGCAAGATCAAGATGAAGAGGAAGCCACTTTACCTCTTCATCTTCACAGACTACGTCATTGTCACCAAGAGGAAGAAAGAGTGAGTTATGAGGGGGATGAGGAGGGAGGGATAGTGGAGCTGGTGATGAGAGGGAGGGAGGGAGTGGCAAATCTATTGATAGCAGTCTAGACTCTAATCCTAATCTTGTTTGGTGACTAATCTTGTTTGGTGGGAGTATTCCCAAACTAATTCACTAAAAAATGGGCATTTCAAAACCAAGTATCCTGTTTGTGCACCCTTTGTGGGGGACTGACAAACTTTTATCATCAAAACTTCTTTCTCTCCCACTTCCTCTAATAGTCACAAGGGAGACTACATCTATCGAGTGAAAGACTACGCTTCAAAGGCAGTGGTGGAGGTTGAGTGGCTGGAGTTCCATCCAGGAGTCTCATTCCCAAAGTTCGGAGAGCAGAATCCCATCTCCAAGGCCACGTATGCCGTCTCCACTGCCAACGAAAAGCATGCTTTCATGATGGTCTTCCTCGACAATGCAAGCCACAAGGAAGGGAACTACATCTTCCTGGCACAGAATGAGTAAGTGAGACTCACAGTCCAGGTGGCCCAGATGTTACCTTTGGTCATCAGCTGTCTAATAGGGGTCTAATTGGGTGCTAACTATGGTCACCAGGTGTCTAACAGCTCAGTATTTGGTCAGCAATGGTAGTACTCTGTCTACAGCAGTTTGCAGAACAGTTGTCATGCATGAGACAGATCAGCATTGTCGGTGTGAAACACTATTGTTCTTCAACCACACAGTACTATCACTGCCTGGTGTATGACAACTGTTCTGTGAACTAAGTGTTAATTGGTCTTTGTCTTTGTCCTTTTCTGCAGCACTGATAAGACGAGGTGGATGGAGTGCCTGCACAGACCCGACCAAAAGGATGACGAAAAAATCTACCAGCATTGGGGTAGGTCCCCTCTCACCAAAAACTCACTTAGTAGCTAGTCCCAATCAGTTTCCAAGATTTCCCGATCAGTTAAGATTTTCCTTCTTCCTACTTCCAATTTCTCGTTCTCTTTCCGCATCTAATCATGTTTCACCTTTTCCTTGTTTTCCTTGTCTTCCTTCTCTCTTCCTCCGTATCAATATTTCTATGTTTCTCTTCTCCCCCATCCCAAAGCTCAAATGTTTATCTCTGCTTCCCCCTGCACTGCAGACTGCCCTCAAGTTCAGGCCGTGTACGACTACAAGGCACAGCAGCCGGACGAGCTGGACCTGGATCGCGGGGACGTGGTGAAGGTGTACAGGAAGATGGCGGACGGGTGGTACGAGGGGGAGAGGCTGCGGGACATGCTGTGGGGATGGTTCCCCTCCAACTTCATCGTGGAGATCGAGAACGCTCACACCAGGGCAAGAAACCTCAGGCAGACTCACAAACTCAACTGCACCTCTTCAAACGCACTAGCAGTGATGCAGAGCTAACTCAGACCTGTACGAATTCATTCTCCACTGCATTCTAAGGCAGAGTTACATTTCTGCTGGTATCTTCTTCAAATCAACCCTGTAATAATATTATCTACTGCAAAATGGAAGTAAAATAAATTACACGCAATTATTCTCGATGATTCTTACCGTATTAATTTTTTTAACCATCCACATTCTCAATCTGTGATGTTGGTTGTTCTGATAAAGCTAGTACTGATTGTAAAAACTTCAAAATAATTATTGTCGGTATCAAAAAGTTAAATACACACACACAAGACGCCATTTCCACAGAATGGTCGTGGAACAGGTAGATTGTTAAAAAAAACCGGTCAGAAAACCTGCATGGAAAACTTGACTTGAATAAAACTCTGAATTACACACCTGGAAAACCACTCAATTAAAAATAAAAAAAACTGCTGAGAATCGAAGATTACACTTCAATCTCGTAAGCGATCATACAGCCCTCAGTATCCTTGTTGGCCTGGTTGAAAGTGGCAGCCTTTTTGCCTGGCCGCAGGTTAATGAGCCCCCTGCCAGCCGTGAGGACAAAGATGGCCCCCTCCTTGGTGCCGGGGGGTGGTCTCCCAGGCACATAGAGGCTGCTACTGAGCAACTGCCCGGAGAAGAACTTGGCAAGAGGAGTGGAAGGATCTGGACACCAACAAGAACCAAGAAAAAGGTAAAAGGCAAGAAGGCATGCAAGCCATCTGAGAAATCCCCATGGGTAAGGGGTTTTCCCTGGGGGTTTCCACGCAATTCACCCCCACATGCATTCTTTCACAAAAAGCATGCACGTCCACAGTAATGCACCCCCCTGTAGTAATTAGCACTAATTAATTAAGGCTGATTGCTCTCAGAGTGGAGGAGGCTACAGTGAACTCCCTCTAATCCGGCCACCCTTGGGACCTATCAAAGTGTCCCGATTAGAGGGGTGGCCTCATTTCAGGGGTCCAGATTAGAGGGAGTTCACTGTATTCGTCTCCGCTCAATTAACTCACCCTTCCCCAGCGTGGCCGGGTCCTCGTACGGATTCACATCCCCATCTGTGGCCTCGGGAACGTGGTACATCAGCTCCGAGGGAAAGTCGTAGTCCTGATCCCGTTGTCCCCTCTGGTCCCTCTTGAGCGTCACGTCCAGCTCAGCAGGGACGCTGTACCCCCCATCCTCCCCGCCCACTCTCCCTCTCTTCCACTGTTCCCCGAAATCGACTGAGTCCAGCTCCTTGGGGTTGCTGTACGGACTCTCCTCCTTTTCCTGCTCCGCCCCCTCAGCAGTAGTGGGCGTGGTCTCGCTCCCGTAGAGGACGTTCCCGGACCCCCCTCCCAGGAAGGTCTGCGGGATGGTGTAATCCCCGGAGTCCCGCAGGCTGTGGTTGACGGCGTCATCATACGAGGGGGGGAAGAGCTCCATGTTGCTCAGAGTGCCTTGTTTCCTCTCCCTCTTCCCCTCCCCCTCCCCCTCCCCCTCTCCCTCTCCCTCCTCCTCCTCCTCAGTAGTGGCTAGAGGCTCAATGGGACGTACTCCTTGCCCGAACTTCTCTTTCGACGCAATCTCACTTGCGATGTACTCCTCATCTTCACAACCATCTTCTTTAGGGATTGTTCTGCTTCTCTCCAAATCCTGGGTTTCGTCGGAGCGTGCCCGTTGCTGCGATGATGTTATCGTCTCCTTGGGAATGGCCCTACCCTCTTGGGATACCGTCATGCTGTCTTCCAGGCCCATGATGGTCGAGGGGTCTGGGAGTAGAGGGGTCATTGACCGTTCTAATATCGGGTCCCCCACGCCCTCCTGTCCCCCGTCCTCTCTGAGGGTGGAGTTGATGGAAATGGGGGTCTCCTCAGCCCCCTCCCCTTTCAGGACAATCCGATTCACCGGGTTGGAGACACTCCTTTTCCGAACCGTCTCAGGGTGAAGAAATTTGCCCTGCTGGCCATGTGACCGGTCATGTGACTGGTCATGTGACTGATCATACGATTGGTCATGTGACTGGTCATGTGATCCACTCTCCTCCTCCTCCTCCTCCTCCTGAATCTTCCGAAACTGCTCATCGGCTAGGAACTTGCTCAGACGAGTGCTCTCATAGGTGGCCAGGGTCTCCATGGTTAGAAGCACGCGCACTGAGCCCACATGGCCGTCCATGGCCAGGTATGGCTTCCCGTGGACGATGGGGACGCTCTCGAGGTGGGGGATGTGGTAGACCATGACCGCGCCCACATTGGTGCCGATCCACAGGTAGCCGCTGCAGGCCATGATGGCGGTCACGTGCACATGGGAGGGCAGGGGGAGACGTCCTTCCAGCTTGTGTCCTGTGGCGAGGGGAGGAGGGAGGGGGAGAAAAGTTACAATAAAACAATTTCAGAACATGTATATCCACCCACATTCCAACCCACACCCAGCTGTTTAACAACTGTACACTGCAGTTACCTCCCTAACAACGTAACCATGTCTAGCTAGCTGGCAACGCAACCATAATTTCGATATTTTTTAAGTGAAAAATAATATTCTCAGCTGTGCAGCTCTGATGACAGGCTCACATGAAAATTTCATTTTTGCCCAGGCTCTAAGCAAACTGCATCAAAGACAGGTGGAAACCACAGGTTAGTCAGAGGGCACTTACTTTTGATGATGGTGCTGAGGGTGGACTTGATGTCAATGTTCTGGAGCGAGTTCTTTGAGATGGTGTGGAAGAGCTCCAGGGAGGAGCTGCCTTTGTAGCTGACCCACACGCCTTCTCCCTGGTTCACCATCTTGCTCACCAGCACACCCTCGCGGCTGTTCATCTTTAGGCTGCCCTGAGGGGGGGGGAGGGGGAAGGAAGGTTTCAATATTACAGTAGAACCCTGAGATACATAGGAAGGTTTCAATACTACAGCTACCCTGGACGAGATATGATAATGAGATATGTCACAAGAAATAGATGGGACAAGATTTAGAGCTCTGTCTAGTTGTGATGTGGCATGGGCTCTTTGCAAAGCTGACACCGAAATTGGGCCATTCTAGAATCATTCCCTGAGGCTATTCAGCCCGAAGTCCCCTCAGCACCCGACCCTCCTCACCTCAACCTTGTAAGTCTGCATGTTGAAGAAGTAGCACTGGCCTCCCATGCCCACCCAGAGTTTGTTCCCAACCCTGCAGGTGCACCTCACAGCCATGTTCAGCTCTGGAGCCACGCTCATTGTGCTGTAGTTGCTCATGTTGAATCCATCTGTGTGTGTGTGTGGAGGAGGAGAGGAAGGAGGAGGGGAGGAAGGGAGGGGAGGGGAGGAGAGTGGAGGAGGGAGGAAGGAAAGAAAGGAGGGACAGATGGATAGACGGACGGAGGGAGGGAAGGAAAGAGATAAGGAGGGAGAGGAGGGAGAGGAGGAAGGGAAGAGGGAGGGAGAGAGGAGAGAACGCAAGAGAAAGATTGAAAGCTCCAAGCACGTCAAAGTTCTGAGCACTCACTGATGGTTCGTTTAAAGGTGAAAATTTTCCCCTCAGCAGTTGAGGCAAAAACCTGATCTCTGTAATACCTACGGAAGGGAGAAGAAGGAAATGAAAAAAAACCTACGTACTTGGACAGGGTGAGTGCGGCTTACTGTAAGCTGGTGACAGCATCTCGAAGTTTAATGCTGACCAAGCATTGCTTGGGCCCATCTCCTGATGACTCAGCATTATACACAATAACCCTGCAAGACAAAGACAGCTGGCTCAAGCAACCATACATGCAGAGATACCAATCATCAGACAACAATAGATGTCCCAACTGGGGCTTCATATATCTGAGTCTAGGAATTAGGTTAGATTGGTGGCTAGGTGGGATGTGGCTTATGGAAGCCAGCAAGAAACCAACATGGCACCAGAGGTTTGTGTGGCAGTTCACCTGATCACCCACAAGGGGAAGGATAGATAGCTCCTCACCAGCCCCAACCACACACTCCACCAGATCACCACTCACCTTCCACACTGTGTCCCCAGCCACACCGTTGCTAGGTAAGGGGGGAGCTGAGTCAGCATTCCTCCTGGCCCTGCCCCTTTGAGGCTGCCTCGTGAGTTCCTCCGCACGGTGAGGATGGAGTCAGGGGGGACGTAGAAGGAAGATGGAGGGACGTACACGATATCGATGATCCGTTTGGAGTTGACCTTGAAGCACTCTAGGACGAGGGGTGACGGGGTGATGCACTCCACGATGGAGACCTGGGCGGACCTGTTGTCCCCACTAGCCAGCCATGCACATGTCCCCACTTTAGCAGCACACTGGACCTGGGGTGAGGATACCGCAGAGGGATCACTTCATGGACAGTTAGCCTTCTGTGTACAACCCAGTCACCACCTGTGGTGGTTTGAGTGTAAACCCTAGGACTCCTCCCTCTGTGCCCACTTGGGCCCCCCCTTGCTGGCTTTGTGTCTAGCTGTGGTGGGGTAGGACACTCCCATCAAACCCTGACATCTGGATTGTGGGCCACAGAGATTTTCAATCTCAGCTATACTGGACCCCCAGTATGTATATCAAACCCCACTATAATGAACTTTCAGTAGACAAACATCTAGTTTCATTATAGAAATGCTGGGAAATGAACAGACTCAAGTTCTATGTGGATGGCAGCAAGAGGAAGGCAAAGAAGTCCCTAAGTGGTCGGTATACTGAGGTCCTACTGTACATTGATATAATTGTTGTTGTCATTGTTGTTGTTGTTGTTGTTGTTTACTCACAGACAGCATCTCATTGTTGATCATATTGAGAGAGTAGTTCTCCACAAAGAGAGGCAGCTTGTACGAGACCTCAAAGATATCCCCCTGGCTCACATCCTCCGCTATCACCCAAGAACTGCTCACTGGATGATCTGGAAGAGAGATAAAAGGGCAGCATTACACCCCATTTCTCAAGCACCCAACCAAAACAGATATTGAATATGATTGTGAGGTCCTACACCCCCAATTTTGATGCCACATGCAAAGTGTTTACGCCCACAGCTAAGTGTTTACGCCCACAGTTAGTCCACAGGGGGCTCAGTTACGCCTCCAACTTTGAAACGAGAGGGCGTACTCTACGCCACCCACCCAGCTACCAACTTTTGCTAGAGTGGTGCTGTCTTACTGCAGATTTCAGCTGTGTTTGAACATCCCATAGAGATTACACTGGAAGTTCTTGGTTTGCACGTGCCATATGTGTACATTGAAATGGGCAAAAAAACCAAACCATATATTTCCTGTGTGGCTGATGTTCAAACGCAAGTGCAATTTGACAATGGGCCATAAATTTCCAGTGCATGCTCTAAGGGACGATGCTCAAAACGCACTGCAATTGGCAGTATATACATACCCAGCTTCCGCTTGGAATAGCGCAGGTTGTTGATCCAGTCGACCTTGAATCTCTCGGACTTGAAGGCGTAGGTGTGGTGGACTTTCTTTTCGCTGTCCCTGAGGGTATCACAGACAGACAGACAGACAGACAGACAGACAAGAGTCAGATCTGGCCCTCAACTCGTCTCGGCCTCTCATGAATCATGCTTGCCACACCCCACCACCCACATACATACGTACCTGGAGGGGAGGACAATGTCCAACCGTCCCTGCTGGAGCACCTGGATCTCCTGCTTCAGCTCCACAATCTTACGCTGCAGGACTCGCAGGTGATTGGACAGCTCTGAACATGTTAGACCCTACCAAACAAACACACTAACTATAAATCATACCCTTCCTTTTGCTATGACTAGCTAGTGCAATTCATGGGAGAATTATGGGGGCTCAAACTGACAACCCTTCCTTTTGCTATGACGTGCAATTCATGGGAGAATTATGGGGGCTCTCTCTAATAACAGCAACAGCTCTGCATTGCAGCATGATGTAATCATTTACATGCCTGTCATCAGTTTGTGTACATGCTGAACCCACTACTTTTCATGAGAAACTGATTAGCTATGGCAGACTATGGGGGGACCCCCCAGAAATTTCCCTGTGTGACTATTCATGGCCTGTACATGTGAAAGCCAGTCATTCATACATCAGTAGCCACCCCCCAAAAGCAAGAATTAGGTCATATTTAACCACAGCATGATCATGTGGTTACAGTCAATTGCATCTTGCCTCTCCCTAGGCTCTGGACAAGGCTATCTTTTGAAATGTATGACAAACTGGTGCACCATTATGTCGAACCTTGTACTCCTCGTGAAGGGTAGCAGCTATCTTGACAATTTCTGCGACTCTGACAGAGTCCTGCTCCAACTTGTTGTAGCGCTCCTTCAGTTTCGTGTACTCAGGACCAACCTCTAAAATGACAAAGAGAAATATTATGGGAGTCTAAATTCCCCCCTTAAAATGAGAGGCCGCCCCCTCTAATCAG
>JAAGOD010043338.1_pt1 | contig 14288 bp, 17 predicted proteins | sample 8389681 | NCBI WGS metagenome assembly JAAGOD01 (sample SAMN13964374, study PRJNA552185) | sponge metagenome | biome: deep-sea hydrothermal vent fields; feature: spots directly above weak diffusing fluid; material: seawater and sediment | host: Tedaniidae sp. KZ-2020 ... | reverse complement strand
GGGGATGATTCTTGCTATTTTCATCATTTTTGCGTAAGCTTATTGGCTTTACTTGAAATTCTTGTTAAATTGTTGCTGTTGCTATTTATTTATTTTTTTGCAAACTCAGCAAATTGGATCCTGATCGCTGCACTGCATGGAGGGGAATGGACTTTGTCCTCACATACGATTTGGATGGAAGGACCTACCAACTCTTCAATGACTGGCAATTCATGTATCCTCAGTGGTTAACGAGCTCTCCAATACTCCCAATCCATTAATATGGCCCCGGCCCCGCTCAACATAGCCACCCACCTCTGTACCACGGCCACTTTCAAAACTGGGCTGTGTGTTTATATTGTAAAGGCCACCTTTCCAATCAGGATACTTTGGCTGGTCCCAAAGCTAAGCGTGGCTTGATTATGGAGTCAACTGTGTTGGCCGAACTTGTGTCTGTTTCCAAACTAAGCTGATCTCCTGCTGATAATGATATTTTCTCACCAGTTTAATAATACTATTTTTAAGCACTTGATGGCTAATAGCACCCAGCTCCAGCCTAAACTTTGCTACAAGCCTGATAACCACTTTGTTTACCTTTCAATGTGTTGGCAAGTCTCCCAACATCAACTATTCTTAGCTGCAGCCACGTTGGGCCTATTTGGGGGCTGTTTGGAATCCCAAGGCCGCAATTTTCCAAGGGATAGTGTTGCTTAAAAGGCTGCAATTGTTATAAAGAATAACATGCAGTGTGTCTACAGAGCCTCTTGGAAAAATATAACGGTAACTGGGTTTTCATACTGGAATGCTAAGAGTTGGTTATTTCAGCATCTTGTGACACTGATTCATTTTGTGTCAGTGTTCTATTGTCTTACATTCCATTTAAGCTAATGGTGAATTCAATGCCAGTGCACTCTTACTACCAAAGCTACAATATCTACATTATTGTGTTAGTCCCCTTGACGCGAATTTTCGACCCCCAGTTATAACACGACCCTGTACCAGATGTGGGGCCAGGAAGATACCTCGGGGATGCCCGTCAATGTCCAGGTTCACAACAGAGGGATCGGCGATGACGTGAAAGTGGTCTATCGCATCAGCCAGCTGATTGGTGTTGCTATGGACGACCGCATTGACCAGCTTCCGGGTGCTGATGTCAGCAGTCTGCGGAGGGTGGCAAGCCAGGACATGAGAGAGGCGCGATGGACGAGAAGAGTACTTCACAAGTGAGTGCTGCTAGAGGTGGAATAACGTTGTGGTTTAATGAGAGGTTCTGTGTGTTTGCACGAGCTGACCACTTATCATACCTCTAGCCACAGTTCTAAGAGCCCAGTATTTATTTAACCACATCATTCTTTTTTCCTCCATTACCCTCTTTCGATGACTTCTCTCCCCATCCTCCTCCCACCCCTTCCTTCCTTCCTCCCTCCCTCCTTGTACCCTCTCTCTCTCCCCCTCCAGTTTTGTTCGAGAAGTTGTGTCGAAACGAGACAAGGAGAGCTACTGTCTTTCCATGGAGCTAGCCTCCTCCAGCACCTCCACTATTCTAGCCCTCAAGGTCCTGCCCAGCTGCACACCTTGTCCCTCCTCCCAGTTCTCCAGCTAACCTGATTCTCTTCCCATGTGCAGATCCCCATTGATAGCAAGATCAAGATTATCTTCCACTACAAGCAGTCATTCTCACTGGTCAAGCTCGTTAAAGGTGAGTCTCGAAAAATCAGTGTTTTTCTTTGATGCGCCGATCAACTTTTGCATTCTGCAGTTCAACAAACAGCAGACAGCATCTTGGATGAGATATTCCCTTGTCTAGTTGCTTGTGGATTGGTGGAAAACAAGTAAGATTGCGTCCTTTCTTTCATCTTCTTACAACCATCTCCCGTTCCCTCTCTTCCAGGATTGCTGACTACACCATGCAGATTAGCGGAGAAAGGAGTTACATCGCAGGCAACCACAAACTGATAGAGTTCAGAGACATCAGGAGGTTGGTAGCAGAGCTCCTTTCATCATCCAGTTGTTTACTGGTGATGAGGGACGGATAGCTCTAGATAGCTTGTCAAGAGGTGGGAGGGATGCCATGACAACTGATCCTGACTGGGATGTTGACAGACTACAACAGTGATTGTTATCAGCCACTGCTGGAAGTTCCATTGAGAAATGGAACTACCAGGAAAAATGTCTAATTCTAGCTGTTTTGGCAATGCAAGCAGATTTGCCCTAGATTCAGTTGAATTAGCCACTGTGGTTTGTCTTGATGCTGTCTTGTCAACTTGCAGGTGTATTATTAAAGGGGAGCCAGTTAATTTGTCAGTCAAGGAGAAACCGAGTCCAGATCAGGACAAAGTCTGCTCTCTGAATGTAAGTAGTAGTAGGCTTAGAGCTTTTAATCCTCTCTATTCTCATCATCCCCTTAATCCCTTCCCCACCTCCCTTCTCCTTTTTTCCTTCTACCCCCCGTCCGCAGTGGCTCCCCATTGACCCACTGAGTGGCGCCCAGCCTCTGCACACTGATATCTCCCGCACGGTGCGACGAGACTCCGAAATCCAAGCTCTCTCATCCTGGGACAGAAGTGACGACTTTGCGTACGCTCCTAAAATAGAAATAGAGGGTTGAAGTAAAACCGACACATTTTCTATCAAAATATGCCCCCTGACAGTAACATTTCAGGGGACCAGATTAGGGGGAGTGGCCACATTTCGGGGGTCCAGATTAGGGGGACTAGCCATTTAGAGGGAGCTTTACTACTGAAATCTCATTTTTCTCTCTCTCTCTTTCTCCATGTTTCAGGCTTCGTGTTGAGAGAGTGGAGCAGCTTCTGGGCCTCTCGAACCGTTCGGTGATCATCGAGGCCACCCTCTATCACGGCGAGAAAGCTCTCTGCCCTCCCGTCACCACCTCTACCAAACCAATGGACACCAACATCAACTGGAAGGAGAACATCAACTTCAAGATCGCCAAGAAAAACATCCCGCGGGCAGCCAAGATCCTTTTCATCGTCAGCGAGGCCCTGCAGAGGAAAGATTCAGTTGGGGTCAAGAAAGCACCAAAGTTTCTCTACTGGGGCCTCACCATGGTGTTCGACCACCAGTAAGCAACTAGATAGGATGCCCTCACTCCCCAACATAATAGTGTTTTGCTCAAGGCCTAATTCTCAGTTTTTTGAAACTATAATTTGGGAGAGCCGAGCTATCGCTGTAATGCACTCTCGGTGACCTTTCGAGGGGAGATATGCTCTTTGTGGATAAAAACATCAAGTCAACGATTTCACTGGAAAGTGAAAGTGTTGTTGCCTCTCAGTGGACTCGATGTATAGGCCTGTGTTGTTATAAGGAGATGGTTGCTAGTCTCCCTCTGGTGCTGCTCTTGAAGCAGGGCGCCCACTCTTTCTCATTCTTTCGTCTTGAGTCAACAGTAAACAACTTAGCAATGGTGACCCAGCCATGAGCCAACCACAAAAGACTGCTAGTTTCTCTAAGTACTGGAAGTTTTTCAAAACCCTTTTCTTCCCAAGCATCAAAGTGACTGGAATGAACAGGATGATTGAGATGAGCATGTGGATGGTCTCTCATAGCTGCAAGGGGGAGGGGAGATTGCCTCACAGCCCATTAGCTGGGCCATAGCCGTGGCCTGGGGGCCTCACCAGTCCATTAGCTGGGCCATAGCCGTGGCCTGGGGATCTTTGATTACCTCACAGTCCTTGCAAAACCATCAACTGACCCATGTCAGTTAAAGTAACGATGTGAACTTATCGAATGGCACCTTTTACCCGATACATGGGGTTCCTCTAATCCAGCCATCCCTGGGTGTCCTGATTAGAGGGGTGGCCTCATTAGAGGAGGTCCCATCTAACCCCTCCCACCCTCCTCATTACAGGGGCATGATGTTTAATGGGGAGCACTCTATGAAGCTGTGGAAGGGGAAGAGAGAAAAGGACGAGAAAAAAGATGGCGGCAGTGACGACACGTACTCTCCGAACCCCTCAGGCCCCGCCTCCAATAACGACGACCCCAAAGCCGTCACGCTCAAAATCACCTTCGACAGCTACGGCTTTCCGATTCACTTCCCCTCCTGCTCTGCCCAGAGCTGGTCCGTGCTGCTGGTGTAAGTGAGAGTCATGTGACAGTCATGTGACAGTCATGTGACCAGTATTCCTGTGTTTTTGCAGCCAGCCGAACATTGCGAATGTGGCGGTGCGGAAACAGTTCCAGAGACTGCTGGAGTTCATCAGGGAAGGAAAGCTGCACAGCGTAAGTTAAAATAAAGTCCAAACGGAGTGAAATTCTGATAGAGTAGTTGCATAGCTAGCTAAGGTGCGTCTAGTAATAGGAACTAATTTAATGTGCATTTCAATTTCAATAGCAAGGTGTATCCATCTCTGTAGTTCCTGGAAGATCATTAGAGAACTCTCCCTGCTTTTAATTGGAATTCAAATTCCCTGTTGTGTTCCGCTAGCTAGCTAGCTAGCTAGGGTGTGTCTGCTTCAGGGGAGGTTGAGAAAACTCTTAATTTTAATGCAACACTCCATAGAGCTACCAAATACTCTATTTTTTAGCCCCTCCTTACATAGCTACCTATAAGTCATGTTTATCTTACATTCTCCATCCCGTTCCCCTCCCTTCTCCCTCCCTCTCCCTGCCTCAGGCCGTCCCGGCCTACATAGAGAAGGTGAACTGGGGCAGTTTGGCTGAGAGCCTTGAAGTCTACTCTCTGCTAGATCAAATAGCAGATGCAAGGCAGGAGTTTCCAATGGAGGTGAGTAGTCGTGGTAACTGTGGCCACAGCCCAGAGAGCCCTAGGGCTTCTCTAGCCCACCACTTAAAAATAAATAATTAAGTTCTAGCTGCAAGACAAGAAAATGAGCAGAAAATGATTATAACTGTATGGCTGCAGTCATGTGCCAGCTTCTTTGTTGGTTTGAGAATCTTTGCTAGCTTGCCGCCTCTTGCAGCAAGATCCCTGAAAGTGAAACTAGGTATCTGCAAGCTGTAGATGTTTTGTGGGAATCTCAAATATGAGGACTCCCCCTCAGTTGAATGCACAATACTATCACTTTCAGTTGGAGAGATAGTAATATTTTCACCTGGGCACCTCTCTGATCAGGACACGACCCACCTCTCTAATCAGGACACTTTTTAATGGCCCCCGTGCCTCTCATGGTCCCCACTGTGTCTGAACTTAATTGCAAACTGATGGTGGGTGTTATTCCAGATAGCGCTGAAGTTGCTGGACTGTGATTTCCCTGACGAGTGTGTGCGAGGGTTTGCTACGCGTGTCCTGGAGCAGCTGGCCGACGAGAGACTGGAGGACATTCTCCTGCAACTGACACAGGTAGCTAACTAATAAACCACTTCACCTGACCGTAACTTCCCTTTCCGAAATGAGAAAAGCTAATGTTTCAGTAGAACAATAATAATATTATGGATCAAATTTCAGGCCTTGAAGTTTGAGCCCCACCACGACAGCTTGCTGGCTCGTTTCCTCCTCAAGAGAGCTCTCTACAACAAGAGAATCGGCCATTTCTTCTTCTGGTATCTCCGTTGTGAGATGATCAATCCTCAATACACCACCAGGTATATAGCCTATAGCTCATTGGGGGGGGTCAGGGGAGGAGGGGGGGAGGAGTCAAGAGTATCGGGATGCTGATATCAGTTTTGCTGCTGTGAAATTTTGGAATGGTCTAGGTTTGGAGTGATTCTGGAGGCTTACCTGACCAGCTGTGGTGACGCCATGCTGAGGCAGTTTGAGCACCAGGTGGAGATGCAGACAACGCTGGAGGAAATTGCCGTTGAGGTACGATACTAACTACTGTCAAATCTTGCCTAAATCTTGCCCTGACCATGTCAAAATCCTTGTAAATCTTGCCGACATTCTGCTCAAATCTTGCTAAATCTTCCCTAAAATTCTTGGCCTAAGTCTTGTCTAAATCTGATACAATAATCCCTATGACATCATAATGATGTCATTGCAGTTGAAGCAGCGTTGCAATGACGACCACGGTAAGATGCAGGCACTGCTGCCCGAGATGCTGGAGAAACACCGTGTCACCCAGTTCCAGATTACTCCAGTCTACAACCCGAGGTGAGCCCCCAGCTGTCACATGACCAGGGTAGCATGTCACATGACTGGCACAGTAGCTCTATGACCTGCATGTGACTGAGATACCATATCATGTGATATGAAGTATGATGTAATGTTGTTCGTGCAGGATAAGGCTAGGGAACTTACGACCGAACAAATGCAAAATCATGGCCTCGAAGAAGGTATCGAAGCACATGCCAATAGGGAGCATGTACTTTACCTCCCCTTCCCTCTCCCCTCCCCTCCCTTCCCCCTCCAGAAGCCGCAGTGGCTGGAGATGTCTAATGTGGATGAGACAGCCCTGAAGCAAACTCCCACTCGCCTCATTCTCAAGATGGGGGACGACCTCAGGCAAGACATGATCACCTTGAGGATGTTCTCACTCTTTGAGAAGGTAATGCAGCTTTTCAAGCACTGTAGACTTTGCCCTCTACCTCATCTAATCCATTCCCCTTATCCCTCACCTTCCACCTCACCCCATCCACCCTCATCTCCCCCCTCAGCTTTGGGAGGAGGATGGTCTAGACCTAGCCCTCATCCCGTACGGCTGCATAGCAACAGGACCTCAAACTGGCTTCATTGAGGTTGTCAAGAATGCCCGAACGATTGCCGAGGTAAGCAAAAAATAAGAAAAAAGAGCTGGTTCAGAAGCAGGAGTGACTTGCATCTTGTTGTGGTTTCAAGGTATCTGGAGTCAACAATCAGACCAAACTAATGGACTGGATCAAAAGCAACCAGAAGAAGTGAGTCTCCCCACTCCAACATGGCTACTCACAGCTTATAATTAAATGATCGTGCAAAGGGATTTTAGCTTCCTATTCTCACAAAGTAAAAGCCTAATGACTTCCATACTGTGGGTAAGAATGCACTGGATACTTGCTTTGGTCAAAAATACAGAAACATTGGGAGTTCCCTTTCCTCCCTGGTGCTAAGCTTCCTCGTGACGCATTTGTGGAAGGAAGGAGGTAGGATATCGACTGCTGCAATCGCTTTGGTGTAGGGTGAAGTGTTTTTTGACCTCCAAACCCTTTGGAGCCAGCCTGCTCAGAGCTGGGCTTTGACTCGACCCACTGAATTTATATAGCTGCCATCCTGGGCCCTTGAAATGGGGCCCACTGTGGCCAGTGATTATATCATTATCTGGAGCTTTAAAAACACTTTTCTAGCCACAGTCCACATGCCTCCAGGATGACACAGCAGCTTCTCAACTTTGAAATCCCTCTTGCAATACATACAAATTTCGGCAAGCTTTCAACTTCCATGTTATTGAATTCTCTCTTTTGTAAAGTTTCTTCCCAACCCTGGGTACTTTTCAAACTCAAATTGAATCTTCCCAGAAGTTTATTTTACAATTTCTCCTTTCTCCTTCTCCCTCCCCTCCCTCCCTCTCCCCTCCCCTCCCTCTCCCTCCAGTGAGTTTGGGGAGGTGGATGCTGATATGGTCAAATCTGCCGTCAAGACATTTGTGCACTCCTGTGCAGGCTACTCAGTGGCCACGTATGTCTTGGTGAGTCACATGACATCACATGATGTCCGTTAATCAATAATTATCTCTGATAGGGCATTGGAGATCGTCACAACGACAACATAATGATCACAACGTCAGGAAACCTTTTCCATATTGACTTTGGGCATTTTCTTGGCAACATCAAATACTGCATGGTAACTTTCCAATAGTAGTCGCTACACTCTGACCTCTGAGAGAGGACAACCTCCCTAAGAATGGCTGTGTCCAATATAGAGACCTCCCTCTAATCTGTGACCACCTCACCCCTGAAATGAGGCCTCCCCTCTAATCAGGACACAACTGGTCCAAGGGTGGCTGGATTAGAGGGAGTCCACTGTACAGTACAAATCCACCCCTGAAATGAGGCTACCCTCTAATCAGGACACTTACAAAATTACTTCTGAACTTCTAGGGATTCAAGCGAGAGTGGGCCCCCTTTGTGCTGACCCCCGACTTTGTGTACGCTATGGGCGGGGAGGACAGCAGCAGCTTCGACACGTACAAGAACCTTTGCTGCCGCGCCTTCCTGACGCTGCGGAGACACGCTGAACTCATCATCAGCCTCTTCTCATTGGTCAGTTGCTTGAGCTTGAGCTGTTCGGTATGGGACCATTCAGAGTGTCCTGATTAGAGGGCCGGCCTCATTTCAGGGGGTGGGTTTGTACCATACAGTCTAATCCGGCCACCCTCGGGACAAGTCAGAGTGTCCTGATTGGAGCGGTGGTCTGATTTTCAGGAGTACAGATTAGAGGGAGTTCACCGCACAAACAAAGTATTCACACTCCTATTAGCCTCAAACCCCCCCTCCTCACTATCCAGATGCGCTGCACGGGAATCCCTGAACTGACGTGCGTGGAGGACACAGATTACATCAGGAACGCTCTGGTGCTGGAGAAGAGCGAGCACGAGGCAGAGCAGATGTTCCGGAAGGTCATCAAGAAGTGCCTGGACTTGAAATGGACGGTGCAGGTCATGTGGAAGTTCCACCTCATTCGCAAGCGAGGCAGCAGCTAGCAGTTCCCTACCTCCTCACAAACCACTACACTTGCTATTTGTACGTTTCTGTCCGTCAATTTAAATGAGCTCTATATTTATTAATGGCTAGCTATTAAGCTTTCGTCATTAAAAAATGCAGGTTGGGGGTACGATTAATGATACAAAAATCTTAGAGTTCTTATATAGTTTCTTTTTACTTTTCGACTAAGACCTTTCCTTCCTTCACTACATATTTTATCGTGCTGCCATGGCAACCAAATTGGTACACCAAATGCTCCCACCTTAAAAAAATTTTTTTAAAAAATGGGGGTCATGTGATCAAGAAGCCACACCCACTCACCTCCTGGCGTTGATGACAAGCAAATCGCCAGCCTTGCCCACTTCGATGGAGCCTCGCTGGGCAGAGAGCCCCAGGGAGGCTGCTGCATTGATGGTGGACGCAGCAAGAGCCTCCGGCATGCTCATACGAAGAAGCACGCACGCCAGGTGCATCACCATGGGCTGCACAAGAACAATGACGTCATCATGATGTAATCAGAAGATTCCCGGTACTATCGTGCTCGTATAGCAGCTAGGGAGAAGTCTTACCATGGCTAAGCAGTATGCATTTGGGTTAAAGTCGCTCCCCAGGGCAACAGATACACCTGCATCCATGAAAGGTTAAAGTTCACCCGAGAGGTCAAAGATTCGTAACCATGGTAATCACTTGGTTTGTGTACGTACCGCTGTCGATGAGGACGCGTGCAGGTGGGGGGTCCAGTCGGAGGAGGTAGGCTGTGGTGGGGAGGAGGACAGCTGTGACCCCTGCCTGGGCCATGGCAGAAATCCCCGCCTCGCTCACCCTCTCCAAGTGGCTGACCGCGCAGGCTCCTAGCTCGGCAGCCAACTAGGAACACGCAGTACAGAGGATTCCCTCTAAATCTGGACCTCTGAAACGAGGCCACCCCTCCAATCAGGACACCATTATTTTGTCCCAGGGAAATGCTGACTCAGCTTACCTCTCCTGAGTTCATTGGGTGGAGCTCATCACCATGGAAATTGACCTTCCACCCCACCTCCTGCCCCGCCCTGAGGATGCGCCTGGTGCTGTCCCTGTCAAACACCCCCTTCTCGCAGAAGACGTCTATGTTATCGATGGAGAGACTGCCCTCCTGGCAGTACTGGTCCAGGGTGGGGATCTGCTGGCGGATGATGTCCTGAGCCGCTGCCTCCACTGTGCTGCCCCTGCGGTGGGAGGCAGAGGGAGGGAAGGAGATGAAAACTGCCAGTGGACACCAACGGACATTATGAAATAGAAAGATCTCTTCCCTATGATGGGCACTTAGAGCTGGGTGTTCCCAAGCGTCTTTTTTATGTGGGGCATGCCTCATACCTGGGCACAGCGTGGGCCCCAAGGTAGGTGCTGGAGATGGTGAGTGGGAGCTCTCGTTTCGCTCTCTCCAAGACTTGGAGCATCTTCAGCTCTGCCTCCAACGTCAGCCCATAGCCACTCTTGGCCTCCAGGGTGGTCGTACCGCATGATAGCATCTGCTCGAGGCGTGCTCGAAGACTCTCGTACAGCTCTGTGGGTGTGGCTTTCTGCACGCAGTCCACTGTGTACATGATCCCACCTCCCTGGGCATGGATGTCCATGTATGTGGCACCTGCCAACTGAAACGAGGTTTTACTTTTGATGACCCTTACCAAATACCTAGTTCGCTCACTTTCATGGCGAACTCGTGCACCCTATCGCCTAGCCACACAGGGTGGGTGTGGGCATCCACCAGACCAGGCACCACGCTCATTCCCTCTGCATCAAGGACTCTTTTGAAGGTGGCACCTTGCAGCTCTTCCCCCACGTGGGAGTCAGTACCCAAAGAGATGATGTTTCCATCTTTGCCCACAGCCACGCTAAGACCCTCAACATCCGCCTCCAGCACAGATATGTTCTTCATAGCATCTCCGACCAGTCTCTCCTCCCTGTTGCAGCACACCGTGACTATCTGGGATGCATTCTTGATCAGAAGGAGGTGCTCTCCTTCATCCGCCGCCATTTTGTAGCCACGTGCACAGGGTCAAAAGGTTACGTTGCCATGGTTGCATCTTTTCACAAACCTTTTTGGAGCTGGAGGGCCGGGGGGTCGCGTCAAAAGCTTAGCAGTAGTAGCTCAAAGCTACGGGAAAAGAAAATGTCAGTTGCAGTATCCCAAAGAGTTTCTCCTTCTCTAAAAAGATCAGGTAAAGCCAGCTAGCTATCTCCTAGACCATTTTTTTCAGTTTTGACCTTTTTTTAGCCAACCCTGGGTCAGCCAAGCATGCAGTTCTCCCTCCCATCACCAAAAAGGAGCCCAGGGGAAGACTCATCCAAGAAGATGACCCACTGGCCAATCCATTCACAATGCCACCAGCAAGCGAAGTCTTCCTGCTGAGGGAGAAGGAGAGATTGCGGCAAAAGGAGGAGAGGACCAACGACCGCAAACTCAAGGTTCACGAGAAGATGACCTACTCAACTCGCAGGAACAGCAAGCTTGCCAACCTCAGAAAGCACGTCCTGACCCCCGATTTAGTGGCCGGGGACAGTGCGCTGCGGAAGGACGCCAGTCTCCAAGAGGACGCTCAGTTTCTCCTCACCACCACCAAAGACAAGCGTCTGGAGAAGGAGGACCTTCGAGGCTATGTGGGGAGGAAGAAGGAGATGTTCCTGGTCCAGTACTCCCTCGGAGTGAAGAGGGAAGAGATCCAGAAGCTCGAGGAGATAGCACACGCGGAAGAGAAAAAGCTTGAGTCGGCAGAGAAATATCTGGAGCAGAGCGCCACCATGTTTGACGATTTCCTGAAGGAGAATGACAAGAATGCAGTCGAGGCCATCAAAATGTGAGCACTGAGAATTAGAAAGTTCCCACGCATGTATCAACACTTTTGCACTTTGCACTCTGCAGGGCTGAGACTGCTACGAAAGCCAAGCTGGAGAAAGTAGCTGAAATCAAGCGACTCAATGCCCACTTGGTTGCCACGAAAAAGTAAGCTTCAAAAAATTATTTTCTGCTCTCAAATCAGCATACTGTTTTTGCTTCTTTGTAGCGAGATTTCGCGAAATAATGACCTGCTGTCAGAGCTACAGACATTTAAGAATTTCCTTGATAGCCTCGCTCCTCAGGAGTGGAGGGAGAAGAAGCAGGAGGCCCTGGCCGCCAGGGCAAAGGCAAAGGAGGCCAGAGGCGGGGGCCACAGGGGCATGCAGGAGGAGGGGGAGGGGGAGGAAATTGAGCTCTACTTCACGGATCCTGCAGAGCTGGTGAAGGTGTTCACTGAGCTGGAGGAGCAGAATCTCTCTCTGATCCAGAACAGCCAGGAGACGGAGATCACGCTGGAAGAGATGAAGCAGAACAAGCAAATGGTGCAGGAGAGAATGTAAGCTTTCATTCTCATTCTGGTCCTCACCCCCAAAAAATACTTAGCGTCTGCATCGCCTAAGCCTTTGGGGACTGTTGGGGATTCCCCCTCTGTTGGGGATTTCTCCTCCAGTTCCCAGTACCAATCTCAGCTATCTCTGTTTCCCTGTCCTGCAGGAACAAGGAGATTGAGATGCTGAAGAAGCAGATTTCCTTGCTGCGGAGGGCAATTGTGCGAGAAGAGGAAAAAGCTTACGAGCTGGAGATCAAGTCTAAGTGAATATTAGCTACAGCTAAATAATCGGCCCTCCAACCTTGATGCATAATTATGGCAATTTCTCAGGGGCTTAATAGAATTCCCAAAGGCTCTGCCTATGCTAGATCCTTTGATTGAATGCACACACCCATTAATTATCCCCCCCCCCTCCCCCTGTTGTAATTACTCCCTAAGCATGTTGAACAAGCTGCTGTCTATGCCAATCAACCACATGCACTACACCCCACACGCACTCTTCAAACAACGCAAATCCAGAATGTACTCCTACGGGGAATACAAGGCGGAGGACCAGGACCAGATGGTGGCCAATCTGGACAAACGGGTTTCGGAGGTCTACGCCAGCTGCATTGGAGCCAACGAGGCGAACATCCTGTGAGCTCGTTAAACTATTTGAAATGAGTAATTACAATCTGTATGTTTATCTTTGATGGAGGTTACCCAATGAGGCAACTATTCCATGAGCCGTTAAACAAGTCTATTATATCCCTTGAAATGAGGCCACCCCTCTAATCAGAGCACTATAATCAGGGATGTGTGTGTGTTTGTTGCAGGACTCTTCAGATGCTGGCGGCTATCGAGAACAGGTTGGAGGAACTGTTTGAAAGCATGGAAAACTTGCCCGCAGAGAAAATAGAGGCAGCTGAGAAGGTAAGCGCTATACAGAGAGGTGTAAATTGCTGTCGTAGAGTGTGAAACGGAGCAACCTACCTGTTTCCCTCTGGCAGGCGAAAGAGAAGGAGCGTCGGGTGCGGCAGAGGGAGGAGAAACTGGAGGAGCAGAGACGGGCCCAGGAGGAGAGGCTGCGACGGGCACTGGAAAGATCACAGGCCGACCCAAAGAAGAGAGTAAGAAATAGAATCCCTTGGTTCTATATAAAACTTCTGAATAAAGGACTTTATATCCTATGCCATAATCTCAGAGGAAGGAATGCAACCCGTCCTTTGTAGAGTAATCAAGAGATTCACTGATGATCTCGTTTCTTCCGAAGGGGATTATCGAGTTAGAATCCCTGTTTCCCTGTGGTTTTAGGTTGGGCGTCGGCTCGTCTTCAGATCGGAGCCTCCAGTCCTCCAGAAGAAACAGGAGGACAGGGACGAGAAGAAAGAGAGGGAGGAAGAAGAACTCCAGTATTTCTTCTCATAGAAACTACTACTACTACTACTACCGACCATTCAAGTCCTGTTGCAGTCCTAGGCATAGTACATAATAGTAATAGCATGGATACTGACGCTACAGTATCTATGGTAGTCACTACCTTTCAGCAACCAACACCCCAAGCCCTTTTAAATTCAAAAAATAATTCTAGACACACAATGCTCACAAAGAGTATCAGAGTATAGGTAGTCTAAAACACAACAGCTGAGAGCTCTGTCCACAAACCAGCAGCTGGCTACTATAGTTTAATATCACACAACAGAAAGTAGAGATTTACAAAAAAACTGGATGCTTTTTTTCTTTTAGCAGTGAAAGTTTATCAAGAACACTCCGTCACTTAGCAGTGATTTATGGAATGTTCCGTCATTAGCATTAAAATGCACGAAACACCACGAAAAAAAAGAAAATTTTCCACTTTTCTCTCCTTCCACACCACTCCCACGCCCCCCTCTGGTTGTCCAGGCAACAACAACCAGGGGGGGGCTTAACCTCAGCAGCCCGAGGTGGCGACGTCCACACCTGAGCTCTTGGTGGAGTACATGGTGGTGAAGTTCTCCGAGCAGGTGGGGTGGATGCCGATGGTGGAGTCAAAGTCTTCCTTCTTGGCCCCCAGGCGGACGGCCACCCCGTAGCCCTGCGTGGTCTCCCCAGCGTTCGGACCCAAGTAGTGGAAACCAATGACACGCTCCTAATGGGGGGAGGAGAGAAGTTTTTTGAGTCATGGTAGATTTAGACGTTAGATTTTGTTATAGTGAACTTACGTCGTCCAGTTTGTTGCAGATGAGCTTGGCGTAGCAGGTGTTGTCTCCTCGCTTGGCAACAGTGTACTCCAGAGGGGTAAAGAAGGTGTGGTAGACCTAGAAATGCAGTAGTCAGCACTGGTGAATTGATCGTCCCCTCCCTCCTCCCCCTCCCCCCCTCTCTCCTCCC
>JAAGOD010070219.1_pt1 | contig 14317 bp, 14 predicted proteins | sample 8389681 | NCBI WGS metagenome assembly JAAGOD01 (sample SAMN13964374, study PRJNA552185) | sponge metagenome | biome: deep-sea hydrothermal vent fields; feature: spots directly above weak diffusing fluid; material: seawater and sediment | host: Tedaniidae sp. KZ-2020 ... | reverse complement strand
CTCCAGATGTATAGCCAGCTGTTCCTCCCACTCCGTCATGGTTGTGGCTATCTTCATGGCATTCCTGTCAGTGATCTTCTCGTTGAGCCTGTAGTGGAGGTTCTGGGGGAGGTAGCTCCTCACAAACCCAATGAACTCTCCATTGCGCCCAAAGAATGGGTCTGCTGGTGGTTGCTGGTTCATGATTCCTAGCTAGCTCCTCACTAGATATCTAAAGAGGGTGTGGCTAACCTGCACGGCGGTTTCAGTTTGCTAAAATAATATTATATTATGTACACACATAGTTGAATACATTCTTCATGGCTCTCTACGATCAGTGAGCGTCAGTGAGTTTGCTACTTTTGGAAAGCCTGCCCTGTCCACTGCTGCCTTGAGGGCTTCCAGAGTAGCCCTGCCTTCACTCCCCCTGGCGTCCCTAGCGGCCCACTGGAACCACTGACTCAGCACCGCTCCAAGGCAGGCCTCCGGCCCCTGTACCACGTTCATGGGGGTCTTTCTGATGCCCTCAATCTCGTAGCTGTGGAAACGCAGGCCCCCGGCGATCCTCTCCCATTCCGTCTTGCACTGGAAGAGCTGCTCCATGAGGATACCGAAGTGATGGCCGTCAACCACTGTACGAGTCTTCCCTGTTGAAAATAGAGATGATGGTTTAGCTGAAGCAAGAACAGTTCAATGGCATCCCTACGTAGCCAATTTTGTTATTCTAGGACTTTTATTGAGTAAATGGACCCATCGTAGAGTGAAAACATGCTGAAGACTCACTCAAACTAACCTGTCCTGTGGTGCTGGGCGAAGCCGTTAGAAGTGTCAGAAGCACCACTATAGCTTTGGTGAGAGGGAGGTTGTTGAGTGGGAGGTGGACCCTCTCTATAGCGATCCCCTCCCTGTAGCGAATACACAGCACCTTGGCCATGACTAGGGTTGACTCCATTGAGTTTGGCGAATTCGTCAGTCAAGTTTTTCACCGTGGAGGCATAATATTTGCCTTTGGTCCGCAGGTAAGCAACGAGGGTGTGGAACATGTTCTTGTCGAGGGAAACAGCATCTCTTATTGCTTCCACTATCATCCCTGCTTTATCAGCCTCACTCAGCATTGACCTGGGGTTGAGGACATCATCATGAAGGGACTCTTTGATGAACCCTTCACTCCTCAGGTGGTGGATTACTCCACTCTCAGGGTTTTTGAAGACAATCTCCAACCTTGGAGTGCAGTTCTTTATGGTTTGAAGCTCAGGAGATGACATGGTTTAGTAGTTAAGCACACTCAAGTTTGCCTGCCTGACTAGCTCCTCCCCCTGGTTTTCCCCCTTCTCAAAAGGTGGGTGTGTTTAGTATTGCAAACAAAAGGTTATTCATGGAGGTTACAAGTCAGTCTAATTGTGTATTCATTAAACTACAGCTAAGAATTCGAAAAGAAGTGCACACTTCTCTGGAGCTGGTTGGAGCAGCTGGGTTGCTGGGTGTACGCCTTGTCCACCCCGGACTCCTTCCTATAGAATCTGTACACTTGGTTGTTGGCGACGTTCTGGTTGAGACGCAGCTGAAATCCTCCAGACAGGTCGTCACAGGTGCCGTACTCGCAGAGAAGCTTGCACACCTCTGTGATGAACCAAGACCCGGTGAATTTGTCTCGATACGACTTGGCCCCGTGGACTGTTGCAAAGCAAAGGTAGAAATCGGCTCGCAAAGACGTGGTGGTATCGTCTGCTCCGACTCTTGGAGTTGCTTCGGTCCCGTAGCTGTCTCCCTGACAGGCTTGGATGAAGATCATCTTTGGCTTGCAGCTGAGTATCTTGCTGTGTCCGATCATGGTCTCGATCTCCTCCCTCTGCACTGTCTGGCTGTCGGAGCTGATGATGACGCCTTTGTTGCCGTGGGAGAGGATACAACAGACGAATGAATCGTTCTCGACTTTATTATTCGCCTTGTTGTTGCTATCCTTCAGGAATGTGTCGAGATTAGTGAAGATGTAAGTGATCTCGGCTTTCGTGAGGTCATTGCAGACGACTGGACGGTACCCGAGGTACAAGAAGGTCTGCTTGATGTTGTACTCATCTCGCGCAGTGCCGACTCTCTCCCTGTGGCTCGCATCAGTGAAGTGCTGGTTATTGATGATGAGGGCTATCCCGTGTCGAGGGGCCTTCATGGAGTAGTACCCAAGATCACGCTGCTCGATGCGCAGGTTTCTTGGAGCGATGGTAGTGACCGTGTCGTCATCTCCCAGCTTGAGCTGAGGCACATGCGTGCCTCGATCCACGGCCTCGTACTGCACCACCTTGCTACCCCCGTCCGAGTCAACAGTGCCCTTTTCAAAGTAGTCAAACAGACCTATTGGGAACAGAGTATGGATAATCTCTGAGTCTTCTTGGAAGCTGAACAGCAAAAATTTCCTTTCTGTTGGAATATTTAAAGGAGATTGCAGAATGTTTGCAACACTGCCTGAAACCAGCTTTACCTTCCATATATGGAAGGTAGGGCTGCCATTATATGGAAGGTAGGTTGTAGGATTATCAAAGCAGTCCTAACCACACTAACATTCAAGGTAAATGGACCTTTTTTGCAAACATTCTGCAATCTCCTGTATTGCACATTCCATGGAAATTTGTGTGGATATGTACACTGAAGCTGACCACAAGCACAAAACATGTGAAAGGGGAAAACAGATACAGATATTTGAATGCAACTGAAATCCGCTGTAGCTAGCTGTGTTGGTGAGTGTACTAGTTAGTCAGCTACCAGGGCCACACAGGGAACAGCACTACCATGTCAATGATGGAATTCTTTAATAAAAATTCCATAGCCAATTGGAGCAACTATTTCCTCCTTGAGTAGTGTTTTCTGTGGTCACCCCAAGACAGATGGTCTAACATCTGCTAAAAGCAAACCCATATTATCTCTAGTACAAATACTGGATGGATTTCTCAGGCATCTCTGTACAATCTCAGCAAGTGTTGGAAAGCAATATAAGCAAAGAAGCCAATCTGTCTGCAGTATATCAACAGTCAAATTAGCCTTCATTTTCACTACCCACCAAACACTTGTAAAGGAGTCCCTGAACAAGTAAACACTGTATTGGAGGTTTTGAAAATCAGCCACCTACTCTACAACAGTCAGGGGGGTCTAGGTCCCAAAAATGGCCTTGTGTTACATTTCAACCTGTGCTAGCAAGGTCGCCTCTCATGGAACAGCCACTTTTTGTGGGACCGAGGGTTACAATTATAGACAGATTACACTGTATTTTGTGTTGCTCATACCTATGGGCTGTTGAAGAGAGGGCTGAGGAGTGGACCCAGTTGCTCCGAGGGCTGCCAACTGCTGGTGCTAGTGTGTGGGAGATAGAGATAGAGTATACAAAGTCTGTAACTTGAATGATTCCACTACCCACTGAAAACCACGTTCTTCTTATCTGGTGAATCTCTGGCTAATTAGCCATTTGGGCCAATGCAAAAAAAGCCCCCTCTATGCATCTTGCCTCCTGTTTCACTAACCTGTCCATTGAGGGCTGCTGAGTCAGTGCTCTGCCCTTGTCCAGGGAGACTGGCCTGTCCTGTATGAAAGCATCATGTCCATTGGTCAATTAACACCAATTAGCAAACCAAAAACCCAAGCTCACCAGGTTGGTTGGGCACACTAGGTGCACTTGCTCCATAGTTTTGGGCGGGCTGCTGAGGGTTCTGCTGAGGGTGGTACCCCGCCTGCTGAGGGTAGTTTTGGGGGTTCTGCTGGTAGCCTTGCTGGGGTGGCGGCTGATTGTAACCCCCCTGTTGAGGGGGTATGTAGCCACCTTGCTGGGGTGGAGGCTGCTGCTGGTAGCCACCTTGCTGGGGTGGAGGCTGCTGCTGGTAGCCACCTTGCTGTGGTGGAGGGTTGCCACCTTAGAAGCGAGGGGAAATAATCTGTAGCTAAGCTATCAGTGGACATTATTTACCTTCCTCCGTTAGAAGTTCACATATCCTTTCAGCAGTGGGAGTGTCTTCTCCCTCCAGGCAGCAAGCTAGCAGGTTGCCATAGGTAGCTTGAGTCTTCTTCTTGTCTTTCCACTTCATCAGTACGTTTCTCCTGGAGGTAGTCAGGTGTAAAGAGGTGATAATGAAATGAACAAGCACTTAATTAGTGTGAACAAGATGGACTACAAGAAGCTAGCTCAGAGACCCAAAACTAGCTAGGAAAGAAAACAGCTAGCCTGCATAGCCTACCTCCTTATCTGAGGTTTTTGTTCGTTGTTCAGGTCAGCTATTTCTCGTCTGTTAAGCTCCAGAGGTATAGCCAGCTGTATCTCCCAGTCCGTCATGGTTGTGGCTATTTTCATGGCATTCCTGTCAGTGACCTTCTCATTGAGCCTGTAGTGGAGGATCTGGGGGAGGTAGTTCCTCACAAACTCAATGAACTCTCCATTGTGCCCAAAGAATGGGTCTGCTGGTGGCTGCTGGTTCATGATTCTCAGCCTCCTACCTACTAGTAGTATAGTATAGCTAGTAGCCTTCTGCCTTTGAGCTTCCAAGATTGATAAGGGGTGTGGCTGAGTATGTAGGAAGAGGAAATAAAGGGGGAGAGGTGTAAACTTAGTTTTTTGTTTTTTTTTGCTGCTGCTGGCTCTAACAATACAAAAAGTAGAAAATTCTTCATGGCTCTCTACGTTCAAGAGTTAGTTTGCCAGCTTCTTTGGGAAAGCCTGCCTTGGTGACGGCTGCCTTGAGGGCCTCCAGAGTGGCCACGTCTTTGGTCTCCCTGGCATCCCCAGGAGCCCAACGCATCCACAGGGTCAGCACTTCCCTGAGGCACGCCAGAGGTGCACCTATCATAATCATGACGTTGGCTTGGATGCCAGCAATCTCGTGGGCTTTGAAATCCAGGCTCCCAGCGATTCCTATCCATCCTGATGCACAAGGAACCAGCTGCTCCACCAATGTACCATAGTGACGGTCCTCAATCACTGTACGAGTTTTGTTCTGGGCTGGAGCTGGGTTCGGTTGGTCACCTTGAGGAGGGACAGCGCCATTAGTACATACACATTGGAAAAAAAATGGTTGAACTTACCTGGTTGACCCTCAGCAAGAACTGCACAAATCTTTTCAGCTGTAGGAGTGTCCCCTCCCTCCAAGCAGCTGGCTAACAGGTTGCCATAGGTAGCTTTGGCCTTCATCTTGTCCTTCCAGGTAAACAGCACATTTCTCCTACGTAGGTGTGCAGAGAGGTGAGTAAAGGTGATAATAAGTGTGAACAAGAAACACAGGGTTGTTGTAACAGTGTGAACAAGAAACATGATTACTGAAACAAGAAACATGGTGTAAACAATGCCTTGCCTTTGTATCTGAGGTCTCTTTTCATTGTTCAAGTCGGCTATTTCTTGTCTGGTTAGGTCTAGGGGGACAGCCAACTTTATCTCCCATTCTGTCATGGCTTCAGCTATCTTCATGACATCTTTGTCAGTGATTCTCTCGTTCAGCCTGCAGTGGAGGATCTGCTGCTGGGGGAGGTAGCTTCCGACAAACTCAACGAACGGTCCGCTGCGCCCACTCAATGGGTCTGATGGTGGTTGCTGGTGGTTCATGTTGCGGCTAAAGACTATATAGAGCTAAAAAAATACACCTACTCTCTCCTTGCAGAGCATGCAGCAGCCACACACTTTGCTAAAGGAGGAGGTGTGGCTTTCACCGACACCCACCAAAACTACTGATGATGTTCATACCATCAGGCCTGGATTTTTATGCTAACAGTACAGAGAGCTCTTTCAACAACAACAACAATAACAACAACATTGAAACTGAAAGCAACAGCATCATTAGCTAAGTTGTTTCATCAGTGTCTTCTGCAAGTCAGGCAAATCAGTTATGGTGGCGGCTGAGATGCCCTTCAGCTTGTCCGGGAGGGAGAGAGGATCGAGCTTCAGGAACTGCCTCTCGTTTGTTTCACTTGCTGTGTAATGCAGAACCAGGTACTATGTTTGTTGCATGGCAAGATGATATAGCTAGAGTACCTTTGAATATTTGAATATCTTGTGGGTTTACTCCCTCACTTTTCAGCCAGTCTGCCAATTCCTCAAAGTTGAGCTTGTCTCTCCTTCCTATATATAGAGAGAGCTTTTTCACTTTTAAATTTTAAAGACTGTTTATTATGGGATAATGATCGCTAAACATGTTTTTTGAAGCATAAAATTTGGTGAAGTTTGGGACCATAATAATATTATAGGGAGATTTTTACAGCATTGGAGCATAGCATAACAGGCTCATAATGTGCCAGTCCGTCTAGTGGGCTTACTCTAGAACTGCATAAGGTATGCATTACTGCAATCAATCTGGACCTCAGATTAATTAGTGGAAGAGGAAATGTGTAATCTGAGAACCCAAAATAACATCTGTGAGGGCTTTATATGGCATGCAATGCAATGCACAGAGATATGGGATTGTATTGTGCAATGCACGTTCTCTTGCCTGAGGGGGACTTGGAGGCAGCCCGGTTGTTGGAGTGGGACATGGGCGAGGCTCCGTTGGGACTGGTGGACCCGTTAGTGTGGTGCAGGCGGCCGTTGGAGGCAGCTGGGAGGACGCCCGGAGGTGAAAGATGAGATTCTATAATTGAATATGAAATAATTGTTAGCTAATAATTGGAACAATCCGTGGAATGTAGCTTTGCTGCTTGTGGTAGTATGGAGAGGGTATCCCTTACAACAGTGGAACCCTCTGACTAAAGGACACATTGGGACGCACTCAAGTATTTGAGGCTGTTCTGACTTCAAGACGCACAAAATGACCTGCACAGTGGAATGTCTTATTCGGACACTTTGGGAAACACTCTTGCTACCCTACTGTCCACTAAACAGGGGGCTGTCCATACCCCCAGGGCCTGTTATCAGAGATTATTCTATACACCATTTCCAAGTTACCTTCAGTATAATTACATCGTGCAGAGCTGACATCAGCATTCAGGGCTGCCTCTAGGTGCTGGGCCGTTTTGATCTTTTCAGAGTCCACCAGCAGCTGATGCAATCCCCTCCAGGTCTCCGAGTAGGACCCTTCCATTTTCACAGAGTTGTTCATCCAGTGCTCAATCACCTCCAAGAGGCAGCTTTCAGGTGGCTTGCCTACACTCTGTATGGCGTCAATCCTGGATTTCTCAAAGCCAAGGAGGACTGCAACGGACGTCCATTGAGCACTTAGTTCGACAAGCAGCTTCAATTCTTTGTGATCTCCATTCCGGTTCACATACTTGATCAGTTTGAAGAGCCGGAGTGTAAAGTCTTGGTCCCAGAGAGAAGCTGCTGTCTTCCCTACACAACAGGGAAAGGCTAAACTACAGGTCTAAAGTATGATATGAAAAAAAGGAATTGAAAGAAAGACAAAGACAACCCCCTGTATAGTGGACTATCTCAGACAACTCCCTGTATAGTGGACTATCTCGGACAACTAAGTGTATCTGTTATAATTTTACCTTGTCTGGTTGGTACGGAAATTGTCGGAGGAGGGGGGAAACATTCACCTTGACAAAATACAGAGAAGATAGTACGTTGATTAATGGCTAAATAAATTTTCCTCAAAATGTTTACCTTGCCTAGTGGCCCCTGTTGTTGCTGGGGAATTGGAAGATGGACAATCTACATCTGTAAAGCACGAGATAGCGAGCAAGCAAGCAACATGATCAGATAGGATGATGGATTTAGCTCAACATGGTAGCTACCTTCAGTGTCCCGGGCAGCAAGCATCTCACAGAGATTTTGTGCTGTGGCAGTCTCCATTCCTTTAAGACAGCATTGCAGAAGTAGTCTATACGTTGCTTGGAAACCCTTTTTCTTCTTCCACCGCTTTAGTAGATTAACTCTGCAAGGATGGAGACCACCATAGCTACTAGCTAGATAGCTTGAGGGTGTTCTAAGTATACCTAGCTAGCTCAATGCAGCTAGCTAGTTCCAAACCTTCTCAGTTCAACATTGGTGGTGCCATCTTTGATATCGTCCACCTCAGTTGAGGTTATTCCCAGGTGGCTGACTAGATTCACCTCCCATCCAGTGATGGTCCTGGCCACCTCCCTCAGATCTCTGTCTACCTGGTTGTCATAGTCCACCAGCTTCTCCAGCCTCCAGCGCTTCTCTGCCGGGATGTAGTGCCTCACGTACTTATCAGCATCTTGTTTGCAGCTCATAGTAGTACCTTGTTAACGCTCCAGCTAGCTGCTGCCCAGTGTGATCAGTTAACAAGGCGTAACCTCCACAGCTAGTGTGTGTGTGAGCTACAGACACGTAACAACAAACCCACCCTGGGGGCTTTCCTAGGGTCTTCCCTCTCCGCCCCCGCCGCACCACCACCACATGACACCCCCACAAAAATTGCAATACAAAACAATATAAAAGGGGGTTCAAATATATAAAAAGAGAGTGTACTACTGGTGGAAGAAGTGAACGTGTTTGTAGAGCTGATTGGAACTGGTGGGCTGGACTGCAAAACCATCGTGCTTATAGTCGGGATTGGTGCCCACAGCTCTGTTCAGATTGAGTTGGAAGTCACTGTGGAGGCTGTCTGCTTGAGCATCACTGCACAGGAGCTTGCACACCTCAATCACAAACCACGAGCCCTTCTGGTTCCCTCGATAAGCCCTGTCTCCAGAGACAGTAGCAAAGCAGAAGTAGAAGTCGGCAGGCGTTGGAGCAGCGTCGTCAGCTTGCACTATTTCACGCGGGATGCTGCCTGGATTATCTCCTCGGCAGGTTTGAATGAAGAAAATCTTTGGCTTGGAGTTGAGCATCTCACTCTTTCCCGTCAAATTCTCAATGTCTTTTATTTTCACTGGCTCACTGTCGGATCCTATGATGACACCTTCGCTTCCATGGGAGAGAATACAGCAGACGAAAGAATCATTAGCAACTTTCTGGTCATCTTTGGCATTGCTTTCTTTCAATTTCTTGTCAAGGTTGTCAAAGAAGCGTAAGATTTCAGGTTTAGTGAGATTCTTGCACACAATTACCCGGTAGCCGAGATAGGTGAAGGTCTGTGTGAGGTTGTACTCATCTCTGTCACTCCCTTCCCGTATAGAATGCCTCAGGAAATTTGTGTTGTTGATGATGACGGCCACTCCATGCCTCTCACTTTTCATGCTGTAGTACTCCCTTCGCTCCTGATGGAATGGCTTTGGGTTAAAAATGGCAGCAGTGTGTTCATCAAATTCCAGCTTGAGCTGTGGCTTGTGAACACCTCGGTTTTGCACGCTGGACTGCACAATCCTTTTTTCGGTTCCTCCTCCATCAATCTCCACCGAATTGATCAAATTGTCTATAGGAACTAAGGTAGAACATTGTAATGATATATCTGTCCACATTACTGCCATTGTACATTCTCTCTCACCTATGGGCAGGTCAGGGTTTGGGCCAGCTGAACCAAGGGAGGGTGAAAGCTGCAGCAGTGGAACATTGTCCTATATAAGCACAAACCAAAAGTTTACACAGCTGCCCTGAAACTATTTACCCACCCAGCCAACTATGTATCATTATTGTACCTGTGAAGTTCCTGAAGCATGTTGATCTCTGTAGCTTAGGGGAGGAGAGTTGTGTTGGTAGTCATGCTCGAGAGGTAAAGAGGCCCTGGGTGGAGAGTCCTGCTGGTGACCACTTTTGACCTCAGTGTCCTCCTCCCGGCAATACTTTGCGCTTATTTGTTCCGCGAGTCCTGGTTCTCCAACAGATCTAGACCTCAGAGCTTCTACAATGGATTTCCAAGAAATGGGAACGTCTGGTACATTCCCCTGTAGCCAGTAGTCCACAACAGCTGATAATGGGTCGTCTTCTTTCTTGAACTGTTGCAACTTGCTTCGAGGAATGCCTAGCTGAATACCAATAGCAAACCACTTGTTGCATGCCAATACATTACAGATGGTCCTCAGATCAAAATATCCTGGAAAAGTGAAACAACAACATTGAGGTAATCAGCTATTATGGTCTTAGCTACATTTTAAAATCTGACCATGTTCAATCTTGGTATCCTCTTGCTGCCTATACTTCTTGCTAATTTTCTGTGCAAGTCCTGCTTCTCCAACATGTTCAGATTTCAGAGCTTCTACAATGGATTTCCAAGAAATGGGAACATCTGGTACATTCCCCCGTAGCCAGTAATCAACAACAGCAGATGGTGGGTCGTCTTCATCGTGCTCAAACTGCAGCAGCTTGTTTCGAGGAATGCCCAGCTGAATGCCTATCTTAAAATACTTGTGCATAACCTCTCCCAACTCATTGCAGATGGTTTTCAAATTCAAACCTGCTGAAAGTGTAACATCATAGCTTAAGTGCTAAGCTAGATTAAATGTAGCTAGTAATACCTTGTACTGTTCCCTGATAATAAGCCATTAGTGAAGAAATTAAGCTTTAGGTAAGCTCGATTAGCAGCGGCCACCCCACACAATGTAGGTGTGTGGCGCCCAGCCCCCAAAATTGGAGGAGTCGGAGGGGAGGGGGAACCCCCACAGCTAACACAGTTTCAGGTGGCACTTTTTTCAGGGGTTAAGAGTTCAACTATCAACATGAGATGCCTGCACTGTTTTGTCAACCACCCAGACCCAACCCAGCCATTTGCTATGACAAAGACAGGATATGTGGTAGCGAACTTATACTCATTCATAGTGAGATTACAATGGCAGGGATTTGACAATACACAAATGAAACGGCACAGTTGGTCAAGACTTTTTGTTGTAGGCGAGGGTCAGCCAAGCCTCCTCTACCCCATCAGCAGCTGCTGCCTTGAGCATGTACCCAATCACCCTCAGGCCACCACTCCCCTCCAGCCCAAACAGATGGAACCCCAGGGCCTCGGAAAGCTTGCTGTTGGGGTCACTCTGGATGGTGACTGCGGCACTGGTCATGCCACGGGCATGCTCGGACTGAAGCTCCTCCCTCAGGGCAGAGAGGGTGTGGTCAGTTGCCGGGAGGGGGATGACGTGCATGCTGCGTTGGAAGCGTTTGTCAAACAGGTTTGGTGGGACGACACGTCTCACTGGAGAGATGATGTCATACTGCTGAGCGTTAATTAGCGCGACAACAAGTTTGTAGTAAGTGGGCATGGCACTTGGAGTGGGTGTGGCACTTAAAGTGGGCGTGGCAGAGGTGGGAGGAGCTGCAGTCTTGAACATCCATCTCTTGAGCATCTGCAGGCACTTTTCTGCATTGAAGTGAAACTGTTTTTGGATCTCTACCAAGTCTGCGTCGCTCAGGAGCAGATATCGGCCAATCATCCTCCACTTGCGCTGTGCCTTGTTGTCTCTGGCAACAAGGAGGAACACCTTTTCACAGTTCTCCTTGGAGATTGGCATCGCCGGGACAGAGTCGTGCGTTCGGAGAAGTTTTTCTAACACATTTATCTCGGTTTCAGCCGATGGAGTGTCGTCTTCGCTTCTCTCCTCTTTCACTTCCTTCCTCTTCTTGCCCACAGAACTTTTCTCAGAGAGAGGAGTCCTTCCCGAACTCTCCCTCCCAGTCCGGCCAGGTGTAGTGGGCGTGGTTTGAGATGATGAAGCCACACCTCCAGCACTCTTCTTTGTCAGCAGTGGGGATGGAGATTTGCCTCTTCCCGCAACACTTGAACCAGCTCTGAGACTTCTCTCAACCTGTTTCCCCCCAACTCTGGAGTGAGCTGAGGGAGACACTGACGACGATAGTTTCGCCTTTGACACCGGCGCTCCCTTCTTCGTGACCACGTCCGCGTGTTGTGGGAGGAGCCTGCTACCCCCTGCAGAGGAGGGTCGACTGCTTGGAAATTTTGTCGCGCCATCTGATGCTGATTTTGTAGCGGACGACTTCAAACCTGGAGCCTTTCTTTGAACAGAGGAGGGTTCCTCTAATGCCTCGGTTGAGCTGGAAGAAAGGTCCTGTTTGCTACTGCGTCTGACTGACGACGAGAACAGTGATTTGTGCCTTGGAGGTGATTTCGAGGCTGAAGTGCCGCCGACTGGCGTTGGATCAGGGGGGAGCATTCGCCTGAAACCATGTCCCGACGATTTCTCCTTCCTGCTTGTCGTCGAAGTCGATTGGGGGAAACCCCTCTCGTCTCTTCCTCCACTGCTATCCAAACCCACACCCATGTTGTCTGAAGCCACACCCCCAGCTGGAGACGATACCAGATCCTCCCCTCTCTTCTCTTGCAATTTGTGAAGCAACTGCAGGTGTGAGATACGGGGGACGCCACCACTCTCCTGTGGTTGTGGCTGTGATGACACCTCACCAGTTCCTCCCCGACCACTCTTGGGAGCGTCAAATCCACTCCCTTCTGCCACCGCCATCTCAGTGGTGTCAAATCTCGGCGAATCTAATTCTGTTGACCGCACAGATGCTGATGGTTCCTTGGAGGACCGAGAGTGTGAAATGGGCGTGGCCTGGCTGCCTGTGGGGCGGGGATGTTGGAACGTGCCGCTCGAAGACGTGGACACTCTGAACGCTGCTTGTTCCGGTGATATTGAAACATGATACGATTGATACGCTGAGAGGTGAGTCAGTACAGAGGTCGTGGGCGCAGAGAGAGGTGGATACTGAGGTACAAAGGTCGTAGACAAATGTTGATGCGCAGAGAGAGGTGGATACTGTGGTACAGAGTTCGAAACAGAAGTGGACAAACGTTGAGACACAGGCGGTGGATACTGTGCTACGGAGGCTGGAACAGCAGAGGACACAGAGGAGGGAGGTGGATACTGTCGTGCAGAGCTTGAAATAGGAGTAGACATACTGTAAGAGGAGGAGAAATGAGAATGAACAGACGCAGAAGATGCAACCGCAGAACTTGAAGTCTGATGCTGAAATGACTGATGCGCAGTGCTCGACAGAGAAGCAGGGTCAGAGTTCACTGGCCCGCTCAAAGAGGGCGGAGTCAAGGAATGAAGAGGAGCATTCAAATCACCAGGAGGAAGAGAAGGAGGAGGTGCACTCTGTCGAGACTCCATAACAGCCGGAAGAGACTTTGTAACATCTTCACCTGACGATGCACCGACAGCTGACAATGTGGGAGGACGTAGAACCAGTTTAGCGGGAGGATCAGAAGGGGGTGGGGCATACTGCGCCAGCAATCGACTGTTGGGAGGAATCGCTGACTGCCTAGGCCTGGTAGCGTCAACAGACGAGCTATTCATTTGAGTAGTAGTAGTAGTAGTAGTAGTTATGGAAGGAGGAGTTGAAGATGAGGAAGATATGGTTTGAACTGAAGAGCTTTTCATTCGTGTAGTAGTAGTAGTAGTAGTAGTAGTAGTAGTAGGAGTAGTGGAAGGAGGTGGTAAAGAAGAAACAGAAGATGATGTGGGTGGGGTCACTTTAGTAGTGGGTGGGGTTGACTCGTCGGAAAGCCTTCCCAATCTCCTTCCTCCTCCTCCTCCAGTGGATGAGGGGGCGGGGTTTGGCGGCCTCCTACTCTCCTCCCTCCTAAGGCTGCTCGGAGGATTGGCGGGACCACTCCCACTGCTTCCAAAGGAGCTGGTCAGACCAGTTTGACCGGCTGATCCGAACATGAAGTGCTGCTGGAAGAGTGCGTTCATAAGAACACTGCCTTCATAAGGAAGGTGATCACTGCCCGGAAACTACAGTAAACAACAACAATAAAGTAAACAAAGTATTCTTCTCCCTCATGTTACATTGTCCCCCAATGTCCCTTATTTAGAGGCTCTTCCTCCCATGTCCTTTAATTAGAGTAGGTCACCTTTACTATGCTATGGTACATTCTTCCCCCTTATGTTCTATTTAGACGTTGTTCCCCCAATGCCCCTTAATTAGAAGCTTACCCCCTTGGCCATGTCCTTTAATTAGAGAATGTCACCTATACTACTCACCTGATGAAGAGCCAGTGCAAATTGGTTAGAGAAATCTGGTCTCCCGATATCCCTCAGGACATCTTCAAAGGCTCTCTACGAGGCAACAAGTCATGTGACAGGCATGTGACATGCATGTGATCATGTATCGTACACTCACCTGCGTGACCAGGTTTGTCTGCAATAGAAAGGTCAAAGGTGACGGCACCCCCCCAATAAAATCAGTAAACAGCTTTGAATTGTTCAGCAGTTCCTACAATTAATTTCGTAATCCCAGCACAGCCAAGAGAGAGAGACAGTGGACTCGCTAACGTACCTCAGTATTGAAGAAGTAAGTCATGAAGAAGCTGGCAATGTTGGGATGCCCAGAGTTGGCAGCTCTGTCCACTAATTCTTCTTGCTGTGAGGTGAGGAGAAAGTACATGTCCTGATTAGATGTGTGGCCTCAATTCAGGGGCAGATTTGGACTATACAGTGGACTCCCTCTAATCCGGCCACCCTTGGGACCAGTCAGAGTGTCCTGATTAGAGGGGTGGCCTCATTTCAGGGGTGGATT
>JAAGOD010061719.1_pt1 | contig 14318 bp, 16 predicted proteins | sample 8389681 | NCBI WGS metagenome assembly JAAGOD01 (sample SAMN13964374, study PRJNA552185) | sponge metagenome | biome: deep-sea hydrothermal vent fields; feature: spots directly above weak diffusing fluid; material: seawater and sediment | host: Tedaniidae sp. KZ-2020 ... | reverse complement strand
AGAAACTTTCAAGATACCGGTACGAGGCTACGTAGGATTAATCTTTGAAGGATAATTTTTTTTTTCCTTTTAGATTGTCGTCACTAATCAGATTGTGCGTAAACTATCACATGGTGGACAGGAAACTGGTCATAGTGACGGCAATGTAGCAGTTGTGGGTGGAGATGAAGGTGTGGTCACACTAGCACTAGGGAATGCCTGGTATCACAGTATCAACACCAGGCTGCTTCTGAAACACAGGGAAGGGAACCAGAGAGAGGTGTGGTGCAAATACAATGGTGTGACTTTTAGATTTTGAGATTTCTCCCATTAATTAGCTCACTGTAGTTAAGAGTCCAATGTGCGAAAGGAGAAGCATTTTGATCACTATTGGAAAGCTAGGATTCGCTGCAGATCCAGGTAGGACACCAAAGCTGAACCACAGCTTGCTAGTGAAGTGCTAGGCACATACCAACGTGATACATAATCAATTGTTGTGATCTACATGTCAAAAGACGATGAGCTCAATATTGGCAGGGATGCCTCAGAAATGAGAATTGGATTGCAGTCTGTTTACCACAGAGGTCAGGACAAGCATGCAATGATACCGGTCCTCTGCACTTTTACTGCTCTTCATTGTTTACAGGATTTCCCTTGGAGTTTCCCGGGCAATAAACATGGACTGAACTGACTACCAACAATGACAACAATGCATTGTAAGAATGAAGCATGAAATTTTGGAAGTTAATGTCTAGGAGTAGCTATCTGCAGTTAGTTACTTGTAGATGTAGTGAACTCTGGGATCATCTTTCAGACGCTGCTCTAGTTCTATATATTTCTGCGGAGCACTCATCTTATGCCTGTTGATTAATAATTAAGCAATAAAGTCGCTGGAGACATAACAACTAATGACCCTCTCCAATCAAAACTCATAGACGGAGGAAGTCTAGGTATTATCCCCCCAGCTAGCCAGCCCCAGCTAGGGTGGTCACTTCGGTACTTTTGGTTATAACCTGGACATTGAGATAGACTCCTAGAAGGAGGAAGTCTAGCAAATTAAATAGGTATTATCCCCCCGGCCAGCCCCAGCTAGGGTGGTCACTTCCTGTAAACAGATGCTTGTGGTTAATTTCCTCTCAACCTTGGGTGGAGGCCCTGGGGGGCTAATAATAACAGGTGACCTATGTATCTGACTAAAAGCAACAACAACAACAACAACAACAACATCCACACCTGTTTAGACGCTGCTCCAGGATGTGAATGGTGAACATGGTGTCGTTGCAGAAGGTGACATAGTCTCCTTCCTCCTCTTTGGTGAGGGAGCCCTGCATGGACTTGTACCAGGCCTGTTTCATCTGGAGCTTCTCTGTCTCTTGCTCAAATCTTCCCTGGATGATGTTGGCGATGTCCACTAGCCTCGTGCGAAGATCTTTGAGGCAATCCTGGAAGGATATACGTAACTAGATGATGGCATAGTGAGGAACAGAGACTATATCTTGTTGGTTATCAGAATGCAAAATACAGGCATCAATAAGTGTGGGCCTGCAGAAGGCATTGGTGCCAGCCAACTTTTACAGCTTTCAAAACAGCTTACTCTAAAAACTGACTGCAGAAAGCACAAAATAATAATAACCTAACAATCAAACTACAATTCCTGTAGTAGCTATTCAGTGAAGGAACTGGACTCCCCTCTGGCTGGCCAACCTTGGCAACAAGGCTTTGTGTGTGGTTGGTAGCTGAGAGGAAGTTGTAGCTAAAAAGCAACTCCTCCACTGCACTCAGTGGTACTATACATAGGCCTACACTAACAACTGGTGCAGCCTACTCACAGGTTTACAATAATGCCACACAAGTATTTTTTGCTCCCAGACAAGCCAGAGCTAAAGTAAATCAAGTCTACCTCACATGCAATTGCTTCTTTTGATATGTACAAATGGGGCGTTTCTAATGAAGATCACATTATTGGAATAGTAATTTCATAGCTACCTGGTAATCTAGTAAGCATAGACCACAATTGTAATTACTGTCAAGGGAAATTTCAGAAGGAACTATTTGAAGGAAGTAATCTCACCTGAGCAACCTCTACCATCTGGTCCTTATCCAGTTCCGGTGGGTCGCCAATCCGAGCCAGGAAGGGGGCAAGGTAGTCCTTCTCTTTCTCCTTCCTGACCTGTTCCTCCTCGGCCAGCTTACGTTCCAGCTCCCTGCGGTGCTTGCGGGCTGTCTCGTTGCGCATCACATCGTACACGGATATGCTCAGCGTCGTGTTCAACTCCTCTGCCATGCGGTTGTTCAGAATGCTCTCCGTCTGAGGGAAAAGCGTGTGTGTGTGTGTGTGCGTGGTGGGTGGGTGGGGGAGGGGTGGTAATATTAATTCAACTGATGAAATCATGATACTGTAATTAGATTTTTTCCCCCTGCTATGTATGTATCTAGGGAATGATGGAAAGTCCCAAATATAATAGTGAACCACCTCCCCCGAAATTGGGCCACCCTGTATTTTGAATTGTGTGTGCAGTATAAATCTCTTTTAATTGTGGTTGGTTGGATTTAGACGGAACTTGTGCACCTGCTAAGTTTACAGAACATCGACTGTTGTGTACAATACAGCTAGCTAATGACTTTCCAATTGGTGGGACTTTTTCCGGCCAGATGTGTTGTGCTTGGGCAGTGGGGTTGAAGTGAGGATGAAACAACAGTGAAATCAAATGCAAGGTGAGATCTTATACTCCCAATCAGCAACGCACACAAACAACGCTGTTTCTATCACTGCACCTAGCTATAACATATCCTCACCTCGGCTTCAGATTGCCTTATTTTGAGTATGGTGTTGTCCCTGGTCTCGACCAGATCTTCCAGCTGTTCAAAGAGGTGTCTGTTCTTGGGCTCCTTGAGGTAAGGATCAACCTGGAAGTGAGAATTCCAGATGAAAGCTTGAACATGAATACCTATACCCATTATGTGAACTCTCCTTCATGTATCATGAACCCTGAAAAATGTGACCACCCAGGCTGGATTTAGAATTGCCCCACTGCCATCCAATTAATAGAGCTTATGTTGGTATTGACCTTTCCCGCATAGAGCAGCCGGCCTTTCGAAAATCCCATGATCTGCAGCTAGCTATAGACATTTTGAATGTCTCAGCACAATTCTTTGGTCCGTATGTAAACATTCGCAATGCACACCTGATATGTGGATATGCCGTCAGGGTCAAAGGTCAGCATGAGTGCCTGATCCGGATTCATGGGCGGCACAATGAACTCTCTGTTTGAGGCCGTGTTCCGGCCCCCCTCCAGCTGGCACACCACCTTGATGTGATTCTCCACCAGCAGGATGGTCATCTCGGCCGCATCACTGTTGGCAGGGACAGCCGGGTTGGGGTGAAACTTCTCCACCACCTTCAGGATCTGCCGGGGCTTTGACTTGTCTATTTCGCTGTGCTTCTTGGGCAGCTTCTCGTAGGTGACGTGTCGATGGTAGAGGAAGTCCACACGGTCCACATAGTGCTCAATCATCTCCGTGGGGGTTATCACTCGCTTAGAAAGGCCATCCACGCGAGCACTGGGGGGGAGGGGGATAAGTAGAGGGGAGGGGGAGTGATAAATTGGCCAGACTTCAACCTCTAGCTGCTTGGCAACCGTTGAACTAATCACATTAGCTATAGACAGCAATAAAAATATATTATCATTGCCAGTTTTCAGAGTCGCCATATCCACACATACCCCCAGCCACCTGCCCAATGTGGCATTTGATTCCAGAACTTACTAGGCGTAAAATTCCAGTGTCCTGCTGCCAGCCCTCAGGGGATTGGAATCATGGTGGGTGTGCACTGCACAGAACACACAATGCGCATAGCACAGCATATTATGTGTCAATTACTCAAATTTCTATGTAATCAAGCCTTATAAGGAACTGATAGTATAATGGTACATGCCATACATTACCTTTCAGTGACCTTTGTCGTCCGGGATCAAAGGAGTCGCAGACCTCCCCAGGTTTGATCAGCTCCACTCTGCTCTTCAAGAGGTCCTTGCGGTGCTTGTAGAACTGCCTCACCTCTGTCTTGTGCTTTCCTGAAAAATGTGCTCTTCATAAGACTCCTAGATTTGGTCTTAATTGACCTAAGCATTATGTGTACTATCTAGGATACAGATGGCTCTGAAGGGGTGATCTCATTATAGATAGCTCCATAAAAGGAGTTCACTGTAGCTGTTCTCGTTTTCAGTAATTACACCAAGGAACAATAGAGTCCACATTAGACCATGTTGACTGGCTATAGCTGTATTGAGCTCACTAGCTGTATCATTAAACAGTGTGAGTCTGGTGACCAGGCCGTCCTGATTCAGATACTCTGCAAATTTTTCCTCCTTGGATCGGTAGTACAGGACAGTCTTGACGCCCTTAGGACACCTCGACTCAATATCTGTGGCACAAAAGAATGAGTAAAATTGTGGATCTCTTCAACTATGCAACATGTAGGTTTAGGGCTCTAGCCTCTAGGCTTGACTGCTGCAACCAGCATTCACATGATAGCTTTTCATTGACATGTTTACATGTCAAAAGTGCATAGGTAGTGGACCTACTTTATTATGTCATGCTACTGTGGTGTGAATGGCATAATATGGCCAGAGTGGAAATCAGTGGGTGGATGGGGGCTCACCTCTGGGTGAAATCTCAATAGGCAGAACCCACGAGGGGGGAAGTTGAAAGTCTTCTTTTGCTTCAAAGGCCTACAAGTGATATTGCCAAAGCAACAATGACGACGACAACAACAACAACAACAACAACAACAACAACAATTTTAAAAGCAGATCTTCAAAAGATTCAGTATCAGCTTACTTTTGTGTCTTCGCTGTCCTCATGTCTGATGTAGAGATCTTCTCCAGGGATAACGAGCAGGGGCTTGTCGACGTTGGGGAAGAAGAATTCCCAAACAGCAGCATCTCCCAAATCATAAGACATGCCCTGGAAATAGATCCAGTTTCCCATTAAAACCCAACCCTCTTCACCACCTAAAACTACTAGCCATCCAGGTGCCTATCCAGATGCTGGACTCAATGGCTCATAAAATTGTGTGCTAGCTGTAGCTAGTACCGTAGCTATAGCTCCAAATTTTCGATGGCTAAGATTTTCGTTAAATTGAGCATACTTTCACTCCTTGAGAACAGTCTTGCATATTGACCCAGTAATTCTTGTGATTCCACAGCACCTCGATACCCAGGTACTCCTCCCAGTCCAGGGGGTGTGCTACTCCCGTGGTGGGCTCTATGAAGAAGTTATGTCCCACGTCCCTCTTCCCCATCAGCACCAGCACCCAGCAGTGGATACGCAGCCCGTGGAACTTATCTGAAGGTGGGGCCTCTTCTGCCTGTAAAAATTGAAAATTTAGTGACTGAAGGAAACATGCTTTCGATTCAAAACTTTTACAGCAATTCTTGCAGCTTCTTCTTCTTCCTTTTTATTTTTCTCCCGCGCAAGTCTCGCCTGCTCCTTGTCTATTTGCCGCTTCTCAAAGGTGGAGGAAAAATCACGCAGTGGGCGGACAGTGTAGCGGTTCTTCTTTACTTCCACCTCTTCATCCTTCACCTGTGGCACAAAGAAGAGAAGCTAGCAATGTTCGGTGGTTAATGTGAGGTAGGGAGAAGCTAGGAGAGGGAGGGAGGGAGGGGAGAGGGGAGGAATAGGAGAATTAAGAGAGAGTGCTTACTGATCTGTACAATGAGCAATGGATCCAAAACGAGTGAATCAAGCACAACCCACTCACCTCCTCTTTTTTATTGACAAGTGAGCAGGTGTTTCGTCCCACATTGAGAAGGCAGACATCTTGGCTAGCATAACCGCACACACAGTAGGCATCGTAGCCCATCCCGATAAGCAGGGAGGCTAGGAGGATGGAATAGTCAAAGCAGTTCCCTTTCTGCTCCTTCAGAACCAACGTTGATGACACCACCTTGTCAGGCTACAATTACAATTCATGCACTAAAATAGTTGCTTAATGCAATCTGTCGCTATACGCCATTTTATCATAAAACTTGCTTGTTACCATTTCATTGGGTACACCCAATGGTTCATAATTGAGGTAATCAGCTACAAACACAGCACATCCATCATACTCATACAGTTCCTGGTATTTCAAGTACGTGGGCTTCATAGTACAACAAATGAATTTCTATGGAAGACATAAGCACTATGCATAGTATGGTGGGGGATATATTATAGTTTCAGGTGGCTCACTGGGATCCCGTGTTCATTGACAGGAGTTAGGAGAAGGGGCTTTCTGTCCGAATACAGCTGCCGAAACTGACGCTGAAAGTTCTCCGAGAATTGCAGAAGGAGTTTTTCTTTCTTGTTGTTGGATGTATAGGATTCTGGGACTGGGTCGCTGTGGATTCAATAAGTATCATAAAGTCTGTCTCCAATTGATGCAGCATTGGAGCTGCAACAACTGTATTGCAGCCTGCATCTCACCTGATTGCTACTGCCGGCACTTCCACAGTGATCTTGTTTAATTCTTTGGTCAGCTCATCCATGATTCCAGCTCAAGATGATTGTGATGAAGATCCGAGCTTAGTGAGTGATTTTGTTGCCTAGCAACACACTTAAACGCCCACGCGCGATAAACATGTGGTCAAGTTAAGTCATGTGATTGGGGGCGGGGCTGTGGGTATAAAAGAGGGGGTGGGGGAGCTCAAGAGGGGTGGAGCTCATCAGCCTTGTGTGGAGAAGAAAGAGCAGGAGCTGCAAAGAGTGGTCATGGCTTACCAGGCAGTTGAGGAGAATGAGGTGAGTGAGGAGAGCTTCTCTCCCACCGCCCCTCCTCGCGCTTCTCAGCAGACCTCCTTAAGGAGTGGCTCTGGCTCACCACCGCGCTACGATTCGGTGCTGGCCAACGACCCCAAAGCAAGACAGGTAGCAGCTCAGGTTAGAGCAGGCAGAACCCTCCAGGGATCTCTGGCCCGTGCAGGTGAGTTTCACATCCCAGGTGCTAGCTGCCTGATTAAAAATTGTGTTAGCTAGCTCATTTTTCTCTCTCCATCAGGTGTAAGAGTTGGCAGGTTTTTTGGGATCCACGACAATGAGCTTCGAGGTTGGAGCAGAGCAGGAACTCTTCCTCAAAATGGCCGTGTCTACTCTTACAATCCAGTTGTTGGCGAAGAAAGTGTTGCAGCAGTGATCACCCCACCCTCCAGCCCCATTGAGGGAGGGGAGGACCCCTCTGCTCAGGGAAGGAGGGGACGCCTTGGGAGACTCAGAAGCACCATGGCAGCCACCATCAGGAGGCGAAGGAGAAAAGACCCTACGAGAGACGAAGTCTTGAGGACCCTGCCCTCATTCTGGCCCGTGATGACAGTGATCATTGCTGTGGTGGAGTCAGCTCTAATGGTGGCTACGCTTGTCACGGGAGGTCTGGCACCCGTAAGCTTCACACCTGAAGTTGTGACGGGGGTAGTCGTGGGATTTGATAATAGTTCTGAGAGTGGATTGAGGGAAACAGTCCCTAATTTCTTCGTTGGAACCAGCAAGGCAGCATTAATTAACATAGGGGCCATGTACTCTCCAGTAAGTTAAGATCATACATGCACGAGTATACATTTAAGAAGAGGGCATTTCTACTCTTAGTGTATGCGGGAGAACGTTAATTTCCAAGTGCAAGCAGCAAATGATCGATTAGAGGAGAATAATCTTCGGTGTTGCCTCTCCCCAACATATAGTGAATGTGGAATGCTCCCTCAGCAAATGTGAGTCCCTTTATGGACATGTGCAAATGTGCAATCCTTATTCAGTAGAAAGTTGTAGTACAACAATGTCCATATGCAGCGTAGGGCCATTGATGCTTTGCTTTCTTAAGATCAAGTGGCAATGCTCAAAGTATGTAGAGCTACAATGAAAGTCACAAGCACAAGCATGTACAATCACTTCTCTCCTCCAATGGAGGACACTTAATTTTGCCACTGCCCCTGCCTGCTACATAGGACAAACATCAGGTGGAGCATGTGGAGAGAAGCACATTATTTATAACATGTACAATTATAATTAGCTGGAAATTTCCCTTGCTAACTTTGCCTCGGGATTGTGCATAAGGTTGCCTGAAATGCTTAGCTACTCTCTTGTTCATTTTAGCTGCACGGAGATATATGAAGGTCAGGTTTTGGGTGGAGCCAGTCGCTGCCGCTCTGAGATGAATGTGACGGAGATTTGCACGGGAGGTGTGACTCTCCACCCCTGTTGCATGGGACTGCTTGGGGACTGTGTCGTAACCACGGAAGACAACTGCACCTTCCACAAGGGGGTGTGGCATCCAGAGTTGGTCCTCTGCAGTGAATTGGGCACCGACTGCTTCAACCACATTTGCGAGTTTGCGTGGATTGGGAAAACAATTGGAGAGATTCCCAGTCAAGGATTAAGATTCCTCTCAGCATTGTTTCTCTATGATGGTATCATCACTTTGCTAATCATCGGCCTCTTTAAGCTCTATAACAGCTGGAAAGTTGAACGAAGGATAGGGTAAGAGCAGTAATACTAGCTGAGGGAAGATGATTCATTTCTTCTTAATACAGGTGGTTGAGGGTCATTTGCATTTATGTCATTTCTGGCATCGGTGGATTTTTGCTAAGTGGTTTGTTTGACCCGACATCTGTGTCTGTGAGTTTGTCTCCTTCATGCAATTATAATTATAACTGGAGTGTGTTCTTACAGGTCGGTGGAACAGGAGGCCTGTTTGGCCTGTTGGGAGTAATATTAGTGGAGCTTTTGCAGGGCTGGAAGTGGATAAAGAGGCCTTGCGTTGAGCTCTTTAAGATCCTCATAGTGGTCATCTTCTTACTGTGTATGTATAATATAATAGTAGCTATGTATAAGTAGCTATACATGTTATCCTGTGCAAATGCCTAATACTTCCAATTCTACAGTTCTGGGTACACTTCCGTACATTGACAACTTCACGCAGATAGGAGGATTCATGTTTGGGGTCCTGGCCTCGTTCATCTTTGTGCCATACATTTCTATTGGTAAATGGGACCGTGTGAAGAAACTCTGTCTTCTCTCCATTGCTATCCCTCTCATCCTGGTGCTATTCCTGTTTGGATTTGTCGTGTTCTACAACCTCCCAGATCTCAATTTCTGCCCGTGGTGTAGCTATATCAACTGTATCCCCTACACCAGCACTTTCTGCGATGATTTCATTGCCAACTTTTTACCCTTCATTCCTAGTAATACTCTCAGGTAGTTATAATCAGCCGATACCAAACAATGTCTTTGTGTTATATACTTCTATGAAATTTATCATGTTACCAGTAAAACTGATGATGAAAAGCTAGTGCATCAACAAAAAGCAAAGACAACAGAAAAGTATTATGTTATCAAGTGTTTTATCATTTTCGTCTCAAGAAGCTTCGCTTCTTTTTTATGGTACCACTTCTCTTTGTGTTCATGGGTCCACACTTCATGAGGGGCTCTACATTGGTTGGATTGGACACTGAGAGCTGGCCAGTCCCCCAGTCAACGCTGCCTCCTTCTCCTTCTGTGGGGGGCTTGCTAACAGCAGTAGCTGCTGTGTTGAAGAAGAAAGAGTGAGAGGGTGAGGGGGTAACAGCGGCAGGAGATTGTACAGGGTTCTCTCCCCCTTCCCCAACATCCCCTCCAGCTGCTTGTTGCTGCATTTGTTGTACTGGTACATGGGAGTGTGATGGGGTAGGGGTACCCTCAGAACTTAGCTCTGCTGTTTCTATTGTTGCTACTGCTGCTGTTGTTGCTGCTGCTGCTGCTGCTGTTGTTGCCGTTGTTGTCATAGCAACAGCAGGAACTGACGGTTCATGCGGAGATACCTCGTCGATGATCGGTGACGATGGGGAGTCAGCTGTTTCTGTGACGACAGGAACAGCATTCGGTGGGGGAGGCTTGATACTCTCTTCTGGCTTGCCAACATTTGGAGAGGACTCTTCTTCCCTAGTGTCCAATTTGCTCGTGTTCTTGGTCTGTGAAGGGTTAATCTTCCTGGGTCGGGGTAATGGTTTCGTGGTAGGTGGAGGATGATCATAGCTTCGGGGCAAAGTGCTTGCCTTTAGGACTTCAGGGTGGGTTGATAAAGGTGGAGGTGGTGGCATAGTTGGTTCGTCTTCCTGCCCCAAACTCATTTTCGACTTGTTGGCATTTGGTGGCCTATGGAGGGATCGTCTCTTCGGCACAACTGGCTTCTGAGGGGGAGGAGGAGAGAGCCCTTTATCAGGCGTTGATGGTGGAATCTTAGTTGGCTTTAGAGGAAGGATGGGAGGAAGATCGCTGTTAGTGTCGGGCAGCTGCCGTAGTGTAAACAGACTCTTTTCTGTTGTCGGACTGTTTCCATCAAGTGAAGGGCCCTGTGGCTCAGATGGAAGGTCAGCATGTGGAAGAAGTTCAGGAGTTGTCGTATCTGGACTAGACGTGGGCATTGTAGGAGATGCTATCGGCAACGGTTTAGTGGTAGGTGGAGGACGATCATAGCTTCGGGGCAAGGTGTTTGTCTTTAGGACCTCAGGGTGTGTTGACATAGGTGGAGGCGGTGGCATTGATTCTTCTGGGATGCTTCCATCACCACTTACCGTAATTGAAGGGATCCTAGCAAATTCCTGTGGTGCAGGTGGAAGGTCAGCATCTGGAAACCCAGGAGTTGTGTCTGGGATGCTTCCATCATCACTAACTCTAATTGGAGGGATCCCAGGAGACTCCTGCAGCATAGGTTGAAGGCCAGTGTGTGGAAACTCAGGAGTTGTGATTGGACTAGACGTGGGTGTAGGAGATGCTATCGGTAGTATATTCTCTGGGGGAGTAGCTTGCTCTGGCGTGGTAGGCTTACTATGCTCCTGTGATTTGAGTGGAGGTGTAGTGCGTCTGGGAAGTGGTGGGGGAAGAGGTTTTTTGGGAATTTTGTTTCCTCCCTCTTTGTTAGTTTGTTCTTCTTCGTCTGTGTCCTCTTCTTTGCTATTGCTTCCTTGAATTTTTCTTGCTACTTTAATTCTCTTTTTCTCAATGGACGGAAGAAGCCTTAGTTCACTTATAATCTTTGCTCTGGAATTTCGTCTAATTATAGTGGCTGGGCTTGCAGCTACATCTGTAGTAACTGAGACTTTAATACTGGCATTTGAGTGAGTTTGCTTCTCATGCTGCCCTGGAGACTTGCTTACATTTTTGATGGTTGGTATTTCTTGAATGCTGTCCAAATTTTCATCAGATGTAGGCATGTTTGCTTCTAGTGGACTTTCATGCAAAGCGGTTATTTCGTTGATGGTGTCTATGCCGGTGTTTTCACCTGTACATGAATCACTTTCTGTGCGTGTTTCTTCATCTGGCTGTCGTGTAGCTAAGCTCTCGTGCACAGCTGACGACTCCCTTTCGTCAGCATTAGTAGCTGCAGTATCATCCATGTGAGGTTTAGCAGAGGCATCAAGACTATCTATGACTCCCATATCAACATGCCCTGTCAAAGGATTTACAGACTCTGAGGCCTGTGAGATGTCTTCATCACCCACATCATCTTCATTGCTACCATTTTCAAGCACTGGAGGACCTTTCTTGATGATAGGACTGAATCGTGGATCTGTGGGTTTTACTGATTTGGGAGCAAGCTTGATCCTTGAAGCAGGTGACTTTGTTATAGTTTCCAATACAATGGGCTTCTCCTAGGATTTAAAAAAAAAGTGAGGCTAAGTAGTAAGCTAGAGAATGGTATTTTTTCCTTACAGGTGGCTCTAAGAAAACCTTTCCAAGTCTGTTTTCCGTGTAGAAGTCAATGACCTCGGAAATGCTGGGAAAGCTGTACTTATTGAAAATGCACTCCTCCTTGGTGAGAAATATGATGTCGTAATGCCAGATTTCATGTCCTGAACTAAATTTACAATTGCATAGATAGAGTATGAACTTCATAGCTAGCTACCTATATACATAGGTCACTACAGGTTTTGATTCCCCTTCATGCTTTTTTCTGGACACATGTGTACGAGAAACATCATGATCTCATTTACTATGGCTGCTGGCCAATGACGATTGACCTTACGGAAATGTAATTCCTTTTATCTACACGGAATTCATACAATTGATTGGCAAGTAATATAGTTTGCTTCGGTGCATTCTTGATACACATAAGCAACATTGTAAATAGCTGCTTCTTCCAGTAGACTGTTATTCATGTGAAGGTATGGTTGCCTCATGAATACAAGATCTTCTATGTGGCTCTAAAACACGGGCCATTGCAAAGGCCAAGTGATTCCAAAATGGTACCATGATAGCGTGTACATAATTATTATGACACAGCTATGGTGTCTAGCTAGTCACTCACTTCACAGACAAGACATAGTCTACATCGGGAAGGAGACTGTCTCGAACCAAAAATCCACCTGTGATGCCCTGCTCTGACAGAATCTTCTCTGCTTTCCTCTCACTCACCACACCAACATACCAGCTGTAGCAACACAATGGACATTAGCTAGCTCGCTAGCTATGTTCAATCTGTAGCTATTTAGCTCACAGGTATTTAAATCAGGAACTTACAATTCCTCTTCGCTTATTTTAGGCTTGGGTGACTCCTCAGCAGAGGAGATCTGCGCCATTTTGCTAGTGCACATACAACTTTTGCAGATGGCCAAGGGGGTGGGGCTCAAGAGCCACACCCACTTTGCTTGCATTGGATTGGGCCCCACCCAAAATTATTATTTTCAAAGCAAGGTGCTATCTGTGACTAAACTGAAGAGGTCAGGGGGTCGAGGGGTGTCTTCTCTTTCTTTGTGTTGAAAAAAGCACTGTGTTTATAGCTCAGTAGAGTTGTCCAGCTTCCATTTAGAAGATGAGTTGTGAAAAAGGAAAGTCAGACGGCGATGACGTCTCTAACGCTCGGGTTCCTGTCAGCTGCATCGTCTGCAATAAGGCCTCTTGCAATCGCCTATGGTGCTCAAGGAACAAGTACTGGAGTACCATGCAACTGTTTAGTAGCATCATGATTGGCCTCATCTTCGGTGGTGCGGGTGTCTTCACTGCCTTTGAGAGGTCCAATGAGCTCCAGAGGATCGAAGACTCAAAAGTGCTACTCAATCAAACCATGATGAATGTGGTTGAGTTGCTCACTAACCAAACCGACCTGACGGATATGGAAGCAATAGCATTGACGGAACGGCTTTTGGATTTCGGACGAATAGCTGCTGACGCCAGAGAAAATCTCGCTCTGGAGGAGAATCCTATTTGGGACTATAGTTCAGGCCTTTTTTTTTGTGTGACTGTCCTCACAACAATTGGTAAGTATATGCATTGCTAGATACTAGACTTTGTCCTTATTAGAGGGGTTTTGGCCACTCTATGAAGGGGATCTGAACAAGAGAAACAACATCTGCTGTAAAGACATGAAAACATGCCTTGAACCACCGGCCTCCATTCACCAGTTGCTGCATATTGCTATTCATGACAAAATGTACTTGAAATGCACCAACATGTGCTGGGAGGGGAATAAGAGGGAATGTGTTATGTCTAGCTCTCTCCCCCTAATCTTCCACATCTTATCTTTGCTTTGCCCTTATTTTGCAGGTTATGGCACCATAGCTCCTGTGACAGCTGGCGGCCAGATCTTCTTTTTGTTCTACGCTGTCCTCGGCATCCCCTTTGCTCTGCTCTTCCTTGCCGCCGTTGGCGACATCATAAAAGTGTGGGTCGACAGAGGTATGCGTCCGATTGACAAGCGATGGGGACCCATCGCATCTCGCTTTGCCGGCACATTAAGTCTCTTCCTCGTAACGCTCATCTTCTATATCCTCATTCCAGCCGCTATCTTCAATGCCATTGAGGACTGGAATTATCGTGAGAGCGTCTACTTCGCCACGGTCACCCTAACCACAGTGGGCTTTGGGGACTTTGTCCCAGGACGACTGGGAATCAATGCTAGCAGAGCCGTCAATGGTCTCTATAAGGTGATGTCGGGTGTTTGGGTCTGGATTGGGCTGGCGCTGGTTGCAACCCTCATTTTGGAGGTGCAGAGTTTCCTTAAAGTTTTTGGAGAGTGGTGGTGTAGCCCCAGGAACTTCTTCTGCCGCTCCTGCTATAGCAAGACTCACTGCGGTGGGAAATGCGAAGGGGGGACTGGTGAACTTCAGCCAAGCGAGAAAGGAGTCCGCCTGCGCGATGATGAAGTGCCCACCGACACCGATTTCTGATTACAGAAGGCTGCTGTTGTGGTACATGCTGTAACTAAAATGTTGTAAAACTACACTGCTGACTACTACATGTTGGTAGAGTTGCAAGACAGTGTTGATTACCTTGTGCTGTTGAATACTGAATACATTACATAATATACACTGTGATTGTGATAAAAATTTATTTCTGTT
>JAAGOD010053389.1_pt1 | contig 14325 bp, 26 predicted proteins | sample 8389681 | NCBI WGS metagenome assembly JAAGOD01 (sample SAMN13964374, study PRJNA552185) | sponge metagenome | biome: deep-sea hydrothermal vent fields; feature: spots directly above weak diffusing fluid; material: seawater and sediment | host: Tedaniidae sp. KZ-2020 ... | reverse complement strand
TGGGGAAGCTCCTCATTTCCCCTGATGACAGTATTTCCCAACTTTCTGGATATAAACCTGGAGCAGCCTAATATGTAGCCTCAAATCTGCCTCTCCGACCTACCTTAGACCCAAGTTATAGTCACCCTAGAGGCAAGCGCCGCCATGTCTTTGGAAGATCCCTTCTTTGTTGTCAGAGAGTGAGTTGCCATAGCTGTACATCTAACTAGCTAGCTGAGTAGTTAGCCTGAGGTAGGTACTGACTGAATGGGGGGCTCATCTGTATCTTTTCATGTAGTGAAGTGCGTCAGTCCTTGAGCAATGCCCAATCCCAGTTCTCCCAATGGAGCATGTTGTTAGACAGTGAAGTGGACATTGACAAGATACAGAATGTTGGCACAGAGCTCAAGAACTGCATCAAGAGTATTGAGTGGGACTTGGAAGACCTGGATCAGACCATAAGTAAGTCTCCTCTATCTATATCGGAGGGATTTTCATGGTGGTGTCATTTCGTGTCTAGAAATTGCCGAGGGGAACCCAAATAAGTTTAGACTGGACTATGGGGAGTTAGAGTCTCGTAAGCAGTTCATCAGAGATACACGGGCAGTCATCAAAGTGAGTTGATAGCATTGAAGTGGGCACAGCCAGCGGGGGCTAGAGCTCGTCTTGAGGGAGGATCCGGGGTGGGCGGGCGGGCGCAGGATTTGGTCGTAGCGCTGTGATGTTTCTCTTGGGTATCCAATTATGTTGGCATGGAGGCTCCAAAAGATCCATATGCCATATGTGTTCCCTGCAACAACACTAGGATATAATTGAAACTCTAGACTATACATGCAGTGGTGTGGGACCACACACCCACTGGTCATGTTGTGTGGCGCACACCCCATAGCCGCCCACTCAAACATGTCGTATGTAGGACGCACACAGTATTGGTGCCCACCAGATGTTAAAAGTTTATTTTCCCTCTATTTTTGTGTGTAGAAAATCAAGGATAACATGTCCAGTGAACCAGTAAAAGCAAAGCTGGAAGCCATCAAAAGAAAAGTAAGTGGATGAGCTAGCTGGGCCGCCAGATTGGTTATTTCCTAACATGGGGGTCCCTTGGCCAGTTGCCCACGTGGACAGTTTTCAATTTACGCTGATCAGCACATTTGGACACAAAGGACACCATTTCAGGAAACTTGCAGGATCTTGGGTCAGAGTCTTTGTTCCTTTGATGAATGCCTAACCAGCTCTACCGCACACCCATGGCTTGTTCTAAGAATGCTGTTCTAATGGAGTGCTTTTTAGAAATAGCCTTTGTCTAGCCACAGGTAATAAGAGTGCCGTGACAAAGTCTTTTGTCCAGCTGTCCAGCTCGCTTGTTTACAGGCCTGTAGTCATATCACATTTTAGTGCCATGCTGATTAGCACCAAAGTGCATGTGTGGTTTCCAATTACATGCATGTTGTGCTCTGGGACCAAACATTGAATTAGCACAGGACGTAAGCTTACATTGCTCTGGGACCGAGCGACCAAACGCATTGAAGTGGCCAAAGATCGCCTTAACTTTGACCATATTTGTGTCGGTAAAAAGCCACTCTTCGCTGACTAAAGATAGATTTCCCACAAAAGGTGCACACTTCATTGACTTCGTGACCACCTGTCGGAAATTGCTGTATCCTGCGTTCTGGTGGGGTGGTTGTGATAGCAATGACCTGATTGACCCAGGGTGGGGGTGGAAGGTGGGTTTAGTGTAACCTGGTCTCTCTCCTCTCCCCTCCCCCACAGTCTCTGCTGACCAGCGCCAGAGAAAAGAAGCCGAGGGGACGTTATTCGAGACTAGATGACGAGATGGAAAGATCAAATCAAGACTTCATCCAGCAGCAGAGAAATCAGCAGCAAGTGGTGGTTGAGAGACAGGACGAGCAATTGGTGAAGGTTGGAGCTAGCGTCTCGACACTGAAGCGTATGGGGGAGGCTATTGGGGACGAGCTGGATGACCAGCAAGTGTAAGTTGCAAAGGAGTAGCTGTGGGGCTGAATGTGGTATGATTGTGTGCAGAATGCTGGAGGAATTTGATCGGGAGATGGAGCACACGGACTCTAGAATACACTCACTCACAGCACGGGTCAACAAAGCAATCAAAAAGAGTGGCAGTAAATGTCAGCTGATAACTATTTTGGTCTTGGTCATAGTATTAATTATAGTCATCGTCTTTTTCTTCATACCATTTTGAAAGCGGTAGCGTGTAATTTGCAAACATCCTCACTTATTCCTTCCTTTCTCTGATCATTTCTTCGTTTTCCTATTGTATGAGGTATTTTGATAATCCATTGCATTATACACACTTTCCATTAGCAACAGGTCATGTCAAGATAACCTAGTTTCAGTTCCTCTATCTGCAAGAATCCGGATGTCTGTATCCGCAGGAATTGGATCAAGACGTCATCATTGTGCCTTTTTGTGTGATGATGTCATGCTAGTGTAGTGCGCATGCTCAGTCATTAAAATTTTGAAAAAGAGAGGGAGAGAAGAAGGCTAACAACTCACTGATCAGAAGGAACCTTTTAGGCACTGAATAGTGATTCTCGAGTGAAAGGAGGACGGCAGCATGTCCATCAGAAGTAACAGCGGCTTTGTGTGCGACTATGAGAAGATTGAGAAGATAGGGGAGGGCACATACGGTGTGGTCTTCAAGGCCAGAAACAAAAAGACTGGCAAGTTAGCTGCCTTGAAGAAAATCAGACTGGACTCTGAAGAGGAAGGTGTCCCTAGTACAGCCATCAGAGAAATCTCCTTGTTGAAAGAGCTTCAGCATCCTAATATAGTTAGGTAAGAAAGCTAAGAAGTTTGGGTGTGCTGTATTCAATTATTTGTGGATTTTGATGCCAACAGCCTTGAGGAAGTGCTTCACCATGAAAACAGACTGTATCTTGTCTTTGAGTTCATGCAAATGGACCTCAAGAAGTACATGAACAGTGTGAAAGGCGATCTCAACCCAATGCTCATCAAGGTAAATCCCTTCGCATCAGTAGCCATGGCATTACTATCAGCATTACGGTTCTTTTTTCTTCCTGCCCTAGAGCTACACGTACCAGATCCTGGAGGGCATTGTGTTCTGCCACGCCCGCAGGACCCTGCATCGTGACATGAAGCCCCAGAACCTGCTCATCGATACCAAAGGTGCCATCAAGCTTGCTGACTTTGGCCTGGGAAGAGCCTTTGGCATTCCTGTTCGTGCCTACACCCATGAAGTGAGTGAAAATCTCCCTCTACTTCTCTATCAAGGGTTTATCAACCTCAAATTCAAGCCCTTGAAAAGAAGATCCTCCCCCATTTCATGAATATTATGGCTATGTTTAAATCCTTTCTCTGTTCAGGTGGTTACCCTGTGGTACCGTGCTCCCGAAGTTCTTCTTGGCTCCCATCGCTACTCCTGCCCAGTGGATGTGTGGAGTGTGGCCTGCATCTTTGCCGAGATGTTCACCAAGCACCCCCTGTTCCACGGAGACTCCGAAATAGACCAGCTCTTCAGGATATTCAGGTGAGCCTAGGTCTCTCCAAAGCTAGTGCTGTGAACTTGGATGGTGTACGGAATCTTATATAGTGCACATCAAACTAGACTTGAAATTTAGAGGTCCAATTTTTTATCTTGCATAGGATTCTGGGAACACCCACTAATGACACATGGCCTGGGGTCACTGACCTTCCCGATTTCAAGCCCAACTTTCCACACTGGAGTCCCAAGGATCTGGATCAAGTTGTGCCTGGGTTGGAGAAGAAAGGCTGCGATCTTTTGGGCGTAAGTCACTGCATGTGTGCCAAACTTAGATCCCTAGCACTTTTACGAAAGATCATCTCTTTCTAGAAAATGCTAATTTACGACCCTGGTAACCGCTTGTCTGCTCGAGATTCCATGAAACACCCTTACTTTTCTGATCTGGACAAATCAATTCTCCCATCGGCAGCAGCTAGCATCTAAACTGGTACACACCTTTACTGTACATAGTTGGTATGACAGACAGTCAGTAGTGGACTCTAACGCGTTTGTGTTATATTTTGTGGGTATACACTTCTCCAGTTGCCACAATTTGTAGTTACTCTGCACTCATTTCTTTGTTTCTTTATTATTTTTGTTCCAAGTGTATCCAACCTTTCCCCAGCCTTTCTATCCAGTACATATCTAGAGAGAGAGAGACAGAGAAAGATAAGATATGGAGACCACAATCTGGTAAAATCGCTAATAAATAACTCCATTAGTTCTTGAGGGGTGACAGTTTGGAGAGAGGGGGGTAGATTTTGCGTGGAGTTTAGAATGTACATGTTCTGGAGTGTCTCCTTTGGCGTATGCTGAAGGCAGGGCTCTGCTGTTTGGTCAGGGTGTGGAGGGGGTGGTAGTGGGCGGGGCCTGGGGATGGTGCTACATAATTGGAATAAAACCGGTATACCTGATTTAAGTGTGTGGGGGTGTGATACTAACTTGATTTGGTGTTGTTTCTCCTGGTTGCCATGGTGAAGGCAGGGTGATGGGTCAGGGTGACCTTCATGGCTCTGATGGGGTCGTAGGAATTTGGGCTAACCTGATTCTCAACCCCTATCATACAGAGAGTCACTTTCAGCTTTGCAAGCTGGTTAAGATTGCGTCCTTACTAGTAGTTGATATCCGGCGTGGAGTGAGGGAGAATGCAGGTGCCTCCTTCACCACAGGGCAGTGTTGTCCGAACACATTGTGATGGGGGTAAATGCCGGGATCAGGGGCCTAAAATGAGAGACGGGGACCAATATGTACAGCCAGCATGTAGTCATGTCAGCTACATTGCTTTACCTTTGGTGTCTGTGAGATATTGTATGTCCATAGGTCTGTGGTTGGATAGGGGAAGGCATCTACAATAGTGATCAATTTGTGTTCTCACTTTTGAGGTGAAAATGGATGATTTTCACACCAGCCTACTCACCTCTGTCATACTTTGTCAGTGGGTTGATTTTCGTGCCGTGGATGGCACTGATGGGGACGGACGCAGAGTAGGTGCACGGAGTGGGGCCATCTATGTCTGCCTTCAATGGTGGACGCGTGTCCATTCTCTCTTGGTATGCTTAAAAAATTGTGTTTTCATAGCTGATCACACAATGTAAAATTGGCCACACTTACTGGTGCTGCTCCAGATTTGCCTTGGAGGTCTCTCTATGACAAGAAAGTTGTCCATGTTCCTCCTGGCCAAGTCATTCAAGCTGCAGCAAACAGCCAGGCACAAGTGAGCCCCGCCCACCATTACCACTGCACGCTAAAGAAAGTGGTGGCTCACCTTGAGAAGCGCATGACAACTCTCCTGGGTTTCCTGGGAGGCCTTACTTTATAGAACCTGTGTAACTCGGTCACCTCTGTCATCTTGGCAAGCTGGAGCCTCAGCAGAAAGAGTTAGTTAGCTCTGGAGCCAGTTGCCCTGCAGGTAAAGTGTCTCCAAGCAAGATAAACAATAGTTGGGCTTTAATTAGAAAAACGTAGTGGGGTCAAAGTTCAAATTCCAACTGAGGTGTTTGAAAGCCTTGGAGTTACACTTTCTTTGAGGGAAGCTGTTTGCTGCACTGGAGGTAGCATGAGCTCCCAGTACAGTAGGGAAGCAGTGTTGGAAGCCCAGGTGCAGAGACTCCAGGAGAAACTGTTGGAGAACTCTGGCTCCCAGCTGAAGCTGAACCACCTCAAGGGCGTGCAGGACAGGGAAAAGGAGGAGTGGAGAGAGAGCAAGAGGATGTTGGAGGAACGGCTGACCAAAACACGAAGGGAGTGTGAAAAACTGAGGAGGAAGGAGTTGACGCACGAGGCGAGAGGGATAAGGGATGGGTCTGAAGACCCTCCATCCTCAAGTATGCTGCACAGGGTAAGTGGTGAACTTTCACCTGGTCTAAAAGTTAAATTTGCTGTTTTTGTTGTTCCTTAGTCTTTTTCTTCTCAAAGTCTTCCTGCCCACATGTCTGGTAGGGATGCTGGGAGTAGGGAGACCTACTTCCCCTCACGCCCATCTCCTCCCTCTTCTCTCCACAACTACCCTCTCCACTCCCAATTACGGCCCACCTTGACACCCTACTCTGGTCACCTTGGCAACAGCGGTCTGGTCGACCACGGCCCCTTGCTGGGCCATCCCTTCATCAGTAGCAGCAACTCCAGCATCAATAGCATCAAATCTTCCAACTCAGCACTAAATCATGTCTATTCCGATGGCTATAGTTACTCTCTGCATAAATCACCGTCAGACTATCGTTCGCTGACTCGGCACTCCAGGGTGCAAGGTCCATTCTCAAGTACGCCATCTTATCATACCACCACGCAGCACAGGGAGAGCATGGATGCAAGAAAACCAGCTGCCGCTACCGATGGAGACCGCTATACCACCTCCAGCCTCTCTGGCCACACCCCTTCCACCAGGCTCCTGCACCGTGACCCCACCTCATCAGCCCAACAGCGAACCCTGACCCCTTCCACCTCAGGTTCCGGTGCAGGCCAAGAAAAAAATAGCACTCTGACCCCCAGCCGATCGGAACCCTCCTCACCAGACGTGGAGCTGCAGAGGTCAAAGTTGAATGTCAAGCGACTGGAAAGAGAGGTGAGGAAGAGATTAAGTTCAGTAGAACTCAGTATAACGAGCCCCCATTATAGCAAACCTTCAGTTAGCCAAACACTAGTAGCCATGTGTTACCCATCATACCAAACTTTGTATGCTGGTCCCAAATTGGTCAGTATACTGAGGTCCTACTGTACTTTGCTGGCCTTGTCTAAAAACTAAAATTTGTCCTTTTTTGGTGCATTCCCTGGAATAATGTCATGAGACACATTTTGTGTGGTGTAAATCTTTCCATTAGGCTTCTCTACTGGAACAGCAGCTGTCTGACAAGACCTACTCGGCCCGGGGACATGTGGAGGAGCTGATGCTTCTCCGGACACAACTGGCACAGGAGAAGGCCTCCTTTGCCATCGTCAAACAGGAACTGCGGGACCAGGCCGTGAGGGAGGTGGGCGTGGCCAAGGCAGCGCACAGCCGCCAGGCGAAGGAGTTGGAAGTGAAGCTGAAGGCGGTGGCTGCAGAGAAGGGACGGCTGGAAGCAGGGCTGGGAGAGGCCACAACTAAACTAAAGTGTAAGTTGAGAGACAGTGCATCTTCAGACAAGGCAGGCTTCAAATTGACTGTTTTGAGAGTTTGAACTTGAGGGGAAAGACTTTCTTTCGTGTTTTATTTAGGTGTCGAGTTGGAGTGTCTGGAGTGGCGTGAGCGTGTCGGGGTGCTGGAGCAGGAGGGGGGAGAGGAGAGGGAGAGACATGCCAGGGACTGGGGGGAGCTCCACGCAGAGGTGGACGGGGGGTCGGCTCAGGTGGCCACTTTGGAGGAGGCCCTGCGCAGCGCCAGGGCCGAGGCACAGGCCCACCTCAGCCGGCTGGAGGCTGAGGCAAGACAGCACGAGGCAGACACCTGGAAGATAAAACGCCAGGTCAGCAGAAAAGAGGGAGAGGGAAATTGACATCAATTTCCGATTGTTGTGTTCAGGTTGAAGTCCTCTCTGAGGAGGTGCGAATGAAGGATGCCAGTCTAACAAGACATGCTGAGCGTGAGGCACACCTCCAGCAAGAGGCTAAGGAGGCGAGGGCGGGGCTCAAGCAAGGCCACGCCTCCTGGCGCAAGATGAGGAAGGAGCTGAGCGAGCAGCTGTTCCAGAGCGAGATGGCAAGAGAGGCGCTCTTCAAGCAGCTTGCCGAGACAGGACGAAAGCTGACGTTCCACTCAGCTCAGGTGGAGGGGAAGAGGGAGGCCATGATGGGAGAACTGGAGAAATGTCGGAGTGAGGTCCATCACCTGGAGGGTGTGGTCAAGGCGGAGCTTGCTGAGCGAAAGGGGGTGGAGTTGGAGATGGAGCGTTGGAAGCTGGAGGTGGAGAAGGCTGGGAGGCGGTGCAGGGAGGCCGAGGGGAGGCAGGCTGAGGCGGAGAAGAGGTGGGGGGAGGAGCGGGCCAGGAAGGAGGCCAGCGAGCGAGAGGGGGAGAGCCTGCGGCAGGAGGTGGGGAGGCTCAGCGAGGAGCTGAGGGTGTGTCAGCGTCAGCTCCAGGCCGAGAAGGAGGGCAAGGTGGAGAAGGAGAAAGTCATGGAGGAATCCCTCGCACACCTGCAGCAGGAACTCGCCAAACGTGCTCAACAGGTCAGTTGGGGAGCCTCAAACCTTCTTAGCTTGGAGCCTTCAGTTGAGAGAGAAATCTTCCTATCCTTTCCTCCTTATCTTCCAAGGTTCTTGAAATGGACAGACTGCTGCAGAGCCATCAAGCAGAGACCACGGCCCGTCGACTCCAATTGGAGCGCACCCTGAGCCAGCGTCAGGGGGAGCTGAAGCAGCGGACGCAGGAGCTGGAGGCCCTGACGTCCAGGGCCGGCGAGGACAAGACCACCATTGCAGAGCTAAGAGCACAGCTTGTCAGGACCAAGAAAGACCAGAGGAGCCTCTTCAGTGGCAGCCAGGCACAGCTGCTGGCCAAGGTGGGTGGAGTTAGGGATGTAGCCTGTTACCATGGTGATGTTTACATGCGTTGCCATGGTGTTTGTTTATCAGGATTCAAAGGTGTCTACCCTGGAGACGAAGCTAAAGGAATCCGAGTCAGCATTAGAGAGGGTCTCTCGAGAAGCGGAAAAGCTGAGGTCAGAGGTCAGCAGCGTGGAGGGGAGGGAGAGGGAGTGTCGAGTGAGGTGTGAACGGCTGCAGAGTCAGGTGAAGAGTCTGACCAATGAGAATGACTCTCTCCATGCCAAGCACCTTCAGGAGGTGAGTCAGGGTTTGAAGTGGTACTGTAGAATGATTATGTCTGTGTGTGTGCAGGTTGAGAGTATGCAGACACTTCACATATCACAGCTCACCTCGCGGGAAGAGCAGGCAGAATCGCACCGTCAGCAACTTCAGCAGGTGGCGAGGCAGGAGAAAGCAAGGCAGGAGGAGCTCTCCCGCTGCAGGTTAGCAGGACAGTTAATGATGCTTGTCCTGTAGGACAGCTGGTTAGTGCTCGTCCTTCCCTTCCTCCACAGGACACAGGTTGCTTCCCTCTCAGCTGAGCTGTCTGCAGAGAGGAGCGTGTCTGAGGAGACAAGAAAGCAAGTGTTAGCCGCCAGGGCAAAGGCCAACCAACATCAAGCCCAGGTCAGAGGTCAAGGGGGCGTGTCTGGAATCTCTCTGTGATTATACTGACCTGTCAACAGGTGGCAAGGTTGCAGACGACAGTTTCAGTGTTGCAGGAGATGCTTGAAAAACAGGCGGTGGACATGGTGGCCACACCCACGTACAGAATGGAGGGAGGTCTTGCCAATGGCTTGCCCAAGGTTGGCGTGACCTCTGACCTTGACTCCGAGAGCAATGTGGAGTTTGTCATGCTGCCCAATCACTTCAAGACACCACCAGCACTGGACACGCCCTCCAGTGGGTCCACCCCTCCACCTGTGACCCCACCCCCTGGTGCAGCGACCCCACCCACCCCTCAGCCAAGGGGTGGCATTATCAGCATTTGAGGGGAATTCAGGTCAAGAAGAAGAATAATAGCTAGCTACTGACCGTGGGTAACAATAATCGGAAAAAGGTAATTGACTTGACAGGTGAAGATTTTGACTACATAGGTCTCCAGGGCAGCCCCCACAATTGCCCAGCCTTAGAAGTTTGGGGCACTGGCTGTGCCTCGCAGTCTTTCTTTGGCCAGCGCCAGCTTGTGCTTGTGTCTGTGCGTGTTGCCACGTGCCCATCCTGAACCAGCCACACTCGCCAGCGAACCAAACCCACACCTGCAGTGGAACAATCAATCAATCAGTGTCCACCATCTCCCACCCCACCCCGCCCACTCACCCCTGTTCGTTCTCCTTGATCTCCCTCCATTGCTCCCACTCCTTATCCTCCTCCTCCTCCATCCCCAGCTCCCTCAGGCCCTTGTACCCAGCCAGCTCTAGCCCCGCCCTCGCCAGCTCCAGCCCCGCCCTCTGCAGCTCCTCCAGCTCCCCCTCCTCCTCAGAGAGGGTGTACTGGTGGACACGCCCCCCCAACGTGCTGGGGGTGGAGGAAGGGGTGTGGTCTGAGAAGGGAGGAAGGGCTGTGGATCGTCCAGTGGTGCTTGGAGTGGAGATGGGGGTGTGGACTGAAGGGGAAAGCCCATTGGTGGAGGGTGTGTGGTTTGAGAAAGGAGGCGTGGCTGTGAAGTGGCCCATCATGGTGGTGGAGGGGGTGTGGTCTGAGAAAGGGGGCAGGGCTGTGGAGCGGCCAGTGCTGCTGAGGTCACTGCTGCTGGAGTTGGCTGGATACTGGGCATGCTCAGGAGGACCCACCAGCTCGTAATCGTCCCTCCCCCGCCCCCCATGGTATCCTGACAAGTAGGCATCGTTTCGGGTGGAGTAGGGGGTGTGGTCTTGTGGTGGACTGGGCGAGAGGTGGTCGTAGTCCCCACTCCCACAGGATGCACTGTCCAGGGAACCCCCCAGCGAGTCGTGACGAACCCTCTCATGTGACCTCCCCCGTGACATGCCATGTGACCTGTCATGTGACATGCCACGTGACATGCTGGCAGTGGACTGTGGCGGCAGTGGGGGGTAGTTGGAGGTGCTGTAGCTGAGTCCCATGTGACCCGCTCCATGTCCCCAGGAAGGTGGGAGATCGGCCATGGCTAGGATAGGATCAGGTGCGAACACATCATCTGAAGCCGCTGCAGCAGACTGCAGGGGGTCCGAGTGCAGCTGTGGGCGTGGTCTCCTCCCCGCACTCCACGTGCCCACCTTGTTGCGCAAGGCCTGGGGGCGTGTTCCTGGGAAGTTGGTGCTGAGCTCAGATTGCAAGTTGCTTGCTCGTGAGATGGTATGTGCCCGGAGTCTCCCTGCGCCAGCCTTTTGCCTTGAGGGGGTGTGGCTACCACGCCTCTTCCTCTCCTGCTTCATAAGGCGGCGTATGACCCTCAGCTGCAGCTGGGCGGAGTTCAGAGACGACCGATCCCCTAGCTTCTCAAATATATTCACCAACTGCAAAACAAAACGGTTAAAGGAAGGATTATCTGCTGACAAACAGCATTCCACTCTATTGTGAAGCTGACGATATTCACGGCCCTCTCACCCCAGTGCTATTCCAGTGGTGTCATATTGCAGTACACACATTCCAGCCTGCACTGACTCAAGGCTCCTGAAATGCACGTGTGCAACCTCGCTATTCCCTTTGGGACATAATTACGTCATCTTTGTCTTGTTCGACTCACATTGAGGTAGTATTCATGTGCCTTTGTGGTCTGCCCTGTCTCCAGGTAGAGTCTGGCTAGGGTGGAGAAACCGTTAGCTTGCTTCTTGAGGTCCCCTCTCTGTACCACCATGCTGAGATACTGTGGGGGGATGGAGGGATGGAGGGAAGCATCATGGACCAACCAATCCACACACTCACTATTGTGTAGCAGGAAATGGCATTGTCCAGTTGGTTTAGGAGTTCAAAAGTCACCCCAAGATTATTCTGCAGCAGCTCCTCCATCTTTTCATCTCCAAGGCTTTGCGCCATTTCTAGATCCTGAAGAAACTAGTTAGAGTTCGCTAGTTATAATATTGATGACTGCTTACCATCTGGTAATACTCGAGTGCTTGGTTGAGACTGCCCTTGGCTCTGAGACAGTTGCCAAGGTTACAGAGGGTGCATAGTTCAGAGTACATGTCTCCCGTCATTCTGGCAACCTCCAGCCGCTAATGTACATTTTATAAGCAAAGCTTTCACTGAGCATGCCCAGAAATTAGAGACGACGTCAACTAACCTTTTGGTGGTAGAAGATAGCTTCTGGGTAGTCCTTCAGGAGCTCATAGCAGCTGCCGATATTGCCATAGGCACGTCCCTGCTTCCCTCTACAGCAAGGAAAGAAATAATCAAGCATGGGACCCTTAATGTCCCATATAATGGGTGTAGGGTCTGCCTACATGTCTCCATGTGTCAGGATCACTTCCAGGTGCTGTTTGAAGAAGATGATGGCTCGGCGCAGGCAGGAGGCCAGATTCTCCATGGCCCTTCCCTCGTCCCCCGCCCCTCCTCCGACGCCTTGCTCCATGGCGGCTCTGTACCGCTTGATCCCCACAGCTTTGGAGAGGAGCCCGAGGTTACTGCAGGCCGTCTCCACCCCCCTCTCGTCACCGAGGCCTCGCGAGTTGTTGAGGTACTGCATGAAGCTCCTTCCCGCCAGCTTCAGCAGGCCCAGCTGCATGTACGAGATGCCGAGGTTGCATTCCGCGCGAGTCACACCCCTCACGTCCCCCAGGGCACGACTGTGCGCCAAGTGGCGGAGGTAGCAGACTGAGGCTTTCTTGCACATGCCCACGGCCATCTGCGCGTTGCCAAGCAACTCCCAGAGGATCTGCTGGAGCTGAGGGAAAGGTTCAGAGCGCATCACCGTGGCTTCCAGGAACGGAATAGCCTTCTCAAACTCCTCCCACTTCATGTACTGGTCGGCTTTGATGATCCAGCGTTTCACATCCCCATCCACTCTCTCCAGTCGCCTCAGCACTGTCACCAGGGGGGTAGTCTCCCCTTGACGCCCTCGCTTCATGCTGGAATGGGCTGGGGGTGCTCCAGAATGGAATGGAGTCTCATTGGGAGTATCTCTGGAATGGAATGGAGTCACATTGGGATGAGACGGAGTCATATCAGAATGGACTGGGGTCACGTGGTCTAGAGAGCGCTGGTGTTGGTGGGCGTGTCCAGTGCGAAAGTGCTGGTGGTGGGTGTGGCTAGTGGGCGTGTCCCAGGAGTCCTGGTGGGCATGGTCAGTGTGAGGGTTGCGTTGGAGCATACTGTTCACAGAATGATCCAGCCTCGAATAGAGATCACCTTCACGGGGAAAATGGCCGTCGAGATGATCTTCGTATCCATATTGCTGACTAGGCAATTGCCCTCTGGGTTCGTGCCGTAGGTGTGAGGGGAGGGGCCTGTGTGGGCGTGAGGGGTGTGTCTTGATGACAATCCGAGGGGAGTGGAGGTTGCTGGAGCTGCTCATGTACCCGGAGGAGTAGCGAGCCCCAGGAGCGAGGCCAGCGCCAGGGAGGGGAGGGGGCGGGGGAGGGTGGGCGTGTCCACCATCTCCTTCATGAGAGGAAGAGAGGAGGGTGGGATCGGTGTAGGCTCGCTGTCTCCCTTGACGACAAGGGAAAGGGGAATCGGAGTCTGCCACCTCAATACGCAGCAGGGATGACGATGCCATCACAAGGTGCGACAAAAAATACTGAATCCAAAGAAAAAACTCAACTGCTTGCAAATAGCTCTACCACTGTAGCTAGAAATGGCGGGGAAGTGGAGGTGTCTATAAAGGCACTGTTAATATTGGTGAATGGAGGAAGGAATGCGCAACTGGACATGAATACAGTCCGCCTCGATGTGAATCGTTACCTTTGGCAGAAATTCATGGCTGCAGCATCTCTGGCGTCCTCTTGTGTCTGCTGGCACAGCTACAGCTGAGGGCACGCAGAGCTCAAGTGGATTCATGGCAAACTGGGATCAGATTTCAGCAGCCCCTCCCATCTTTCTGCAAAATGCATCGTCAGCAAAAAATTCTATTTATACGTCTGCAATGAAAGTAAAATTAAAAAGTCTGGAATCATGTTTGCAGATGCTGTGCTGATTCTCTTCATCTCCTTCTTCACTGCCCTCCTCTCTGAAGGTGAGCAATGAGCACCTCCACACGCAACCAGCCATTTTCCTGTCCCCCTGCTGTGCCCTCCTCCCTGCAGGCATCCTGTATGTGCTGGTCTACAGGACTGATGACTACAAGAGGCTCAAGGCCATCGTAGATAAGCAGAGCAAGAAATGTAAGGCTCTCTGTGAATCCCTCCCTCTCCCTCTCCCTCTCTCTTATTCCTCGTCCCTAGACCTTCCTTAACCAGACGAGACATCCAAGTCCTTTAATGACTGCTTAATTGCTGTGGGTGTGGCTTGTTGTGTTCTGTGCATGCAGTGGAGAAGAGGAAGGAGCAGCTGGGGGAGACCAAGGTGGCCGCCGCCCTCAACAAGAAGAAACTGGACAAACAGGAGGAACAGCTGCGTACCAACAGCCGAGACCTCAACATGGTCAAGATGAAGTCTGTCGTCGTCATTGGCTTCACCTTCACGGCGCTCCTGGGCATGTTCAACACCATGTCAGTAACCACACCCACTCAGCTCGGCTGCTAACCACACCCCCTCTCCCTTAGGTTTGATGGTCGTGTGGTGGCCAAGCTTCCCTTTGAGCCACTGTCCCTGATCCGAGGGCTCTCTCACCGCAACCTGATGGGAGAGGACTATTATGACTGCTCCTTCATCTTCCTCTACATCCTCTGCACCATGTCCATACGAGAGGTGAGGGAGGGGGGAGGGG
>JAAGOD010039777.1_pt1 | contig 14330 bp, 8 predicted proteins | sample 8389681 | NCBI WGS metagenome assembly JAAGOD01 (sample SAMN13964374, study PRJNA552185) | sponge metagenome | biome: deep-sea hydrothermal vent fields; feature: spots directly above weak diffusing fluid; material: seawater and sediment | host: Tedaniidae sp. KZ-2020 ... | reverse complement strand
GAGAGAGGGAGAGGGGGAGGGAGATAGGGAGAGAGGGAGGGAGAGATGGAGAGAGGGAGAGGGAGGGAGAGATGGAGAGATGGAGAGAGGGAGAGGGAGAGAGAGGGAGAACTCAACATGAAGGTACTATGGCAGGGTAGCTCACCATCCATGTACTCTGTGCAAATGGAGATCCGATCCTCGTTGAAGAATGCTCCAAAGAATCCGATAATGTACTGGGAGTTGCACTGTGCAAACACATATCGCGTCACCCAGCATTCCTAAGCTCCACCCCCCTAGCTCCACCCCCACCTTGTGCAGGATCTCCAGCTCGGCCTTGATCTGCTTCTGCTCCTCGGCAGTGACGTCCAGAGCCAAGACTTTGACGGCCATGACAATCTTTGAGGGCTGATGGAAGGTGCGGTAGACAGTGCCCCCACTCCCATGCCCCAGGATCTCCAGGTAGTGCAGATCTGAACATGCCACGTGACCCTCTGACAGCAGCTTCATTAATGCCTGCTCATTGCTCCTACGGAAACTTCCACTCCGCACCAAGCTGTCCCTACAGTCACACGACATTCATTATGACAGTCACATGGGCCTGCATAGAGAGACTAGCACCACCTACCCACTGCCAGGGTTGGAGCGTGATGAAGCAGAGGGAGGAGCCATGGGATTGACCTCTAACCTCAGGGTATTTCTTCGTTTGCTTGCTGCAGTGAGAAGTGCCGAGTCAGGAAGATGGGCAGGAGGAAGAGAGGGAGGGAGGGAGGGAGGGAGGGAGGAGCTTACCTTTGGGGAATATAGACATGGGGTCTACAGTGGCTCCATAGCGCAGTGTCCTCCACTGACACTAAGGGAAATGGAATACAGTACCAAACCATCAGGAGCTGCCGAGAGAGAGATACTAGCTAGCCGACTCACGTAAGACAACATGGCTCCCAGCTCTTCATCACTGCACACAGTGATACGATCATTGTCCTCATCAACATCTGATGCAGAACAAACCAACAAAATCAACAGAGGAAAGAGCAGCTATACAAACATCGCCTCACACTCAAATGCAGTTGGTAAAGGGTTCAAACCAGGGAGAACTTGAGATAACACATCCTGAACAAACAAACAAACAAACAAATCCTGGTTCAGACTGTGCTGGGGCCAGTGAGAGGAGAACTCCCTCGCTTACCAACACCATCCTGAAGCTGACATCACTGGGGATCATCCAGTCCTTCACCTCCCCATTGAAACCACGGATCCTGACCGTCACCGTGGGAGGGAGCAGGCAATTGGCCATACCCTGGGCCCTGGCAGTGACACTATACAGCACTTCAACACTCCACACGCCTAGCAGCCTCGGCCATCAGGGGCCGCAGCTTCAGGGACCCTCCAAACACTCAACTTGATCCTCTTCATCAGTTTTTGTAAACAGTCAAGAAGATGTAACGAAATTATTTCCTTTAATTTTCACAAGGGGATATACGGTATGACACGTGGTCTATAGACAATAATGGTCCCCAGCAGGATTTCAGCAGCAAGGAGGGCGGGGCTGCATCTCTGGAAGGGTATGGGGTATGTGGATCTTCCTCCTGAAGCCTGCTTGGAGGTATGTATTGATATGCAAGTGGCATTTTCTTAAATACTCTCTCTCAGGAGGTGGGTGTGTCAGTGGGGGTGAGCTGGCTGACAGTGTTCTCAGCTCAGAGCCCCAGAGTGTGGCAGACCCCTCTCACCTCTCACAGCCAGGCCTGGAGAGATCTCAGCTTGCCTGTGGAGGAGAGCGTGCAGTGGGTGGCGTCTGGGCTGGCGCACACCTTGATCCTCTCCAACGTCGGAAATGGTAGCTAAATAGCCTGCTACAAGTTATCGCAGAGACGATACGATAACAAATTATTTAGTGTACAGCATCGGCAGTGAGTATTTTGGCCAGACTGGACAATCCAGTTCTGTAGGTGAGACTTCATTGATGAGAGTCGAGAGCCTGAAAGATCAAGTGAAGCAGGTATGGTGGTTACGTCAGTCATTGTAGATTGCTTGATTGCTTCCTTTGCTAGGTGGCCTGTGGATTGGACCACACCTTGTTCCTGTTGCATAATGGTGATGTCATGGGGTGTGGCTGGGCGGCAGATGGTCAGACTGGTGAGACCAGTGGAACCAGTCACAATTTTATCAACTTTTTCCCCGCCATCCAGGTACTGGTTCGTATGAAAGCAGTCATCAACCATCCAAAGTCAATTTGGATTCTGAAAAGGCTGTCTTCCTTGCTTCATGTTCTGACAGCAGTTTTGCCGTGACAGGTGAGTCACTCCTTAGACAATAGCGACAATGCTGAGCTTGCAAACTGTAGAGAGTGGCCGAGTGTTTGGTTGGGGGAACCACGAGTACAAGCAGCTTGGAGTGGATTGCGAGGCCCCTCAGCTTGCTCAGCCCCAGCTGGTGGAGTGTGGTGCCATGGATGGAAGGGTCACTAGTGTGACGCCTGGTGGGCCTTTCACTGCTTTCCTCACCAGTGCGTTTCACCATTCCAAGATTAGTTTGACTGTAGCTCTCTCCCCCTCCTCCCCCAGGCCGTGGGAGTGTGTATGTAGCAGGCTACAGCTTTGATGGGAGGCATGAGAGGGACATAATGAGGCAGGTGCACTGCGGAGAGACCTCCAGGGCTGGCAGAGTCACTCGACTGAGAGCTGGGCTCAATTACCTGCTGGCCCTCACCTCACCATCCACTGGCCTCCTCTGGGGGAAATGTCGGCTGCCATCACATGCTACATTCCACGTCCAGTCTCCGGTGAGCCAGACAGCAAGCTAACGGACAAGGTTTTAATTCTGTTTGCAATAGTTTGTGCTGAGCCAAGAAGTCATGTTGCTGGGCTGTGGTCCGCTAGGCCTTGCTGCTATCACCACCTCCACAGACAGTGAAATCCTCAAACTGGACTGATAATGGAGTGTTACAGTGGATGAAACAACAGCTGGTGATACTGTGCATAAGTGATAGAGTTAATGTGTCTGGAGTGACTTCTGTCACTGCAGCCCCTCCCCCTCTGCATCGGCTGGTGCCTCTCCCCCTTCTGCACCCTCTGCATCGGCAAGATCCTGCTCTTTCAGCCTCCTCTTCCACTTTGTGCGTCTGTTCTGGAACCAGGTTTTGACCTGCTGCTCAGTGAGGTCCAGTTCCTGGGCTATCTTGAGACGCTGTGGGACCGACAGGTACTTGTTCACTGAAAATTTCTCTTCGAGTGAGTCTATTTGATCAGTGGTGAAGACTGTTCTGGCCTTTCGGCCCTTGGCTGTGGCATGGTGGAGAGGAGGCACATGGAGCCACGGGAGCCCAGGGCCAGGACTGTACTGCACAGCCGCTACTGCAAGAAAAATAATGATCAGCTATTGCTATTGCTAGAGTGGTTTCACTTGCTACCTTTGATTCTGGTCCAAGGCACTACAGCTAAAGAGTTGGGCAGGGGGAACTGTGCAGTGGAGGGAGGCTGGAGAATGCAGGAACTCCTTGCTGCTGCAGGAGGAGGTGGCAGAACTTGCATGCTACATGTCCAGGCTGCTGCTGCAGAATTGCATTCTGCATGTGCTGCAGTTCTAGCTGGCTCTTCTGTCTTAGACAATCCCAAAATGCTGTCAATACTGAAGGAGGTTAAGCCACTCTTAGCTGCAGCAGCTGATGTCTCTCTGCTAGAACCTCCCTGATCTGGATCTCTCTCCTCCATTACTTTGCAATATCAAATTTAGCAGGTCAGAGTAAGTGCAAGCTCACACCAGGCTGAAAATGTACACTTAGCACCTCATAATGGTCTTCACACACCAACTTTAGAAAAACAGGATTTTTGATAGCCATAGAAACAATACAAAATGTAATGACATGACATTTTATTTAACAGTAGAGGAGATAATAAAATAGAGATTGGTGTGAGACTGAAAAAAAATGACTTGCACAGGACATGACAACATTATGTACAACAGACATTCTCTAGTAGAGTAGCTATATACATGGAGGCATGAAAGGGAAATGACTTGACATGGTGGGTGGGGTCACACCCAGTACTCCTCTTTCTTCAAGACGGGATTCTGGGTGTGAAACAGTCTCTGGACATTGGGGTCGCTGAAGTCCGGCACGCCTTCCCCAGCGGTCCACTCAGCGAGGTCGGCCTTGACGCTACTCTCAGGAGGCTTGGGCTCCTCTGGGGGTGTGTGGCTCAGCTCTCGAGAGAGGGAGTAATTGCCCGGATGGCTCTGGAGGGAGACCACGCCGCTGTCCATCAGCATGGCAGGGGAGGGCCTGTTGAAGGCGGTGTGGGAGGCAGGTCTTGCTGGGAGTGTGATGGGCCCCCCGCTGGCTGCCCCTGCCTGTGGGGGGTACTGGGAGAGGGAGGAGTGCAGGGAGTTGCCAGGCTCCAGGCTCATCTCAGAGGCCGTGGAGTGATGGCTGGAGAAGGTGATGGAGACGTTTCGCCTCATCCTGGAGCGTGGCGGGTGGAAGGTTGGACTGGTGGCATGGGGGTGGGGGGAGGAGTACATGGAGCGCACGGGGGTGTGACGAGGGGAGATTTCTGGCTCGGAGAACCCCGAGGAGGTGTCTGAATTGTTGATATCATGGTCCCCACCCATGGGCATGGCACTGGGGTCGTAATCATAGTGAGTGGTGTGCATGGGGATGGGGGGGCTGGCGGAGGACCAGGGGGACTGGTGGCGGGGTGGGGAGAGGGATGGGGCCCACTTCTTTTTGATCCTCTTCTGCTGGGTGAGGCAGAACACAACCACGACTATGATGAGGATCAGCAGGAACAGGATGATGCCGATGATTGGGATGAGGATGTACACAGGGAAGCCGCTGCCTTCGCTGGCGGCTGTGGGTGCAGGGGAGTCCGTCCCTGGAGGGGTGGGGGTGGTGGTGTGGGAGACAGTGCTGGGCTGCTGGGGGGAGGCTGGAGGGCTGGGAGGGTAGACAGTCATCTGGATCACAGCTTCACCAGGCTGCATTCCATCAAACTCCACCAGCACCACAAAGGATTCCTCCACGCTCACGTTGTAGACTGGCTCCGGAAAGTCCCACACGTACACAATCCAGCCTCGCTGAAGGTCGTTACTGGTGAAGGTCTCAATCTCCCCCGTGAAGCGCTTGGTCAGCACAATGTCCGGGTGCAACGGGACTCGCATTTCAAGATGGCCGTAGTTGGGATGGGAAAGGAGCATGATGATGGGCAGGTAGCCCATGTCGCTCACCTGCTGGTCCAGGATCAGCACGTCAGGAGGGAGGGGCTGGCTGAGCCGGTCAGGGCCGCTGAAGTCAATGTTGCTGCTGTAGTTTGTCTTGCCCCATGCCAGGACACGCACGGACACCTCTATTTGCTGACTCAGCTCCCTGTTGGTGATGTTGAGGGAGAAATCGTCCGTGTGCTTCCGTGCCCCTCTGTGAGGAACGTACTTGACTCTGGAGTCATCAACGTCCAATTGCGTGAAATTTTGCACCTCACTCTCCTCGATCATGATGCGTCCATAGTGAGGTGCTCGTGTTACCATAAAGTGGGTTCGAGATCTGAGTCCATTGGTGTAGGTGTCCAGATGCCTTTTGCCGATGACGGTGCCGCGCTGGTTCTGAGTGTAGGTGACCTCCTGGAAGGTGACGAGCTCCAGAGTGTGCTCGGCCACCACCAAGGTGAAGTTGAGGACACCCTCACTGGCCAGGGCTCCGTCACTGAAGGTGAAGGAGAAGGTGCTGGTTCCCATTGTGTGCGGCTCTAGGAAAATCCGCTCCTGGTCTATGGCACTCTGGGGGAAACTGCTGTTCACGCCCAGAGCAGCAGCACCGAGAGACATGTGCGTGTTGTTGGGCACTGACATCAGCACCAGCACAATCTGCTCAGGGCCACTATCCAAGTCTCGAATCTCAAGATCTTCGGTGGAGAGGAAGGTTTGGTGGTGCTGGACCAGACTCTTCTCCAGAGTAGGGGTGTACAGGAGAGGAGGATGATCATTCACTGGAGTCACCGTGACAGATACACTCTCTCCACGATACTCAGCCACCAGAGTCCCATTCAGCGTCACAGCAACATCCAGCTGCAGGGTGTCTGTGAGGGACTCAGAGCCATCGTGTGTGTAGAGGAGAGAGGTTGAATCCTGCTCCAAGAGGGCCTGTGTGAACACCTCCACAGCACTGGCATTGAGGGTGAGGCTGCCATTCTCAGGGGGGGCCTGCAACCTGTACTCCACCACCAGGTCAGAGGGTGAAACCTCCCTAGAATCCAGGCCCAGCCAGGCCTCATAGCGAAGATTGCGTCCGTCCAGCACCTCCAGGTTGATGGAGTGGTATCCACCTTCCTGAAGAAGGAGGCCAGGGTTGACGGCCAGCCTGCTGCTGGCAGGAGGCTGGGGGTAGCTTACTGTCACGTTCAGAGCCAGCCCAAACTTGGAGGTTGCAGGATGAGACTCTACGGAGACCGAGAGCGTCTCGCCTTCCCTCCAGAGCCCTGTCTCAGTGTGAACGTACGTGACCAGACCGGCAGCTAGCGCAGTAGAGTTGAAACTCAGCACAGGCAGAGAATCGACTTCAAAGTGGCCCAGAGTAGCCTCCGAGATGGTGAAATAGAACTCCCTGTTAGTGACCTCATCAGAGGTGGTGCAGTGGAGGTTGCGGGGGGCGAGGGGTGTGGTCCCAAGGAAGTCCACCTGGATGGGGGCCCACTGGGTTGTGTCGCACTCCAGTTCCAAAGGGTCCGCAAAGATGGAGATGGTGCCACTGACAGTCTCCACACTGTCCGTCACATTGTAAAGCAGTTTGCCTTTGCGTCCGTCCACATGCCTAAACTTGACTCTGCGGGCTCGGAGGTCTGCTTGAGTGAAGGAGTGGATACTGACAGAGGTGGCATTGGCGAAGGCCAGGTGGCCGCCCAGGCCCATGATGCTCACAGTAATGATGAGTTTGCTCGGCGCTGTATCGTAATCTGTGATGTTGAGGTACTTCTCCTCCAGCACGATCATGTCGTTGGCCCACATCTTCAAGACCGTCCTGTTGTTGACCAGCGTGGGAGGGTTGTCGTCCACGGGAGTGATGTCTATATGCAGGGTGTACACGTCACTCTTGCGGTTGTAGTGAGCAGGCTCCCTAGCCATGTACGTGAACTCAAATGAATCGGCAAGACTGTCATCTCCATTGTGGTAGTAGGCAATGGACCTGTTGGCCATTTCCTCAGTGGTGAAGTTGGTGAGGGGCCCGTGCTGCTGGCGCTGGGTGTTGCCAATGTAGAGGAGCTGACCATGCAGAGGAGGGGTCAGGACTGTAATGGTGCCCCCTACTGTCCTCAGGTAGTGATGGCTCACCACAATCTCCTCGGCTGTGATGAGGGCCATTTCCTCCTCTGTGACCCCCAGCCGACCCACATGCAGTGTCAGCACACGTGGAAGGACTATAATGGTGAGATTGTAAATCTCCGCCTGGTGGTTGATTCCATCTGTGACATTGAAGATGAGCTGCTCTGCCTCCACAATCGGAGGCCTCTGCAGGTGCTGGTACCACAGCATGCCGTGATCCAAATCATACTTGGTGAAATTCAAGGTGTGCTCGTTGGTGTGATCGAAGCGTTCCCTCCCCAGTTGCCCCTGGGAAAGCCCTTGAACAATCTGACACTCCACTTTGTCTATCTCCGTGACCGTCCTGGAGTCGTCATCAATGATCTGAATGGTTGTGTTGGTGATGTCAACTCGAGCTCCCTGGATGACAAAGAGAGGACCATTGATGATCACTACAGGAGGATCGTCATCAATAGCAGCAACCACGATATCAAACCTCTCCATAATAAAGCTGTTTTGGCGTATTGGGACAGAGACGTTGAATGTGAAGTTGTCTCTTTCAGTGTTTGAATTGTCATGGTGGTAGACCAGTTGGCCAAAAGCTATCTGGTCCTGAGTGAAGGAGACACCACGTCTCAGCAGGCTGTTGTTCAGAGTGAGGTTGCCATAACGAGGAGGCTCTGCAATAAAAATCTCAAAGTTTGAGTCGCCCAAAGAATCGTCATTGTTGGCACAGAAGCGAAAGTACTCATACATAATCTGCCTACTTCTCCCCTCCTCGAGCTGGAAAGGGGTGTGCTTGGAAACACTACATTTCACGATAGCCACAGCAACAATCTCAATTCGCAAAAGATAACTGTCATTTTTCTGTCCATCGGACACGGTGAAGAAGAGGTGGTCTAGTGTAGACACCTGGTCACTGTTGTGCTGATAGTAGAGCCGGTTGTTTCGAATGTCCCCTTCAGTCCAGCGAAACACTGCCTGCCCACCGCCTTCACTCCCGTTGGCAATGAAAATGTAGCCCAGGATGGGAAAGTATAGTGGAATGTCGTTGATCCACAGCAAATCATCGTCGTCAGTCCCAGCATCGGAGTCATGAGCGCTGAGCAGGGAGGATGGGATCAGTGCCGAGCTCCCCTGCACCACCGTCAGTTTCTCAGTGGTACGAACAATCTCAGGGGCGTGGTTGTTGACCGGCTCAATGTCGATCCTCATGAGGAACTCCATGACCATGGTCATCCCTGTGACATCAGGGGGCGTGGCCTCCACCAGCACGTCAAAGCAGTCATGGAGGTGTTCCAGGATGGTGTTATTGTAGTAGATCAGGCCCTTCTCCACATCTTCAAGATAGAAGGCAGGGACCTTGAGGGGCACAGTACTGATGCGCACAATCTGACCGTAGTTTGGCTTGTCAACGGCGACAAAGACACGGTAGTTCCGAGGAGCGGAGATGTTGAAGTCTCTGAGGGTGAACTGGTGAAGCCCACCCTCTTTGATGCGAATGGTGGTGTTGCGGACTACCAGGTCCACGGGGTATACCCTCACCTCCAGCACCTGCTCCCCCAAACATCGGTACGCAGAGCACACATTGAAAACAGCGTCATCTTGACTGGGGCCCGATGCATTGTGATACACATACACTATAGACCCGCTGCTGAGGTCAGAGTGCGAGAACCGTGTTACGGGGGTGTCCAAACGCTCGTCCAGGAGGACGCCATACAAGGGGCCCCTCACCACTTCAAAGTACAGCGAGTCGATGTCCTCCTCCCGCGATGCAGTGACCAGGAGGTTCAGAGTGGTGATGGGTCCGACCCCTTCTGCCCCCCCTCCCCCCTGTGTCAGCTCCAGAGGGACCGTTTGGAAGGAGAGGGGGACCAGGATGGGCAGGATGCAGAGGCTGAGGGTGTGGACCACCACCTCACTGTGCCCATAGCCAAACTCCAGCACCAGCTGGTCCCCAGTCATGGTGCGCCCAGCCTCGCCAAGCATGTACACCACCCGCCACAGATCACGAAACCGAAACTCCGAGACCAGAGTGAGATTATCAGGTTTGAGGTCGTTGACGAGGAAGATCTGGCCATGTGTGGGAGGACTCTTCACACGGACTGTGATATTGGGGACCAAGTTGGCATTGTTGCCAAAGTGGTCGAGCAGATTGGCCGTGAAGTGTGAGGCGTTGAAGCGCAGCCTCGGGGAGGAATCTGCTGCATCCAAGGTGTCCAGGCACTGTGTGTTGGGGAGGGTGCTCACGATGACTTGCAGGGTCAGAGGAATGGCAGCAACAACGATGGGCTGGAGAAAAAATACAGCAACACCTTTAAAGTTTGCTATGCCAATCATTATCAGTACTTACCACTCTGAGATAGTGTGCCTGCAGGCCATCGTCAATCCTCAGGGTTTGAGTGTAATTCAGCGGAGCACTGAGGTTGAGTCTGTGCACAAAGATGACTTTCTTCTCCACCACATCTTGCATGAAGAAAGTAGTGGCGGGTATAGTAGCTTTGTTCTTGAGGGCAAAGAACCCTGTGGGAGTGTCTCCTTTCTTCCTCAGGTAGATTCTGATCTTCTCGGGAGGCCTGTCCTCATCTGTGATGTTGATGTTGGCGGTGGTGATGTCGACCCAGCATCCCTCGGGAACCTGGATCCCCTCCAGCATCTGGATCCTTGGTCTGTGGTTGTTGACAGCCGTGACTGTGATGACCAGCGTCAGGTTGGAGGTGCGGTTAGGGGCTCGGATTGGCGGTAAGTCAATGGGAGATTCGTGCGCTTCTATATCGGATTCAACGTAGAAAGAGAAATGGTCGTGATGGTCCTCAGTGCCTCGGTGAATGTACACCAGTGAGTTTGACGTGATGTCACTGTACCTGAAGACATCTCCTGCGACAAGGATCTCTCCGCGCAGCTCTAGGTCCCCAAAGGATGGTGCCTCTACCAGTGTGTACTCCACCTCAAACTGCTCAATATCCAGCGGCAGATCAGCATGCATCAAGACGTCATCCAGACTGGTGTTCAAGACAGAGTGGTTGATGGCGGCAGAACCCCCCTCCAGCACAACCAACGGCAAGTGTTCAACATTCAGGACAGTATCCACCAGGAAATGGATAGGAACGATATTGACACAGAGGCTGCTTGCTTCGCCCGAGAGATTGTAACTTCGCAGCTGAAACTGGATAGCAACGTCTTCGTTGCCAATGGGGTCGGACTGCACATACCTCACCCGTCCCTGGTTGATGTCGGCCTGGGTGAAGGACGTGAGGGAAGTGCCCCCACCAAAGAGAGGGGAGGGAGCTCCCGTGGAGTTGCTCAGTTCCAGCCATTCCGAGAGGGCTGTGTCGTAGCGCTGGAGGACTCCATAGAGGGGAATACTGAGGACGTCGTAGGTGATCACTGGATGTTGGTCCTGGAAGTTGGTGGTGGCGTTGAGGTGCTCAGGATGCAAGACACCAATCGCACCTTCCTTCACAAACAGACAGCCAGCATCTGCCCTGAGCTGGATGCTGCCTTGATAGAGACTCACTGGGAGCGTGACGTTAATGGTCACGCCTTCAACTGTGACTTCCAACTGGATCTCCATGGGAGACGTGGAGAACTTTGCAAAGTGCTGAAAGGCCACGATCCCCCTGTTGATGTCCTCCTGACTGAAGAATAGGATCCTGGAGGCGTTGTTGACAATGGCCCCTCCCTCACAGTGCTGACAGGAGCTGTCCTGGACTGCCACATGCTGGACTCTGAAGGAGAACTGGGCTGGGTCCGTCACGTCAGGGTGCTGCACTGTCAGCATCTCTGGCGTGATGATATGCCGCGTGCCAACAGCCAATCGAAGCTCTTGAAACTGCTGGACGGTGGGGATGCTGTCCTGCTCCTCCACAGACACCACCAAGAAGAGGCGTGGCTCCAGCTCGCTTAGCACGTTGTCCCCACAGCCTGCCCACACCCTGAACCCGATCACGTCCAGTTGCGTGATGTTCTCCTGACCATGGTGGAAGTAGCCAACCTGCTGCAGTGGGTCCTCGCTCAGCAGGTTGCTGTAATCAAACCCCTCCACCACTGGAACACGCTGCCCAATGAACAGATGCCCGTAGCGAGGGCCAGGCTGGGCTTCAAAGTGAATGGCATTCTCCACCTCGCGCTGGTAGAAGGCAGTGAGGGCATCGGCAAACTCGTCCCGAGGGAGCTGGATGAGGATGTTGTCTGTGGAGAGCTTGGCCTGCATTCTGTCCCCCACCATCAGGTCGCTGGTGTTGAAGGAGAACTTGCTCCAGGGAATCACAGAGGGCTCAACGGCAGTGTTCGCCTCCCCTTCTAGCAGCACACTCGGATCAACGTCTCTCCCATTCAGCCTCAGCCTCTGCAGGCAGCCCACGAACCCTCGCTCCAGGCTAGACGAGGCTCCTCCCACCTGGAGTGTGCCAGGGTAAAACTGGTCGACTGGTACTGGTTGAGAAGGGGTGGCCATGTCCATGTTGCCATCCACACTGCAAGAGAGAGAACTGGAGCCAAGCACGATGTCAACATGATGCCACTTGTCCAGATCAGTGAGGAGACCAGGGCAGTGGACAATTGACGGCACTCCAGACACAGATGCCTCCACACGCAGTCGCTTCTGGAGCAGGTGGACGCTCCACGGAGAAGGACTGCTGTGGGAGAGGAGAACCAGACCATCCTCGCCGCTCCTCAGCCGCAGGCCAAAGGACACGCTGACAGCATCACTGGTGGCGTTGAGGGAGGGAAGGAGAGCTGTGAGATTGGTGCGGGCTGAGTCCAGACACCACAGCTGGTACCTGGGGGCAATGCAGCAGCCATAGCCCACACCATGCCCCACCAACACTGGCTCCAGAAGTGCAGAGTTCAGCGTGATGTTAGCGATACACCCCACATAGTAGCCCTGCACAGGGATATCTGCATATTGGGGCAAAAAGAAACTCTGAGGACCACCAAAATACACATCATGGACTTGAAGAGGAACAGCAAAGGTGTGGGTTGTGAGGACGTTCTCCTGGAGCTTCACCGTCAGGGCCATTCCAATCAGCTCCACTTCCACCCTCTGCCACGCTGACCAGTCTGGCTCCTCAGTGAAGTTGGTGGAGCCGATGGTGGACAGCCTCCCTCTCAGGCTCAGCAGCACTTGCAACTGCCTGCCACTGCCCAGAGCCACTGCTATATAGTCCCTGGGACTCTGCAGCCCCGCCAGCAGCAAAACACCATCCTCTCCAGCACTCCTCCACTCAAACGCAACGCTGAAAGAGCTGCCTCGTTCATTAGCCGGGATCATCTCGTGATGATAACCGCCATAGAATGAGACTGAAATGAAATAGGATAACAAGATTAAATGACGAGTCCACCTCAGAGAATAATACAATGGTGGGAAACCAATCCTCATAACATTATTAGGTTTCGAGTGAGGTCAGAGATTATTAAATTACCAACCCCAATGCTATGGCAGCCCATGCTCAAAGGTCACAGTCTAAAGAGGTGGCTATAGGTTCATTGGACTTGAGAGCCAATTCACGGCTGGTGTCACCACACCTCATTACGGAGTAGCGAAACGGAAGGAGGCCTCAAGTTGAGGAGTAAGGCCAACCACTACTTCCTTCCTTCCCAGGTTTTGGCAAGATGGGCAGCTCACAGCATGTAGCCCCTGGCAAGATGGGCAGCTCACAGCATGTAGCCCCTATCAACAATAAAGAGCTAATTCCCTAGATAGAGTCTTCTGGCAAGGAAAAGGCGCTCCACTGTATGGAATGTGTTTACCGCAATCCCCCGACTAGGCCCAGTGGCCTGAGGCCGCCTGGGTGGGCACGAAAGCTAAAGGTCCCCATTCTATAGTGCAAATTGCCATTCAAATATGCTCGTCTCCAGGTAAAAGCAACAGAGCCGGCAGTGTGTGAACTGAGGGCCCAGACAAAGAACTCCGGCTCCACTAACCACGCTCCAATGCCTTATATCAAACAACAGATGAAAATTACCAAATTGAATGATCATAATCGGCATTCCTCAGCTGCTGGACACAGAAATTGAGCTATGATGGTACCTTTACATTCCAATTTTAAACCTAGCCAATTCTCTCAATCTCTCAATAACATACACAGCGATAGGTCCAATGGCGGCTCAAATACTAGGTCCGTTACGTGAGCAAAAACAAGGCTCGTGGGAGATGGAGGGTGTGAGATGACAATTAGAATATGATACTCTAGCCAGCTCTAATGACTCCCTCCTGATTAGGCTCTGAACTCTAATCACCATCCCCACCACAAAAGAGTTCACTGGAGATAAAAATCAAGTGTGGGTCAGCTGGGTAAACAGATAAGCCCTCAAAACATTGAAATATCAATAACAAGCAGAAGGGGATCAATGCCCACTGGACAAAAGATCCGAGACAGGCTCAAGACGTCGGAGACTACAGGCATGCTTGGTTGCCATGCTCATCGGCTGATTGGCCAGAGAATGCGCCATACAGTGCATGGCATCCCCCAGACTCCAATGATACTCGATGCCATAAAATGCCTTTAGGCCATAATATAATTTGCCAATACTTTGCCCTCCAGCCAGACACCAAGGTGGTTCATAACTATCAGTTCCAACATCAGACTGGATGGTGACTAGGATGTGATTCAAACACTTACTGGTGGTCTCTTTGACTTGACAGGACGTCCTCAGCACACACAGGAACACCGTGACAAGTGAAATGATGGCCGCCACCGGCTTGGCCATTGGTAGGGGCTAAGCTGACCAGGTTGAGCTTGTTAGACTGACAGTAGGTTTAGTTCACTATCTCATCACTCGATACCAGTTGTAACGACTCGCTTTTCAACAGCTTTAGTACAATGGAGAGGGAGCTGACCAAACATCCACTTACAACACTTTTTATTGAGGACGATCACAATAAACAAGGTTATCACGTGACCTGCACGACTTTGTTGTTTTTTTTAATGCGCGTATGGATTTTCTTGATGATACAAAAAAAATAATGATTCCTAGACATACCTATGGGGCCTTGGAGGCCTGTAGCCAGGTGCTGCTGGCATGCCTGCTCTATACATTCTAGGTCCTTGAAAGTTCCTCAT
>JAAGOD010040906.1_pt1 | contig 14378 bp, 14 predicted proteins | sample 8389681 | NCBI WGS metagenome assembly JAAGOD01 (sample SAMN13964374, study PRJNA552185) | sponge metagenome | biome: deep-sea hydrothermal vent fields; feature: spots directly above weak diffusing fluid; material: seawater and sediment | host: Tedaniidae sp. KZ-2020 ... | reverse complement strand
CGTACATGATCACAGGTTCAAACAGTGGACTGGGGAAGGCCACTGCCTCAACTTTGGCCTCAAAAGGTGATAATCTAGTACATCGCTAGCCCTAGTCTTGTATATAGTCAGACCCTTCCGAGCAAGGGATATTGCCACTGGCATGCTGGTCATAATATGGCGTGCTTTGTGCCCTAGGTGCTACGGTGTATCTGGTTTGCAGGAACCCTGAACGGGGGGAGGAGGCTAGAAAAGAGATCTCAGAGGCCAGTGGAAACCAGGTGCAAGTCTATAAACAAAACGTTAATTGAGCCCTACTTTAGAACCTAGTTTTTGTGTATTGAGACCCTTTACCTGACAAATCCCTCTTATCAGGACATGGCCGGATTACTTTTTTTATCCTGTGCACTTTTCTTCCAGAAGGTAGAGCTATATATTCTGGATTTATCTCAGCCGAGGGAAGTGGTGAAGTTTGCTGAGGAGTTTGTGAGCAGCGGGAAGCCTCTGGACGTGCTGGTGAGTGAGAAAGTCAGCAAGCAAGTGCATGACGTGAAGTGTGTCGTGTCCTTGCAGGTAAACAATGCTGGGACAATGAACGCCAAGAGAGAGGTGGACGCAGATGGAATAGAGAGTAATTTCTGCGTCAATACTTTGGGTATGATCATGCATTGAGGGCACTTTGATAAGTCAAGAGTTGGTAGATAGCTAGGGGGTATTTTTCAAGGGTGCCCCTCTTATCAGTAACACCTATCTTATTAGGACACCCCTCATATCAGGACACTGTCCAAACATCGTACTCTTTATGCAGGTACTTATATCCTGACGACCGGACTCATCCCTGCCTTGGAAAGAAGCTCAAAGCCGCAAGTGGTGTGTTTCTGTTTTCTATAATTATTATGTAATCTGTGAAATTTTTTCCTCTCTTGCATAATTAGATCACTGTCTCCTCAGGAGGTATGCTGTTAATGAAATTAGACCCCAACGATCTCCAGTTTGAAAACTTCACCAACTTTGATGGCACATATGCTTACTCTCAAAATAAGGTACCGCATTTAAATGCTTCTGCTGGAGTGGCAATAAGTAAGCCACACCCATTTCCTTGTAATTACTCAGCGTCAGCAAGTTGTGATGACCAGGAGGTGGGCGGAGTCTCACCCCCGGATCCATTTCTCTTCCATGCACCCAGGCTGGGCAGACACTCCTAGTACGTATGATTAGGTACTGACTCTACAGCTTTCATCCTAGCCCGAGTCCATTTCATACACACGCAGCCTGATTCCATTCCACACAATGCATCCTGACACACACACAGCTCGATTCCATTCCATACACTCATCCCAATTCCATTCCACACTTGTGTGTAGGTGTTCGGACATCCATGCCAGACTTCTACCAGAAAATGCAGAGCAGACTGAGGACACCAGAAGAAGGAGCAGACACCATTGTGTGGCTCTGCTGTGCAACAGCTGCCACTAGCCGGCCCAGTGGAAGCTTCTTTCAGGGTGTGTAGTATGCTAAGCAAGTCCAGAGAAACTTCAAACCAATGATTATGGAGTCATTTTTCTAGTAGTGCATATGGCCTCAGCAATACCCTCCAGAGGGCTCCAGTACTGTGCTAACTAGCTAATTCCAGCAGCTCTGTTTATAATTCCATTATAATCAGGCCAATTAGCAAGCCAGTAGATCATTGTTCACACCATTGTTGAGCAAGTAATGGAATTATAATCAGGCCAATTAGCAAGCCAGTAGATCATTGTTCACACCAAGGTTTGTTTATTGTTCAGCAGATTTGTATGTTTACTGTTCACACCTTGTTGCTGTGACCTATTAATTAGTAGCCAATTAACCAAAGGATGGAAGTGCTGCCCTTAGGCTGAGTAGTGGAGCTGCCCCTCCTCATTTAATCATGTGGGGTAATAATTATAATCCTTATTCAGATCGGCAGGTAGTGGGTGAGCATCTCACCTTGGCCAAGACCCACTCCACCCTTGAGGAGGAAAACCTGCTTATGAGCAGGCTGGAGGAAATGACTCAGAGATTCTCCACCACCACCACAACACCCCAGCAGTCAGCAGAGGGATTCCCCCAACAACCCCAAGAAGGAGATTAAACAGAACACTGCTAAGCCCCTATATAACCAGGGTGTTACTCCCTCCTCAACTTTTTAAATTCATTCTACCTATTTCTATTTATCGGAGGGGTAGAAATATTGAAAATTACAGCTATGAGTTAATGTTAGCTTGATGAAATTCAGCCCTGGGACTAGTAGTATGAAGTGTCTTACCAGTAGCTAGTTTCTAGGGTATAAATGATATATATACTAAACCTTTAAATGAGTTGATTAAAATAATGTGTCTAAGAGCACAGCAGTCTCACTGATTGTCGAGCAGGAAGGAGAAGAGAGGGCAGTTTCCTCTCTCCTCCACACTCAGCTTGCTGTAGGCAACCAGCTTCAGGCAAAGGTCACCAACCGTGCAGAACTTTGACCTCAGATAGGCGGTCACCTGAGGAAGCTGTGTGTGTGTGTGTGGGTAAACATTCTGAAATGAGGCCACTCCTGTAATCAGACCAACATATTGCTCTACATGGCTGCCTCTCTAATCAGGACACTAGAGGTTAGATTTGACCTTACGAACTCACTTCTTGCACACTCTCTTCCTTTAGACTGTAATAAAAGAGGCGTGGCCTTGCACTGGCTGATGCGGCCATCCACTGAATGATGGCCCTCAGTTGGGGGTCCCCTCCGCTTCTCCTCTCCCCCTCCCGGTGGTAACCCGTGGCGACCGGCCGCAGAAGCTGCCTCCTCATATTTTGCCAGGTGTTGTTGTAAGGTGTGATGCCGCCTTCAGACGGAGGCTCTGCCTCACTGAGCGTGCTCAGAAAGATCCCGATCTTGTTGGAGCGGGGCAGGCTAACGAGATCCTGCTGTGCCTTCCTCTCGGTGGAGATGGCATTCGGAGAGAGGCTCTCACCTGTAACGTTTGAGATTGCGTTGTTGATGACAATGTTGGAAAAGAGGGAGGAAAATTCGTCTGTGTTGTTGCTCAGACTGAGCCCAATGTTGTTGAGGTCAGTTGGGGAGACGGGACGAGAGTCCTCATCCCTCGTGGAAGCGATCGACCAGGCATAGCCGGTTCGCATCGACACCGGGGTGAGGAGACGGGAGTTGTAGTTGAAGCCTCCTGGACCACCACCACCACCACCACCACCACCACCACCTCCTCCTATGGGGGCGTCAGACTCACTGTCACTCCCCAGGCTGATCAGCTGCTTCTTGCTGGGGCTGCGGGACGGTTTCCCTCCTCCTCCGACCCCCTCCTGCAGGCCATTGAGGACAGACTCCAAGGCAACGTTGCTCGCCAGCACGTCCAAGCTGGATGGCACAGACTGAGTGGAGGGTTCTGATATCCGCTTCTCCTGGGACGACGAGATGCCACCGCGGATGGCCTCATTGGCCAACTCGTTGACAAACTCGCATAGCTGCTCGTTACCCGGGAAACCACCCTTCTCCTCCGCTTGAGGGATACGGGCCACCATCTTGCTGCAATCCTGGATCACGCCCGATAAAATATTCCCGCTGACCTCCATAGCCATGCTGGAGAGGAGTTCTTCGCTGGGGGATGACCCGACAGAGGCTTCGCCGACACTCTGAGGGGAGCCGGCCAAGGGGGGCGTGGCAGGACTCACTACGTTGGAGGCCAGCACATCGGAAATGATGGAGAGAGCGATGGAGTTGGAACGGGCCTCCAGATTCAAACCGCTCTCGCTGCTCACGACAATGGCAGGCTTCGGCACTGCGGTCGCTATGGTGTCCGTCACAATGGAAGAGGTGAGCGATACGGCCAGCTCGTTCACTGATTGCGGGCGGGGATCACCAACAATCTCACATAGATCCTTCATGGCCTCTCCGCTCCCTCTCCCTTCCTCAGGGGTCCCGAACAGCGAACCCATCAGCTGGGATGCCACTTCCTCCTCCCCCCCCGTCACCTTCTTCTTCTTCTTTTCCTCCTCCTTCCCTGCAGGTGCACCACTTTTCACTTGCTCCAAACCAGACTGTACGATACTCCCGGCTAGAATGCTCAAGAAAGACGGGGTGTCCGAGACCTCTGGGATGGGGGAGAGGGGGCAGGGAGGGTCGAGGACAACTACCGGCGGTGGCACCTTGGACTGGGCGGAGTCCACCACCACCGCTGACTGGTTCCACCCTTCGCTGCGGCTGAAGTTGATGTTGCCAAGGTCAGACTGTCGGGAGGTGATGTTGAGTGGGGCACAGCATTCCGGGTAGTCCTCAGCTACGAAAGCCAAAGAGCCTCGTTTCACAGTGAGCGCGAGGAGCTCGGTGCTGATATCACCACGATCTTGCTGGCAGTAGAAACCGACATAGGCCTTGTTGAGCTCTCGGAGGATTCGATCGAGACGATACTGAGTCTGAGGGTCGTCCTCAGCAAGGGGGACCTTGTGGGCCGTACGGGGGTTCTTGGTGGGCTGGGGGAACGGCTGGAAGTTCAGTGCAAGGAGGCTGTTGAGGAGGTTGCCAAACACGTCACGCTGAAAGTGAAAGCAAGAGTGAATCAAATGCATTGTAGATTCAGCATTGAACAATCATAACATTGTTTGCTTTCAACTAAACACCCACACATATACACACACACATACATACATACATACACACATACATACATACATACAGGCATAGGCACACATACATACCTCTGATTCATCAACATACTCTCCAGTGAATTTGAAGGCAGAACCTGAAGCAGAGTAACTTGCAAACCTCTCCGTTCCCTGAAGTATGAACGTGCATTTGGTGGGGAATGGCTAGTTAAAACTAATAGAGAAAAGTGTACTTGGGCGCATCCATATCTCTTAAGAGAATCAATGTCCAATCATGGAATGGAGTCAAAGGCTGGTCCAACAAGGTCAAATTCCATGTGCAAGAGTCTAGTACAACTTTTAGAGTGAATGGTCCCACAGGTTCTGTCGTCACAGAATACATCATGTAGCAAGCAAGGGACCACAAACCCCCAAACATGCCAATTACATTCAGTCAGACAAGCTCACTACATACATACCAGGCATAGTTCAAATCCTAAAGCACACCATGTCTTAGCCATTACCAACTTATTGACCACACCCCTCTATCTTGCCCCCCCCCTCCTCTCACCGTAACTAGGATGGCCTCATTGGTCTCCACATCGTCCATCACTAGGCGCCCAATCAGCAGCTCCGGACAGATACAGAAGCGTATCTCCTCGTTGCCGCACCCCTCATCCAGGATGGCCCCTCCGAAGTGCTGGCTGGAGGAGCAGACCTGGAGGGTGTGGCCTCCGGAGTCCTCCACCACGTTGATGGAGTCCACGGCAAAGGGACAGAGAGGGATGGAGTTGTTCTCCCACTCCATGATGCGAGGAAGGTCTCTCTTGGACAAAACCTGGGGGGGGGGGGGGGAGGGGGAACATAACATCTCATCATACACTTCTGATCTGGCCACAGGTCAAAGAATCCTGATTTAGAGTCCTTTCAAGTCCTTTCAGGGGTTAGTTAATTAATATTTGCATTCTTTGGACCTCATTACAGATGGAGTCCCTCTTGATGGGAACCATATCATTATGGTCCCATTTAGGGAGTCCTGATTAGAGTGGTGGCCTCATTTCAGGGGGTTAATTTGACCTAGGAAGCATTCCAATTAGGAGTCAGGGAGTCTCCTTCCCTGTGGCCTTCCTGTGTGGCATGGCCACGAAACTCTACACATGAGAGCTATTACTATGACCACAAAGTGTATTTAGGTGTGGCTGGCTGGTTAGAGAGCCTCGGCACTGCAAGGCATGGACACAGTCATAGTTATGGTGTATAACCAGCACACTATTCTGCATGACCAGGACACCGCTCGGAAATAATCAAAATCAATGAAGCAGCTATAATTCTCCCTCACTGTATCAACTCTTATCCAAACTGTAACCGCTTTTTAAAACTTGCCTGCCTTCGGTAGGTGATAACAGCTGAGAGGTTGGACTTGCCACTGGCTGCTCGCTCAAAGTACGACAAGATGCAGTGAAGTTTCCCAGCCTGCACGCTTTTCTTCTCAGTCCTGCAAAGAAAAAAAAAACATGGCATCAAAGATTGAAGTTGATGATTGATAAGTCTGAGGGTCACTTAAAAGATGAATACACTTAGACAATATTGGTGACCAAAATAGTCCACTCAGATGTAGGATAAGAATCTTTCCAAAATACTACTTACTCGTCCCCAAGAAAGGTAGAGAAAAGTCGTGTAAATGTGAAATCGCTTTCACCATTCTCATCAGCAGGGAAGGTACAGAGGAAGGCATTGGAGAGGATGGATAAGATCACTTTTCGCCCCAGCACCAGAGCAGAATCTGAAAAAAAAATTGCGTTAAAAGTTTAGCTACTCCTAATGTATCGTAAGGAAGGTGCTAATTGCTGATAAAGTATAACTCACTCTCTTGTTTCTCTAGGCAGGGGATCCCAGATGGAGGCACTCTGTCCTCAAGCATAGCAGCTGCCTTGGCTATGAAGGGCAGAGTGTGGGTCACAATCTTCTTCTGCTGCTCTGGAGTGCAGTAGTCCTTGAGGAAAGCCTGAAAGCCTTTCAATGCCGCCAGGGCCTTTGAAGATGGGTAGATTTCTTCATCGGGCCTGGTGTGGGACGAGATGAGAAGATTGAGATCGTCCATGGAGCGGAGATGAGAAAGCAGGATAAACATCTTCTGGTAGTCCCACCAGTCCTCAGAATCGCAGGGAAGATAAACGTAGGCCATGATTGATGGATATGCCAGAACAAGAAATCGAATCCTCAATCTTTTCCAATTAGCAGCTGCTTGCTAAAAAAAAAATCCCTCTTCCGCATTCTCAGGGGATGCATAGGGTAAAGTATCGTCACGAGTGAAATTTTGAAATCGAACACATGGCGCAATTCGTTAATTTATTACATTAAAGTTTCAGATGTGTGACAATGGAAGAAGAGGAGGAGGTTATGGAAGTAGAGGTGGGAGAGAACAGGAAGAAAGCAGGAGAAAAAGAGCCTGAGGGTGCTACCAGTAGGAAGATACCACCTGAGCAATGGAGGAGTCTAAGGTATAGCTAGCTAGGGTAGCTACACTTTAATACAGGTTCTTGAAAATAAAATATTGTTTTCAGTCACAAACAGAGGAGGTTATATGTTAACAAGATGAGGAAGAAGTATATGAGGATGAGAGCAGCTCAGCAGAGAAAAGCAGGTAGATAGTGCCCTATAGAGACTGCCTAAACCATTATCATTTCAAATTCACAGAGCAAGAAGCTTTGGAGGCGGAGCCTGACTATTTGTACGTAAAAGTCTACCAGAAGGTGTGCTTCATTTAGGAAGTGTACTTCATATAGGGAGAGGGTATGTGAGGAGGAGAGACTTGAAGTGGAGAGGCTGAGGAGGGAAGAAGCAAAGAGCATGTTGGAGAATGCAGCATGGCTGCAAAGGGAGAGAGTTACACAGGAGGAGTTCAGAAGGAGGAGGGAGTTGGAGGAGAAGAGAAGGATAGAGAAAGAGGAGAGGGAGGTGAGATGGGAGGGAGGGGGATGAGGTCTATGGGAAGGAAGGGAAGGAAGGAGGAAGGAGGGAAAGAGAAGGAGAGAGGGAGGGAGGGAGGGAGAGGGAGGGGGAGGAAGGGTGTGGGAAGGAGCAAGGACATAACCACTGGTAACCATCCACATTTCTTAGCGTTTGATTCGCGAGGAGTGGGAAGCCTTGAAAGAGAAGGAGCGTGAAGAGACCAGAGCGAGTGAGAAAGAAAAGGAGGAGAAAGAGGTGACATTGCTACTCATAGAGTTGCTCGAGCTATGAATATCCTTAAACATCTTCAACCGGGTATATCTAAGGGTATAACATGCTTTTACCATAAGAAATTTTATCTTTAACTGGAAACCAATGTTTGTTGTTTGGTCACATGACTGTCGTGTGATTTTGGATGGCAGGAAAGACTTAAGGAAGCCTTGAGCATTGGTGATAAGCCACCGGTTACAGAAAATCAAAATCAGGTAAGCAGTCCCCAAAACTGGACTATAATAGTTACGATGAAAGTAATATTGTTCTTGCTTAGCCATGGCACAATCCGATAGCACCTGAAGACTACAATGCAAACAAGGGTGACTCCAATCATAACTACGGGACAGAGAAGGACCAGAAGCACTGCGCTTTCTTCCTGAAGACAGGCGCCTGCAGATTTGGGGAGAGGTGCTCACGCAAGCATCCCCGAATGACCTCCAGCTGCACCCTCATGATCCCGGGCATGTACAGCAGTCTGGGCTTCCAGGAACAGATGTTGAATGAAAGAGATCAGGACGTCGCTCTAGAGGTGAGCAGAGCAAGTGCAGAGCACAAAATAACAGTCGGTCATCAAACAAAAACCGACCAAAATGGTCATCTGGCAGTACAAAACCAAGTATGTGCAGACATACTGTCAGTGCATATTTCACTGAACAGATGTCCATGCAAAGCTATTGTCATGACTTGTTGTTGGTCTGACACTTGACCAACCATACAGTTGTGGGTGTACACATCTGTGTGCCCTCCAGTATATTGTGGGTTCTAGCCCCAACCACATCTTATCCAATGGTGAATGAATGTCTCTTTGTTGTTATTCCTAGTATGATGACAGAGAAATGTATGAAGATTTTAGAAACTTCTACAATGACGCTTTGCCTGAGTTTTCCAAAGCTGGGAAAGTGGTGCAGTTCAAGGTAACCATTTTGCATACTGTGTGTAGAATCTTTAAAAGTGAAGACGTTTCTTATTATCAGGTCTCTCGTAACTACGAGGTACACTTGAGGGGGAATGTATATGTCCAATATTTAACGTGAGCACTACAATACATCTGTGCCTGTCACATGTCTTTCACATGCATGTCACATGCATATAGTGAGGAAGAATGTGCCAAGGCCTTCCAGATGTTCAATGGGAGGTGGTACGCTCAGAAGCAGTTGTCGTGTGTGTATTGCCCAGTCACTAAGTGGAAGAGTGCTATATGTGGTAGGTAAGTGAACACCTTGAGAGGCTAATGCTATATAGCCCCTTGCTATGGTTGTTTCAGGGCTGTACAATCAGAAGAGATGCCCCAAGGGAAGGAACTGCAACTTTCTCCATGTCTTTCCTAATCCTACTGGTGCTTTTGCTCGAGCTGACAGAGACTTGCCTCCCCTCTCCCCATCTCATGTCCAGCAGTCACCATTGTCCTCACGCTATTCCTCGCCAAATCACCACAGGTGTGCCGGTTACTCGCCCCTCTCCCCCTAACCCTTCCTCCCTTACTCCTTCCCCTCCCTCTTCCCTCCTCCCCCCTCCTTCAGGAGGAGCTCGACAACACATCATCAGAGCAGGAGCAGGAATGGAAGGAGGTCTCATAGATCCTCATGCAGTAGCTCCCCACCCAATAGCAGCAGCAGGAGGAGACAGCGAAGGTCTCACACAAGGTCAAAGTCCAGGGAGCGGTCACATCGCAGGCGGAGGTCGAGGTCAAAGTCCAGGGAGAGAACACACTGCCGACGGTCAAGGTCAAAGTCCAGTGAAAGGTTCTCCCATAGGAGACATCACCACCGTCACCATAGAAGATACAAGAGGTCTTCATCCCGATCACCTCGAGACAGTAGTAGGTCATCAAGCTCAAGCAGCAGTTCAAGGTCAACATCAAGTGACAGGGAGCGGCAGAGGAGGCACAGAAAGAAGAAGAAGAGGAAGAAAGAGCGAAAGTCAAAGAAACATCGCCAGAGGAGTAGGGAGAGGGTGTGCGTTATAGAGAAGGATCAGGATGATGGGTCTGCAGCTCAAGTGGACTGTGTTGTGAGGAGTGTGGAGACAGCACAAGATGCTGCAGGTCAGGAGAAGGTTCAAGATAGTGGCAATCAGGTCAGATCTCAGGGTTATGACCTGATAGTGGGTCAGGAGGACAAGGGTCAGGGTAATGGAACACAGGACACACCTCAGAGTCATGACCTGATAGTAGGTCAGGACGAGGTTGGAAGACAGGACAGACCTCAGAGTCGTGACCTGATAGGAGGTCAGGACGAGGTTGGAAGACAGGACAGACCTCAGAGTCATGACCTGATAGGAGGTCTAGTTGATCAGGAGAAGGGTCAAGCTATTGAGGTCAGGACATCAGGCCTGAAAGCATGATCTAAAAACTCCAGATGTGAATCATTGAAATGTTAATGATGGTGGGTGATAGCAAGAGAGATTGACAGAGGATGACTGCTTGTGAAGGATGACAGTTTAGGAAAATAATTATGATTTCAGGATAGCCATGGTTACCAAACCTGCATAGGAGAAGAGTCAGGTTTATTTAAAAGCAGCTAGCGACTGACCACTGCCCTCCCGGCTCCTTTAAGGTCACCCACAATACAACTTACTCACCCAGAGCAAAGGATGCTATGAGCTTTTGGTTGACAGTGATGTGTAGATAGGAGGGCAATGTTAGGGACTCCCCCTCCAGTGGGAGGAGTAACACCAGGAGACACAGGAGAGCCATTGACACCAGGAACAGCATGGGAGGAGGCTGCTGCTGAGAGGTTGCTGAAGGGACTCTTGGCACAGCTGGATCAGAATTGTGGTAATTAAGATCAAGACAAAATGGGTGTGGCTGGTATAGAGTGCTATTGTCACATACTTGGTCTTAGAGGAGTCAGTGTCTCGAACTTTTCCAGCTTTGTAGACTCCTATAAATGTACATGATGGGAATTATGCCTGTTTTGGTAAAGGGTTGATTGTGTATGTGCTCGCTCAAGAGGGTACCTCTTTCGGGGCTTTTCTGATGAGAGTGGAAGGCACCAACTTGCTTCCAATCACCCGCTTATTATAATAGATGTCAATCTTAAACTTGTCATTGGTATTGTACGGTCCCTCCCCCAAGACCACCGTCTGATGCCGAATCACACTGTATAGAGCACGTATGTTCGATGCTAAAGATTACTGAGAAGTACAGTATGGTATACTGACATGTCCACACAGCAGTGTGCTTTGATGGAGCCTTTGGATTCCACCACCGCATAACATTTGCGAGCATTACTAAAAACTGAAAGACAGGTTTGATTTCGACACAGACATTGGAAGGTCCATAAAGCAAAAGAAACATACCTTCAAATTTAATATCGAAGTCATATGGATTGTAAAGTGTGAGCACCTGCTTGTGAGATGACTGATCTCCTTCTACAAACTTGAGTTCCTCTGGAAAGATGAATACAGGGATCTTCTTGGCCTTTGACTTGCTGTGATTTTGGGAGGATGGAACTGTCGACGACATTAAGGCCGATAAAATCAGTTGTCAGAGCAATCTTGAGATCTCTTGATGCCTGGACTAAGGTGACACGTTTTCAAACTGGACTTTTCTGTGGTTGTTTACATCTCACCCACAAACGATTTAATGGTGGTGTGGGTGTGGTCCAATGGTCACGTGCGCTAAGTGGCGCTTTTATGAATATCGTTAATTAAACCCTAGAGGCATTTTGCGTCAAGGAGAAAGCTGTGCATGTTGTGTAGTTTGCAGGGTACAACACAGGATTATTGTCGTCACTCTGTCTTCTACATCTTCTCAACAAATAGGTATATGTTTTCTACTAGAAAGTTTTCAACTCGTTAGTATCTATTTTTTAAGCCAGCCAATTCAACCGCAAACGAGGTCTACTACTACATTTTGCTACAAGTTGGAGCTCACCCTCAGTGTGACATGGCTTCCATGATAGGAGCTACCTTAAAGCACCTAGTAAGCAGAACTAGGAAGATTCCACGAATGGACTCCATTGAAGAAGACCCAGAGTCCCCACTGACACCAAAAAAGTTTGAAGAAAGCTTTCTGAAAGGTTAGCAGCTTAGCTAGCTAGCTAGCTCTAGCTGGGTGTTCTTATGTTTTTGGATGTCATGGGTAATGAATTATGATGCTATCCAATTCTCAACTGTTACACCCTTGCAAGTAGACCCCTTGCCAGTAGTTATAGGTTGTAAAGATTAATAGAGTTGCTCACATGTTCCCACGTCTTGCGTTTGGTTTGCAATGCAATGCGTCTTGCGATTCTCTAGCCTTGCACTATACTAAATGCATACATTCCTTTTGTCTGTCAAGTGATCAGTCCTCCACTGGCAGTTATCTATATAGGGATTTCCTCAGAGAGGTGTGGGTATGTCTCATTGGAATTGATTCTGGGTGTCTTTTTCTTTCAAAGGGCCTGAGAAGTCCACATTCTGGTTGATAATAACTATTCAAATCCCTGCTTGATATCTTTTTTTTTGCTGAATGTCAGTAATGCTATCAGACTTTGTAATGGCAGTTATAAATAGATTCGGATGGCTTGTGAGTCTTCCTGAGGGTCGTTATCAAGTGGTGTTGGGTGACCAAACCTTATTTAAGGTCCAGTGTTGTTGGGGGCTTGTGGAGTGCCAGACCTCCAAAAAGGCATGCAGATGAGATTTTGGGTGACTTTGAAAAGCTGGGGAGTGGGTGTGAGGGGGAGGACATTGTGAGCATTATTAGATTTTGACCTTTGGTAGAGCCACTTTCAGTGCTATGTCCAGCCTAGGTCCTTAGTGACTGCCCAGTGCTTTAGGTACTGCCTTATGCTGCATGCTTTACATGTGCTGAATTTGTAATCACTATTGCAATCACACCAGCTCGGCTTCTTTCTTGGCCTTGAGCCTCAGAGACATTACAGTGTGTCCCGGAGGCATTACTGTTCTTTGACATCTTCGTCAATTGATCTGAGTGTCCCCCTTTTGCAGTCAGGGCTCACTGAAGTAGCTGTTGGGAGGTAGTAAGCCCCATTCATTCATTATTCATTACTCAAAAGACTGTGTTTCCAGCTGGAATCACTTTAGATGCTTGTTCCTCTTCACTGTGAAGACATCAAACACGGGCACTTAGCTGGTGGGGGGTAAAGATCATAAGCCAAGAGTCATTTTGCATGTTATACCTTGTCATCTCATTAAGATTTGGGGTGGTTTCTGATCAGTTTTTCCCTAGCTGGTCTTAATTGTTTTCACATTAAGTGGATGTTTATTATAACAACCTTCTTTGTTTGAAAGCTGCTGCTATAAACACCTTTTAAATGTCATGGCTGGTTCCACCTCTCATGTAGGGACTAAGCCCCACCTTTTTCATCATTGTCTAGTCCTGGTTAGTGTATACATCTAGTCTGATGTAAAGTGCTGAGGTGGCAGCTTGCCTAATTGGTTTGTCTCGTGGTCAGTGCAACACCTTTGAATTGCTATAACACTCTGAGCATTTTGATGGCTTGTTTTCTGGGTAATGCCTGTAAATGTGTGCACACAATCATATCTGTATTTTGATGCAAAGTTGAATAGAGTCAAGCTTGCAGAGTGTGGATGATGATGATATGGTAGTGGTGGTGGGATGGGTGTATGTGCTTTTAATATTAGTCTCCAGAAGCTCCCTGTGAGAATTGGGCTAATTTGCTGTGGATCATATTCAGTATCCAGTTTCCAAGACCTTCCCACTTCCTAATACAGGCCCATGCATGTGTTAGTCATATCTGTAAGTGTGTCCGTCACTGGAGTATATCAGTGTATCTGCCATCAGGGGTATACCAGTGTGCATCTTAGCCTTGTTTATGTGTTTTTGTGGTTTTTGAAATTTGAAACTTTGTCTTCCCATCCTGTTGGGCATGGTGTGAGTCGGATAGGAATTCTTTACCCTATTGCTGTGGCATAAGCACTAATGACTGTTATGCTGTGAATGTCAATTGTATACATTGGCTGTGTGGGTGTGGTGACTTGGGGGGAGGGATTACTGATCCCTGGTACCACTTTGTGCATACACTCTGTATTGGAGCTGGTCACCTCTTAGCTGGCTAATCAGAGAACATACTATCTTGAATGGATGGTCTTACTGGTTGTCTGGATGCAGATTTTCTGAAAAGTGAGGTAATGTTTTAAGCATGTTTGTCCATTCCGAATGTATAGTCTTCCTGGGAAGAACACTGATCCATTTCTAGACTTTCTTCCAGTGCTGTGCTTATGTCCAGGCTACAGCTGTGTTGTCTGGGAAGATGGGTTGTTGTGTGGAAGAGTCTGGGAGTGGTGACTGTTTGGTATTGCATGTCAGGGCCCTCTCAACAGAAGCTCACCTAGTGCCATTCATTCTCTGCAAGGGCCTCTTTTGTGACATGTGCCCAGTTAGATGATCTCCCCCTAATTTTTTGCATGCAGAAGATTCCCTCGTCAAGCATTCCAGCAATCGATTGCTCGCTCCTCTTCGCCCCCTCCTTCTAGCGAGACCACACCCTCTCAAGAAATAGTCTATCTGGCTTTCTGTTAAATTTTATGGGCTTTTCATTGATTCTGGCATTCTCTATGGCCTCACTTATTCACTGTGGCCTCAAAAAATCCTCAGCTGGCTTGGATGG
>JAAGOD010016070.1_pt1 | contig 14433 bp, 18 predicted proteins | sample 8389681 | NCBI WGS metagenome assembly JAAGOD01 (sample SAMN13964374, study PRJNA552185) | sponge metagenome | biome: deep-sea hydrothermal vent fields; feature: spots directly above weak diffusing fluid; material: seawater and sediment | host: Tedaniidae sp. KZ-2020 ... | reverse complement strand
ACCATGCATTCCGATGTCCTCGTCATGTACCCTGGGGTCAGCTGTTAGAGGGGCAACACTACTTGCACAACGAAATCACAGTAGGGTAGAAATATGACTGTTTGGTCTTTAGTTATTGCAAGTGCCCCTTTAACTCTGATGCAAACGGGAATGCAAAGATCTAGCTGATACCAAACCACTTCTGACCAATTGTATTAGCTGACTGCTTTCTCGCTAGCCTACGTCATTAGCTTACAAATACCTGCTCTCGTCAGATGGAAAGTGGTCATTCATGTCCACCAGTTGCGCGCATTTCTTGCATTATGTGCATGTGTCATGGCATGAAAATGTGCGTTATTTCAAACAGGCGCATGCATGTGCATGTAAATGTGCATTATTTGAAAATAGACGGCAATGTGATCTAGCATTTCTTCTGCCACTGTGGTGCTCATGAGGTTTCAGCATACTTCCTCCAATGCCTTCACCCTGGTCAAATTCCCACCGCTTCCCGTAGCAGCCCCCCATGCAAGTGGTTTTGGAATTCTTCAAGCTCAACATTGTCCACTGATGTTCATGGTATGGTGAGGTGAGGAGCTATAATGGCATTTGGCTCACACGGATTTCTATATTGGCCTTAGTCTGCATCGTGAAACAGCTGCTGCCTTTAGAATCCTGCTCATGGAGTACTTTTATGAACCATTCTCAAGCAAGCATATCCGTCTCAAATGCTGTAAGAACTCCTGGCGTTGATCTTGCATCAATAATCGAAGATGACAGCTCTCAAGGGGATACTTGAATCAACAGAACTTACCGAGTAGCCATCTTGATTTTGTCCCTGCGGAGAGAACACTGAAAACCCTGGATGCTGAGGTGAGCGTGTTTCCCTGCGTCAACAATGGATCTGTGAATTGGTATTACGTCAAGTCTGTGGTGAAGCGGTCAATCATTAAACTACTAACTCGAGAGTGGAGAGTCTTTCTTGGGCCAGTCCCATTAGTGGGAACCCTTGATCCTTGGCAGCCTGCAAACTCTCTCAAGAAAGGATGATAGAGAGATTGATTACAACGCGAGGAGTGTGTAACAGAAAGGATCCCAGTAGCTTCCACACAGGTGGGTGGACAGTGATTGCTGGCTTCGCAGAAAGTTTTATCTTTATCTGTTTGTGCTTCAGGTCTGGACGGTATAGAAGTTGAGTTTAGTCTAGCTGGTGAGTGTTAGGAGGTGGTATAGACATCCTGGCATATTGAGTCTTGGCTGGAGGCTTCCTTGGACCTGCACTTTGAGTTCATCCACACTCCTTCGAAAACTGGTCAGCAAGGTTTGACTACACTCTCCACCTCAAAGGCTTGTGGGTAGGACCACTCTGTGGGGGGGCCATGCAGTGAATGAAAGACTCGGAGGGTACTGGAGGAGCAAGGTTGATGGACTAATGAAAGAAGCCCTGGGTATGGACGAGGAATCTTTCCTGAGCAGCTTGTTGACCTCCAGCTGGTGCAATTGAGAACAAGTATTAACAGGAGAACACAATAATTATATTATTATCCATTTTAGCTCAATCTGTCAGCATTCCTGCGGAAAGAGGCATGCTAGTATTTATCACAGTCATGGGAGGAGTACTGCGTGCAAACAGAATCGCTGGTATCCTCCTTGAACCATGCACTCTGAGAGAGACCAGACCCGTCCACCAGGTTACGCAGGTTGCAGTAGTTGGTCCCATAGTCCAGCACAGCATACCATGTCTCAGAGGTCGAATACCCCTAACAAGACAAATAGGGTGTGGTTAGGGGTGTGACCAGAAAGATAACACAAAAAGGTTAAGGGTCAGATGGAGTCCTGCATTTCAAAGTGGTAGTGTGAGGTAGGTGGCTTACCTTAACCATGCATGCAATACTGCTGGTGGCATTGAAGTTAAAGGTGAGATCGTCAACGTAGTTCTTGACGGGAGTACTGTGAGTGGCCTCTATCCTGGAACTGGCTGTCTGGGTCTTGATCTATGCCACAAACAATATTACTACTAAACAGTGCCAGCAAACTTGTAACACTTGTATTCTACACTAGTACACGTGTGCTCTATTCGGAATGTCCTTTAAAGTACGTCCCTAGCTAGTGGAAGGAGCACGCTGTGTAAACTACCCACCACACAGCATTGTCAGTACAGTGAATTGCAAATTGGTTATTTGATTGCAAAATGCAAAAGCTCAATGTAGAAACCCCACTTAGTTTGCTGTAGATTCTATTTTGCAGTAACTTCTGACCATTCAGCACTATTCTATTGTACACCTAACAACTAGCTTGCAAATTGCTGTGTGCATCAACTTGCAAAAGTGCAGTGCACCAACAATTACTTTCGGAATAAAGGACCAGTGGACAAATCTGCTTGATCTTGTCATGCACATTAAATGTCTGGAGTGAGATGCTTTTTCTTACTTTGTAGTGGCACTTCTCTGAGTTATTGTCTGTGCCGCACTTTGTAGACATATTCCACTTGTTCATCTGGGCAATCAGAGAGTTGAATACTGAGGGACAGTCCATAGTAAAGCTCCTGCCAACAAAAAGCAACCATATTACAGCTTGCAGTCTGTAAAGCTAGCTAGGGACTGACCATGTGAGCCTGCATGAGGCATGGGTAGGGTAGCAGCAGGCGAGGCTACATAGCCCAGCAAGAACAAGCACACTCACAAGCACCTTCATCACTCCAAGCCTCGGATGATTCTGCAAAAACCTAACAAAGAAGTATACTGCATAATAATCAGGTGTAACAAAACCTTGTGCGCATGCGTCAGTTTATTGCATCTGCAGCCCCACCCCCTTTGAGCTCACACCTCCTTGTTGCCATCTCAACAAAGATATTATCTTCAAAGAAAACGGATGACTGAGTCTGCTCCAGTAAGGGGGAAGGTGTATTCTGGGTCGGTGGTTCTGGAGGAAGAGAGTGAGACCCCCAGTGGTATCCAGAGCGACACACCAGATGGGGTGGACGTCAGCAGCGCCTCCCAGAGCCTGCCTACGAGGGACTACACCAGCAGCAGTACCCCTACAGCCACCAGCACCTTGGACAACAAGAAAACAGCCACCTCTAGCGCTGAATCTCGAGATGGAGCAAGTAGCAGTGGTGGTGCAGCCCAGGAGACTTCAGCAGCAACAGGGGGGAGTGTTGCAGCAACGGGGGAGGCAACAATGGAAGATGGTGTTGCAACAGAGAGTGTGACCACCACCAGAGAGGGTGGCGTGACTCCCAGTGAGCTGAAGGCTGGCAGTGCTGATGCTGCAGAGAAAGAGGTCTTCGCTGAGGGTGAAACTGTTGACAGGGCTGGTACGGATGGCTCAGAGGGGGAAGGGGAGGAGGGCTCTTCTGCAGAAGTAGCAGACAAAGAGGGTGTGGCTGATGAGTCAGGGGGAGGTGTGGCCAATGGAATTGATGAAGATGAAAGAGGAACTGGTACAAGGAAGGACGATAAGTTATACAAGGAAGAGACGCCAATTGAATCGATGCCGGGCTACCTTCCCTGGGACAAGGACTCAGAAATGCTATCCTGCTATCAAGAGAGAAAGGTGTGCGAACTTTCGTGTGAAGTATGGCATTTTGTAACTGTTCTGTATCTTAGGATGAGTTGAGTGATTCATACAAGGAGTATGTTACAGCCAATCCTGAGCTGTTTTCCATCCTGGCAGACTTTCTCCAGGCGTTGTTCATTCAGAAACCTAGTGATGTCTTCAGCTTTGCACGAGATTTCTTCCAACCGTTTGCCCGTGATGCTCCCCATCTCCCCTCTCACCCCACTACCATACACCCTGATGGACAGCCACCCTCCATCTCAGCCACCACCGGCACCAGTGGTGACGAGCCCTCCTCTCCTCACGGCACCCCAACCATCAACCTCTCTGGCCACCAGGGCACCCAGGGCACGGAGACGTCCCTGCAAACCACCTCCCAGTCCCTGACTCCAGCGGACACAACCACCTCAACGGCTGAACCACTCACCAGCACCAGCTAGATCCTGGCACTTAATATTAATCATGAATGTCCAATGACAATAATTAGACATCAAAGGGTCAATGTCATGAATAGGATTAGCTGGCTGGCTATAAAACCTCAGGCGTTTCCTCTTAGCTGGTTCAGCTGCATTGGGTTGAGTTCTTGTTGAGTTAGCTGACCAGCTTTGGAACCAAGATAATTTCAGCAATAATGGTGAGAATGCAGATTGTTGAAATGGTAGCTGGTGCATTTTGGTTGCTTGCTTTCAGGATGGTTCTGCAGCAGCAGGGTTTGCAGGAGCCCCTCCCCCTTCCCCCTTTCCCTCCCCATACAGTGCAGTTCCCTATGGAGTGGAGATCACCAACAGAGTCTTCGTGGGAGGATGTCCCTACAATGTAGGCAAATATAGCTAGCTCTTTGCCGCACCACAATCTTTGTTGTTGCAGTAGCCATGGAATTGCATACTTCCTAGGAGAAAGTTTAATCCCATTATGGCTTTGCTCCACAGATGACTGAGCTGGAGATGACTCAGTTCTTCAGCACGTTTGGAGAAGTCAAAGACGCTAAGATCATTACAGACAGAGATGGAGGAAAATCGAGAGGGTAAAGACTCTTTTGCAATCCGTTGAAAGTTGCCAGTGTCAGCTATTTTTGCCTACAATCCTGTTATTTGTAGGTATGGCTTTGTGACTTTTGCAACTGAAGAGCAAGCATTCAATGTCTATTCCCAGGTAAGAAGGGTCACCCAAACATCTTTACACACTGCTGCTATCCGTAATGGCCCAGCCAAGAGTGTAGGTCGAACTTGCGTGGGTGGAGGTGTTAAATGACCACGCCACTAATGGAAAAATTACTTCACAGGACAAAAACAGACTGTTAGCTAGCTAATGGGGGGCTGTTAGCCACATTTGACATTCACTTTGAGGAGAGAGGTTGTAGCTGTCAGACACATGGGATGTTGGTTGCTAGTGGACACTGTGAGCAGTGTCAAATCTGCTGCAACAGCTGTGTGCTGGTTAGTGGCTCTGCCTGATGACTGTCCCTTAAGTACCCTGTACATGCACTCTCTCCCCTCCCTCTGAGTTTTCAACATCCTCCTTCTGTAGGGAAGCATCTACTACCAGCAGAAGAAACTTAATGTTTCTAAGGCCATACGCAAATACGTGAGTTGTGCGTCTTTAAATGGTAGAGGGCAATATTGACTTCAACGTTACTCTGACTTGCATAGGGTGGACAGTATCAGAAGGCAAACCAAGGTATCTTGATGCTCAGCTTTGTTAACAGTCTTGCATCAGCCGACTCTGACAGCCTGCACATGGGATGTAATTCTCTCTTTACTTCTATAGAATATGTGAATGGCCAGCGTTTGGTGTGGCTCCACCCCAACGGCTATCTGATGACTCAGCAGGACAATGGCTGGCACATGGAACAGCTCCCCTCGCACTCCCAGCCTGCCAAGGTATCGCACAGTACAATGAAAAGTGCTACAAGTTGCGCTTGATTAAAAAATCCTTATATGGAATCATTCAACAACAGGACACCCTTAAGCCATAGAAAATGGAGAGCAGAATTCATGACTTTTAAAGCCATATGACTAATAGCATTCATTGGCGCTACTAGGCACAATGAATAAGGTGTAATGCACGAGAATGTCTCTAAGGTGCGCTATGAATATTGAAGGGTGCAGCTATGAATAGGCTAGTAGCATGTGATGGCTTTACAGCTTGCATTTTGCTTGCATGCATTCACAGCTCCCCCCATGACCAACCCCCACAGACCTCTCACAGTGGGTGCAGCCACACCCCCAAATCCAATGGGGAGGGGGGGGGGAGGATGGTCCAAGCCTCAAGACTAAATGCAGCTCCTGTATAAATCTTTCCCCTCCCTCCTCTCTCCTTTCTCCCTTCTCTTGCAGCCCTGCTACCCTCTCTATTCATCTCCACAGGCATCACCACCAGCTGCTACTCCTGGTTTCTACTACAATATGCCAGCCCCTTACATGCCAGCTGTAGTAAGTCAAGGACAACATCGTCATAAAGTTGACGCTCACCCATTTTCCCCTGCAGCCAAACCCTGGCTATGCCCCCATGTACAGCAACTATGGCAACCCGTATGGCTATGGAGGAGGGGCCTACCCAACCACACCCACCTATCCAGAAGAGCAAACTATCTCAGTCATTTCCACAGCAGCCAGCTCTGGCCATGCTTCCCTGGAGAGTAGTGGCTCCTCCCACGTGGCCCCACCCCTTCCCACCGAGGAGGATGAGGGGGAGGGGCTAGGGGAGGAATTTGAAAGGAAGATCTTCCCCGCCAAGACCAAGCACTTCTCGCTGGACTCAGCGTATACCAGCGAAGTTGATTTGGACAGCGGCCGCAACACAACCGCCACTAACAGTGGCACCACCTCCCCCAAAGTGTCATGTGATGTGGACAAGAAGTCACATGACTACAATGCCACACACCCTTCTGAAGGCTTCCAAGATGGGGACAGCCCCATTCTCCAGAAACTCAAGAAGCTGAGTCTTGGTGACAACAGCCGCTCTCCAATTCAGGAGGATGCTAGCCCCACCCAAACCTTGCCCCCAACTTCCTCAACATGACCTACCATAATGATACTAACCACACCCACCCAACATAGCACAGGAACTAAACCACACCCACCCATCTCCTACCGATCCGAGCACAGTAAAGCCATCTATGATGGAAATCGGCACAATTTTTGTCATGGCTGCATGCGGCCATGTATGTACTTGAGCAGGTAATATTTTAAGGTATGATCATTTCTGAAACTCAGCATCTATAGCTCCTGCCTTAATGGCAGGCTGACAGTTCACAGCCTTTTTATACCCTATGTCGTCTGTTTTGTCACGCTTTGTAAAAGGCAAGGGCGCTTGCACTCTTGACCTTGTCACACGTGTACTAATTTTAGATAAGAGAGGTACAGAAAAATAATCACTTGATAATCAGCAGTGAGATGACCACACCACACTAGAGTGTGGTAAGTTGAAAGATTCGCTCACAAAAGGATTCTCGGATATTACAATTGAATGAAGGACTCAGATGGTGCCCAATGCTGCCACAATGGTGAAGGCCCAGACAGTCACATGGAAAGATGTGAGGGGATTCCTGAACGAGTCCAGGACCTTTACCACTTTCTGCCACACGATGAGGAGAGGGAAGCTAAGTGGCCTGTCAATATCCATCCACGTGTGCAGTGGCGCATTCTCTTCCCCACTCTCTGTTGCCACAACCTGGGACTCCCGTGGAGACCTCGCCACCTCTCTTTCCCTCTTAGGACTCATTAACACAGTTTGCAACTCAGGTGAAGACTTTGCAGTTTCTGCTTCCTTCACCTGTGAATTGGGAGCCCCACTAGCCCTTGTGGACTCCCTACCAGTGTTGATGAGATAGACGGTGAGAAAGGGCACTGGAACGAACATGTGGTGAGGTCGCAGACTGCTTCCGTGAGTTCTTACAGCCTCAACACGCATGGCCGCATTACTTACATTTTTCCCGGTTAACAATCCTCCCTGTTTAGCGGAACACTGCTTGCACTGTGGGTAGAATCGTTGCATCAACGAGTTTGGTACAGACGGTGTGCTCTGATGGTTGCCAATCAGTTTTGACGGAGGTTGGTGGTCGGCAATAAATTTTTCGCCACCCCTGGTTCCACAGCTGTGACAACCATGCTTCTTTCCTAGTTTCTGTATCACCTCTCTCTCCCTGGCAGTGGCGTAATCTGCTTCTTTCAGAGCTGGGATCCAGTCGGCTGCAAATGCTCCAGGCCTCATCAGATTACTCGGCAGAACTCTTTCAAAACGGCCCCCCAGTGCTCTGAAAACCAGCACACCACTGACTGTGGACAGAAACAGGTGTCTGTAAGTTACTGAGAGCTTCTTTCCTGGCTCAGGAAGGTGCTGTTGGATGAGAGAGATGGTTTGCAGGGCTGCTAGTGACGCTCCAAAGCTGGCCACTGTTACAGACGCCAACCCAGCCAGAGAAGAAGTCGGTCCAGACTGGAAGGTGATGCGCAGGGGCTTGAAAACAGCGAGCTGAGTTGTAGCTAGCACTGCAGGGAAGGTTACTGCACCGACAATCCCAGAACCAAGTAGTTTCCAGCTGAGGAGGAAAGGATCCTTCTCCATCATGCAAAATGAGCTTTATTTCGAAAAAAAAAATCTACAATTCCATCCTAAAAAGCGCCCACTATAAACAAAACGTCATGGAAGAATGCAGCACAGAGGGTTGAATGGCTTCCAGTGCTCTGCACAGCCGCCTCAGGGACTGGAGGCCATTGGTAATGCATGTAAGGACCTCTACCCACACCAGAAAAATCCTCTCCAGGTGACAGCGCTAGTCAAATATTGGTGAGGACTATTAAAGCTAGCTACTAGCAAGTACTCACTAAAACTTGTATCAAACAGGTTGGGAGGTCCTGATCCATTGGACTACATTACTATATACAATGATAGTACTTCGGCTCTTCCACACTGGATGTATGTATCTTGTGGGTTTTCCGATCTTCACGGTGATGGTCGTGTTCACGAGTGAGTGTCACCCCCACCCCATGTCATATTGGCTTCAACCACGCTGTCCTTTTTTGTCCTATCTTGTAAGCCATTAGTCAGACGAAGTATTATAATTATGTAGATGTGCCTTGAGCCCAGATGGTCCCAGTGGGTTTGGGTTTGAGCTGACCTTTCGACTGCGCTGCTACGGCAAGGAAGTCCAGCCGCCCACATGGCCAGCTGAGTTGCTGCAGAGTCTGGCTCGCTACGTCTTCTCCAGTGGCAATCTTTTGTGTGTCGGAGACCATATTTCATGGCACTCCCCTTTGGATCAGCAGGAATCACAGATCCAGCATATGCTGTTGGCTTCTGAACCCAGACTGCCTGTTATCCAATCAGCACTTGGCCGGGTCCAGTTCATCCAGGTGGTGGGTGTGACCACAGAGGAAGTGACAGCAGCCCAGGCCTGGAATGGAAATGCCATCTTGAAGCTGCTGAAAGGGAGCCCTGTGTAGGTCTCTTCCACATTCTGTATGTGAGTGTATTGTATCGTGTGATCCCAACAGATGTGGGGGGGAACTGCTGGTGACAGATATGAGGAGAGGGGAGTCCCTGTTTGAAGTTAAGCCTGAGGCCCGTGGGCTGGTGGAGGAAGGTGTAGCTACAGAAGGCTCTCAGTTGAGTGGCGTCAGTGCACTGTGTGGGTGGGAACACGATGCCCCTGCAATCTACTCCATCGTAGAACAAGAATTAGTGCAGAGTGTCCCCATACAGAATGTGCACCTACAGTTCAACATGGAAGCTCTTCAGTTGTGGCCATTAGCCATAAGGTTGGTGACAACATACTCGCCTACCTACCGACCTACACTAGCCTTTTAATTTACAGGGGTCGATTAAATCATGGCCGTCATTTCACATTCCGTAGCCTCCACAGTGAGGTTGCCGTCACTCTTATGAGTGACGGAGTGGAAGGGGCCATAGCTACTGCAGATCAGCCTTTTATTGCTCAGGGACCATGGCTACAGGTCTATCTGGGGAAAGAGAGCAGCAAAAAAGTGTTGGCAGACATTGAAGAGGTGCTTAACTCTTCACAACATCAACCATTGCCCTTGTCTCTTGAGTGGCAGGATATACAGCTCAAAGTGACAGTCAGTTAGCCCGTCATTGGCTCCTTTCCCTCTTCATCCATGCAGTGCAATTAGTGCACTATAACCGTTTCCACAGGTCACACTTTTACACTGCCCATAACTTCATAACCATAATGCTGTGCGTACATGTAAACTACATACGTACAATGAAAGTTTCTGCCAAAGAGTCTACACCATGTCCATACTTTCAGTTGCTACTGACTCAGAAAAAAGAAACTGTTTCTCACATTCCTGCAGTGAAAACCAGTGCATGAAAAATATAATGTTGGTGAGAAGATGGCAGCTATACCTTCAAAAAATCTGTTGAGCGACGGGGATCTAGAAAGCGTCCATAGGCACTCTTGATATCCTCCACATCCACCTCAGTTCCCTGATAACATTTTAATAATTGGAAACCCAGTGTGAAAGGAAGTGGCTTGCCTTTCTCTTGCGGCAAGTGAGGCTGGCTACAGTGATGAGCTGAATAGCATAGCGCAGTGATGTTTCCATGCCTATATGAGTGAGAATTGCCAGGGCATCTTCGCTCATCTCCACATCCTCCTCCTCACACCTACACTGAAGATTTGACTCCACACACCCAACAGAAACATTGCACCTACCGGATAGCCAGGATTTGCTTAATCTCCTTCTCAGAATAAGGTTGGGTTGAAATGATGAGCAGCCTGTCCAGCAGGTCTATAGGAATGCCATGGGGACTGTTGTAGGTGGTACCACGAATCCTGAGGAGGCCCCCCAAGCATCAGCAACTGAACAGAGGTAATAGTCTGTGTCACTCACGTGGTGATGCCCCTGTTGGTGGCAATGATGAGAATGGGTGCCATGTCACTTTCTAGTGCTCGATTCAGGAATGAAAAACATTCAATGTCCAACATGTGCACTTCATCAATAAAGAGAACCTGGTCAGTTACAAATTAGCTGTAAAGAGCACCGACTAGCCAGCCAGCCAACACTCACTCCTGGAACAATCTCAGCCTTTCCTTCCTCTCTCCATTCTGCCACCTTTGCATTGATCTGGTCTCTCACTTCCCCCTTGATTTCCCCTGAAGGACAACGTGATAAATCTGTCAAGAAGAACACTCAGTGGCATGCTTACCAGTGTCCCCCGAGAACAAGGCCAGAAACCCCTGGGGTCGACTGTTGATCACATCAATCTCGTGAAGAGACACAGTGTGAACAACTTCCTTTCTCTTCTGCAGCTCTCCCTCTGGACACTGAACAAACTTTGTCTGCAATGTCGTAACATCATCAGTGAACCAGAGCAAATACAAGCTTGACGTGCCTGTGGGCCCATTGCATCATAGTCCCTCGCCCGAGTGAATGATCGTCCCAACCGTGATATCTTCCCTGTAGCCTTGTCTATAGTGATGACGTCCCTGTACAGAGATGGACGTCAAAGTCCATCCCCTCCCATCTACACAACAGCTTACCCTGCTTGCACCTTCTCCTTGGTAATGGACTCGATCATCTTAGCTCCTAAGTCATACACAGTTTCCATTTCTGTAGTTTTCAAAGTCAGCTTTCCAATCTTAGCACCCTATCAGTAAGTGAGCAAGTAAGTGAGAAGCTAGGAACTAACTAATCAACTCACAGCAGTAGTGGCAGGGCGATCAATTTGCACTTCAACTACCTCGCCTTCGATAATCTCTGTTTCTTCCCTGCATTTGGCAGAGTCTAACCCCCTAGCATCCAGTTAGCGCCGGTACAACTCACTTTATGCGCACTCCGATAGATTTCCTGAAGGCTTGGGTGAGTGCCTCTGTTTTACTCATCTCTAAAGAGAATATCTCACTTCCTGCCATCGATGTGAAAGGTGTGTCCATTCCCAGTGCCTGGGCCATTCCTGAAAAAAGTTTGCAAGCTACAGCGTAACAGGGTAGTGAGCTAGCCACGCATACCCATAGCAATGGCTGTTTTCCCTGTTCCTGGCTGACCCGCGATAAGGACCGCTCTTCCAGCAATCTTTCCATCCTGTGAACTGGGAGTTAGAGACGCGTACTAGCTACAACATCACTTCTCACACCTTGATCATCTCTAATATGATTCCAGCTGCTCGTCTGGCTCTGCCTTGTCCCACCATACCCTGAGAGACCTACAACAGGCACACACGATTAAACATTGGCCACACCCCCCATTACAGGAACATACTGGACGAGGTTCCAAAGAATCATCTAACCCAAGACCTCGAATGTGAGAGTGAGCTCCTAATAGCACATACAGCAACAACAATAGCTAACACTTTGGGTTGCAGCCACCTCCATACCTATCCTCTCTATACGTGTGATGTCTCTGATCTCTGCAGCCTGGGAAACCTGCACCTGACCATATACACACAGTAATAAGATACACACTCAATACCTTGACCACCCACTGGAGCAGCCATGATCCTTTGACTTTTTACACCCCCAAAAAGTAGCTACCGCTGCAGACCATGTGCTTGGTGTGCATTAAAATGTGCCTGGTTTCTATGTTCATAAATAAGGCTGTGCCCAAGTGCTGGTAACGTTGGATGAGCTTTGGTGTGGGACTATTCAGGAGGTATTTTGTGATTGCTCAGAATCCACTGCTGTTGTCTTGTGGGCTTGGTGTCCGTGTGATGTGTTCTTCAGTGGACGAAAAGCGTGGCTGGGTCAAGCCAGAAGGTACCACACCAGCGAAACTTCGGCTTTATAATAGTCTGACAAAGGCCAAGGTATGTTCTGGCACTTGCTAAGCATGTAACTTGTTTTTAACCCTGTCAGGAGGAGTTTGTTCCTTTGAGTGGTCGAAGGGTGTTGTGGTACAGCTGTGGACCCACAGTGTATGACGCCTCTCACATGGGCCATGCCAGGTGCACAACATCAATTATAAACCCAATGGCGATTATTGTGAGGCGTGTATGCTTGGTGCAGATCCTACATCACATTCGATATCCTGAGACGAGTTTTCACGGACTATTTCAATTACGAGGTGTACTATGTGATGAATATCACTGATATTGATGACAAGATCATCAGGCGAGCTAGACGCCAGCATCTCTTTGCTCATTATGTCGGAGAGAAGAGAGAGCATTCTCGCCTTCTTGTGGACCTCTCTGCAGCCATCGATGTAATGATGTTTGTTGTTGTACTGTGGTAGCAATGAGTGTGCATGCATGTCCAGGCATTCAAGGAGAGTGTGGAAACCGAAGGGGACCCGGACAAGAAAGCCATGATGCAGAATACCTTGGTTTGTGTGATGACGTGGCCCAGGATAATGTGATAACGTGGACACCTTTAGAGTGCAGGTCAGAGTTGTTTCACAGTACTGGAGAGTGGTGAAGGCATGACTGCAGTAGAGCTCAAACCTTTGCTGGAAGAGATCAGAGACCCTCTGTCATCCTGGTTGGACAGTAAGGTAGGGAGTGAGGGTGGAATGATGTTTGTCTTTGCTAAGTTGCTATAATATGGCTATTGCGTAGCCGGGCAGTTCAGTCATCACAGATCACAGCATCTTCTCTTCGCTGACTCAGCATTGGGAGGAGGAGTACCACAAAGACATGTCTGCTTTGAATGTCAGTCTTATTTTCCTTTGCTTGTGCATTGAGTTAGCTGTAATCCTTGCTCAGGTCTTGCCACCAGATGTGCTCACACGTGTGAGTGAGTATGTTCCTGAAGTTGTGGACTTTGTTGAGAAGATTATTGACAATGGCTATGGGTGAGGGCTTACGGGACAATTGCATAGAATCAAGTAACCCGTGTGATCGTCTTGTAGATACCCATCGAATGGATCTGTGTATTTTGACGTTCAGAAGTTCAGTGCCTCTCCAGATCACCGCTATGCTAAGCTTGTGCCGGAGGCAGTAGGTGACAGTCTTGCTATGGCAGAAGGAGAAGGTTGTGTGCATTAATGCAGCCTATTGCTCTATTAACATGCAATTAATGAATCTGTAGGTGTGCTCAGTGCATCTGCTGACAAGCTCAAAGAGAAGAAATCACCAAATGATTTTGTTCTGTGGAAGGCTAGTAAGCCAGGCGAGCCTTCATGGCCAAGTCCTTGGGGATTGGGACGTCCTGGCTGGCATATTGAGTGCTCAGTGATGGCATGGTACGTATGACACCTTACTGTATGTCTAGAAGCAATGCTTTGACACAAGTCCATCAACACTGCAGTGATATCCTTGGAGGGCAAGCTGACATCCATACTGGTGGAGTAGACCTCAAGTTCCCCCATCATGACAACGAGATTGCTCAGGCTGAGGTGCAATTACAGTTAGTGTGCTTCTGGCTGATGTTTACTAGCAGCGTATCTCTATGAAGGCTTGTTATGGTCATGACCAGTGGATGTCGTACTTCCTGCATTCTGGACACCTGACGATTGAAGGTTGCAAGATGTCGAAAAGCCTGAAGAACTTCATTACCATCAAAGCAGCCTTGGAGCAGTATAGCTGGCGTCAGTTACGCTTGGCGTTCCTGCTTCATCCTTGGGGGGCTACCCTGGACTTTAGTACCCAGACCATGCGTGAGGCTGTGCACTGGGAGAAGATGTTCAATGTGGGTTGATACTAATGTAAGCGTAACTTTGCAAGTAGAGACTCTTTGGTGCACAGGAATTTTTCTTGAGTGTGAAAGATTTACTGAGGCATTACAAATCGGGAAAGTGCATCGACGGCTACTCAAAGTTCACTGACAAAGAGAAGGAATTGAGCAGAGTGTTCTATGATAGTCAGACTGCTGTCCACAATGCACTCTGTGGTGAGACTGTGTTGGTGCAGTCATTGCATTTTGATCTCACTGTGGTCTCGTACATACAGATTCTATTGACACACCAAATGTCATGAAGCATTTGAAGGAGCTCATCAGCCGTT
>JAAGOD010011469.1_pt1 | contig 14459 bp, 3 predicted proteins | sample 8389681 | NCBI WGS metagenome assembly JAAGOD01 (sample SAMN13964374, study PRJNA552185) | sponge metagenome | biome: deep-sea hydrothermal vent fields; feature: spots directly above weak diffusing fluid; material: seawater and sediment | host: Tedaniidae sp. KZ-2020 ... | reverse complement strand
TAATGAGATTATACTGTTGGTTTGCTACTGAGCTACTCATTATTCATATTATTAAACATTCATAGGTCCACAGCTGATCCAGCTCCTACACCAGCTGTAGTGTGAGCTAGGGTCTATAGCATGTGCTAATACAGCAGACCAGGTTCAAAGTTTAATAAGAGGCTAATAGAACAACTTTGAGGTGAGAATGATGCTAATCAGGTGACAATAGTTCCTAAACTACCAGGCTCCCGAGCATGAGCAAGAGAGCTGTGTCAGCAGAGCCCACAGTTTCTCAGGGCCTTCAGTTCCTTGAGACTCAGTCTCTCGTTAGAGGACACATCAGCTGTGTCTGCACAGTCTCTCAGAGCTGTCTGTTAGCTTGAGACTTCACACAGGTTAGCAATGATAAGAATCTCTATGATGGAATTCACACTGGGAATGCAAAGCAAAAAGTTCCCCCATACAACTGGATTCATCCTCAATGAATCCACATCACTAAGCAAGACTCAGAGCCACAGCATGGAGACATGTGTCTCCACACGTCGAATGCCCACTGCACTGGCACTTTGCTTAATGGTAGCCTCGGCCCCTCTATGCTCGTTAGCAAGATTGCAGAAGGCCTGGGGCTGAGGCTAGTTTAGGGATGCAATAGACCTACTAGTAGAAACAATGGTAACTTACTGGGTTACCACTGGTAATTCCCTAACGTGGGATGTGACTGCATGGCAAAAACCATCCCACAACACAGTAATACAAGACTCACTACTGGGGGAAACCAACAACCTCCCACCACATTCTGGCTGCATGGGACTACCACTTTATTCACTTCCGTTTTTTAAAGAATCAGAATGAAGTATGCCAGTCACTGGCAAAGAAAGTAACATACATATGAATGAGGCTAAATACACAGTTGAAACATAGCTAATGGCTCGATACTGATTAGTCATTTAATAGGTATACTATATACCTGGTAATGATGAGACTACAAATGAACAGTCATTGAATACTTTCAGCAAAGTCCAAGCAAGCATCAGACTTCAACGCCACTGCAATACAATCTTCTTCAGGGCTCACCACTGTTGCTACAAGGTCTTGGCAATCTTTAACAAGCTCCTCAAACTTGGCAAATGCACCATCAGGCCACTGTTCAAACATAATCCCTGACTTGGTGACCAGCTTGTAAGTGGCCGCTTGCTTCCTGAATGTGGTGAATTTCTGTGGCAGAATCGCAGTATCAGCCACTGGAACAACCTCAGAGTTGCCATAATCCACAAATAAGACTTCAACAACATTTTCATTGTGGTCAAGAATTTCAGCTCGGTACCACAGCTGGTCCTCAGAAAACCTGGCAAGAAGCGGGTCACCTACTCCGAAGCGCGGGGGAGAACTCGGACTTTCTAGCACTGACATGAATTCTGCAATTTCTTCCATCAGAGCATCCAGTTTGGGAATGTCATCCTTTAATTGGCATGTGAAGCTATTGGGAGATGAACCTGACACGTAGAGTAGGTTGATTTCATCTCCTGAATTGTACTTCACTACAGGATACTCAAGCATATCTAAAAGGGAAAAAGTGACAGTCGTGAACAATTTCTATAAGAGGAATTGTCAGCAGCTAGACAATTTCTGCTTAGCACTCTCTACAAATGTCACTACAAGAGTTATTTTCTCAACCACCAATGGGAACCCAGTTTGTTTCAATTATGCACAGCATTCACAGTATCACATACTACAGCAGGTTATACATACGTACATGTTCCACTTTACCTTCAGATGCATTGCAACTAACACCATTACTATCACCTCCATCAGCACCAGTATCATGGCCATCTCCTCCTCTGTTTTTATGGTCAACTTCATGTATAGGAGTGCTCTGGAACAAACAGATGAGATACCGTATATACTCGATTACAAACCGGGGCTTCTATTTGTTTCAAGATTTTTTGAGACCAGGCTTATAAATGAGACCAGGCTTTTAGGCAATAAAGTACTGTTAATATAGGCCTCTATTTTAGAAAAGAAAACATAAACCCAGGCTTATAAATGAGGCAGGCTTCTATTAGTACCCTGCCTCTATTCGAGTGGTACTGTTGTAAGTAAGTGCTTTTTACAGCTACTAATAAACTGTCTAGATTTGAGTCTCTACCATGCAGTAGGTAAGTTCTACAGCTGAGAAATCTCCATGTAAGCTTCCAGCACCACATCAGTAGCATTTAAATATAGCTCACCTCATCCTTAGTGGTTAGAACTCCATTTCTCTCTGACTGTTCAATGGTGTCTTCACAAATATTGTCAGAGTCTCCTCCACTCAGTTGCTGCTGTAATTCTGTACTTTCACCTCTACCTGCCACTTCACATGTGATCTCTCTAGAGTTCTTTTCTGGTACAGCTTCTCTTATGACACACTCTCCTGGGTCTCGTATTCTGGTCACCAAAGCCTCCCGAACATCCAGCTGATCATTGTACAGCCTCACAATGTGGGTGCCATCTTTGTTCGCTGCCAACACTTCCAAACTGAACAGGGCTGTGGTAGCAGCATCCTTCACAATATCCCTGAAGTGTTGGGTGCAACTTGTCGGCCAGTTTAGCTCCCAGGCCTCCCATGAGGAAGGGAGGCTGGGGTTGACATCACTCTCAAGCAGCACTGGCAGGCTGCACTTGATGCTCTGTGGAGGAAGGCTCTCAGCAAAGCATTTCTCTAAGTGTCTAACTCTCTCCAACTGGAGAGTCTCTACATTGCCACTGTCTACATTCTGTACAGTGCACGTGGCACTATTGCTGGGAGCTGACACCACTAGGCCACGATACCACACATCATCCATAGCACAGCATGCACACACTGGCAAAAATGCCTTGGGATGTGAGCAGTGCAACTCATCTTGCACATCAACCTTGTAGTCCTTTGATGCAATGGCTTCCATAAGTTCCTTGAGCTGGTCTTCATGGTCTGCGAGTTGACAAGTGAATTCTTCAGGTGTGGAAACCAAAATGGCCCTCACTGAGTGCTGAGAGCCAGCACTCAGTGAAGAAGCTAGGTATTCAGTGGCTACTAAGGGGGAAGAGGCACCTCTAGGGCTCACAGCACTAACTGTTGAAGCAGTTGGAGAGGCAGCAGCTAATAGACTGGGAGTTAAAGTGTCACCGGGAGTGGTGGAGACATCAGGTGGAACATCTCCAGGAGATGTGGACTTGCTGGCTGAAAGAGGGGCACTGGAAGGGCCAGGGGAATTGGGGGGAGTTGAAAGTGGAGTTGAAGGAATGGGGGGCGCAGTAGAAGGTTCTGTATCAGCAGGAGGAATGGGAGATCTGAATTCATCAGGTGAAGAGGGAGGGGGAGTTGAAGGAGGAGTAGAGGGCATAGGCGGAGTGTTCAAACTGTCAGCTGGAGGTGGTGGAGTTGTGCAAATGTCAGGAGTAACGGGAGGAGTTGTGGAAGGAGTCGTGGGAGGAGTCGAAGGAACGGGAGGAGTTGAAGGAACGGGAGGAGCAGCAGAAATAGCAGCTGAATCACCACCAACAGGAGAAGTAGAAAGGTCAGTTGGAAGTTCAGGTCTAAGACAAGGAGAGGCAGCAAGGTCAGTTTGAAGGTCAGGTTGAACAGTGGAAAGGTGGTCTGGTTGAAGATTAGTTGGAAGGTCAGGCTGAAAGCCAGGAGAGGCAGTTGGAAGGTCTGGTTGAAAGCCAGGAGGAAGGTCAGGTTGAAAGCCACAAGAAGCAGTCCTCGGAAGGTCTGGTTGAAATCCAGGAGGAGGAAGGTCAGGTTGAAAGCCAAGAGAAGCAGTCCTCGGAAGGTCTGGTTGAAATCCAGGAGGAGGAAGGTCAGGTTGAAAGCCAAGAGAAGCAGTCCTCGGAAGGTCTGGTTTAAAGCCAGGAGGAACAGAAGAAAGATCAGGCATGGTAGCAGGAAGGGAATAAAGGTCAGAACCAAGAGGAGCACATGATGAATCAAGTGGCACAGTAGGATCATCATCCTTCTCAGGAAGTGCACTAGGATATGCTGTGGAAATTCCCAATGGTTTGGGAGATGTAGCTTGCATCTGAGAGGAAGCCACACCCACTCCACTTTCTGTCGGCTGAATACAAGTAGACTGCAAAATCAATTCATCAGCTAGATCCTTGAGCACCTCCTCACTTGCTTCGGGCTTCAACTCTTCTTCTACAGTGGAGCCTAGTGGAATGCCCAACTCAGCTTCTATAAGAGCAGCTGCAATGCTGACTCCATTTGGAGTTGTCAACACCCCACTACAGTGGCCAGGATCTTCAACTGAAGTCACCTCCAAAGTACACACCTCTTCACCCACCAGCTCCACCATCTTCTCTGTCGCTGATGGAGAAAAATCTGCATCTCCAGGTGGTGGTAAAATGCCACACAAACAACACTCCAGTGCTAAAGGTGGGTAGACAGTCAAGTTCTGGTCCAAAGGTCTGATGTTGCCTAATGGGATGGACTCTGAGTTACCAAAGTCAACGTACACCACCTCGTAGAGTTTGTCCTCCCCACAGCTCACTATTCTTGCTCTGTACCACTGCTGATCTTCAGAGAACTGGGCTGCCACATAGAGACCCTCAACTATGGAGGACGGAGAGATCGGAGAATACCTGCACTCACCATAGAGCTCACACAGCTTGTTAGTAACCTCGTACAGTGCCTCAGCCTCTGAAGAAAGCTGACAAGTCAAGGATGAGGGAGAGCAGCAACTGACAACAGACACCTCAAGAACAGCACCAGGGAAAACATTATCTCTTTTGGGCAAATAACAAATGTAAGGCTCTTCAGGGATTTCAACATCAGCATTCTGGATTCCATTGGACTCCACTCCAGTCTTCTTTACTGTGTTTACCTCCAGAATTCCTTCCACTTCATTCCTAGCTGCTTCTCCACCTTCCTCACTAACCTCTTCTTCTGTTCCTTCTTTCTTTGACCCTTCAGCAGCAACACTCACACTTGCTTCTTCTTCACCCTCAAGTTCTCCTTCCTCCTCCTCCTCCTCTATCACTTCATTAGTGCCCACTTCACACTCCTCCTGCAGCTTCCCCAGCACAGTCTGCGACACATCCTCCCTTGTCTCCACATCCTCCAGCCTCACAGTTGGCTTCATCCCCTGACCACCAGGGAGAACCACTGTCGCCTGCATCACCTTTCCCTCCACTAGGTCAGCAATCAGGTCCTTGTACATCATGGGCCAGGAATCACGGTGAGGGACTTGAGCGAGAGAACAGGGAATGGCCTGTGCAGGGAGCTCCAAGAAGTTCTTGGGGCATATCAGGAGACTTCCAAATGAGATAACCTCTGTGTTACCATAATCAATGAAAGAAACTTTACAGACACTGTCAGGTGAAGCTGAATCAACTCCAATCACTTCACCACGATACCACAGGTCATCTTCTAACCACTTTGCCAGCACAAAGTCTCCTTCACAAAATGTCAAAGGAAAACGAAGGGTTTCTTCATAGCTTGCACAATACTGTGCAATTTCCTCCCCGAGGCTATCAAGCTCCACTTTGCAGTCTGCACGCTGCACGTAAATCAAAGATGGGCTCTCGATAAACACCACTGAGACTTCTAAAACTTCTTGCACTGCAAGGCTGAGCTTAAATGGAGCTTGAATTAAAGGCTTCCCTTCTGATCCATCATCAGTGGTCTCAGTCTCACCGTTATCAGAGCCAGACTCCCTGCTCGGAGTTTTAGAGCCCTTGATGGCAACCATTGATACATTAGAGCTCTCTATGTGCATCTGTAAGAGGGTACGGTTGCCCAACAACCCACCAGCATCTGCTGCGCTGCCGTAACCTCTGCCAACAGAGGGTTCGATCTTCTGGCCTAACAGGGGTGCTAGGTCAATAGGCTCTCCATCGCTGCTTATCAACACTAAGTGCTGATTTTTGTTCTGCACAAACTCCTTCACTTCCACAGTAAACTGTTCATTTTCTGGAACCAAACTTCTGAACTGCTCTGCTTGTTCCACATTCCACGTCGCATCACTGCTGATTGAAGAGAAGACAGAACAGTGGAAGGCATGAAGAGGCACCTGAGCAAACTGGGATGGCAAAACTGAGATGCGATCCAAAGCTATAACTTCCTTGTTCCCATAATCCACAAAGTTGACCAATGCATTAGACTCACTGATGACTTCTTCAATAACCGCCCTGTACCACCCATTGTCTTCGGTATACTGGCCTAGACATACCATACCAGACTGCAGGCTCTCCTGAGGAAGCGGCTGGCAAGATTCACTGCTCATATAGGAGGCAATATTTGACATCATGTCATCCAACTCTCCTGATAGTTCAAGAGGTTGGCAGAAAAAACTGGTTGGAGATACGATATGACTGACAAACACATCCACACTGCTCCCCACACCATACTGCAGAGGGATGTAGGACTTGATAGCTGGAGAGATGTTCATGACTGGGAGGGAGCTCACTGGACTCTGGGCAGATGGAGCAGACACTGGTGGAGTACTAAACAGAGAGTCGTTAACCAGCTCGCCTTCCTGGTCAAACAACTTGATAAAGTACTGTCCACTGGAGGTCAAAGAGGTAATGGTAATTGTGAAATACTGCTCTAGATCGTACCCAACAAATCTATCCAACACCTCTTCTGAGAACTGGTAACTGTCATCCCCCACAATAGAGCACACCACAGCCTGGGAAGGCAGAGTGGCAAACTGAGACTCGAGAGCAAGAATATTCTGAGCTGAGACCACTTCAGAGTTTCCGTAGTCAATAAAGTTGACGAGGACATTACCTTCCGGCATGATGGACAAGATTCTGGCTCGATACCAGGCAAGGTTGCTGGAGTACTGAGCAACACAATACGCTCCTTCTTCCAAGAGAGGCTCCAGATTATTCTCATTGTAGAAGTCAGAAATTTCAGCCATTAAAGATTCTAACTTCTCAAAATCTGATGATAACTGACAGAAGAAGTTCGAAGGTGAATCTATGTATGCAATGTACACAGAATACTCCTGACCCTCTGATAATTTAACTTGGGGGATGGTGGGGCCAGCAACTGCGCCTTCAGAGGGTGTGGCTTTCCTAGTAGCTACTCCACACTGGATCAGTTGGTTGCACACATCACTGTCTCCATCTTTCAGCACCACACTCCAACAGCCATCCTCCCCACAGTCAGTCATGATGGAAACCTGCAGGGGGGTTTCCTTGTTCGCCACCAGCTCATTGAACACACCAACTGCATTTTCAGTCCAACTGCTGGCCTCTTCCGTGGGTTGGCAGCCGTAGAGGGAGCAACAGAAAGCCTGCATTTCCCAAGCTTGAAATTCAGGTTTAATACTGCAAACATCAGCCAGGGAGACCACTTCGGAGTTTCCATAATCAACAAACAAGACATCTACACCATCTGGATGTCTGGCTCTGACAGTGCTTCTATACCAGCTTCCATCCTGGGAGAACTTGGAACAGCAGGCTGTGTTGGGTAAAGGGTTGACCAGTTGGTTAGAATCCCCAGAATAAAACTGGTTCAAACTTTCTTGAATGGTTGCTAAGGACTCATCACATGATGCTAGCTGAAGCCAAAAGCGTGAAGGAGATTCTACAAAGGAGACGAAGGCTTCATAAGTTTCTTTGGGCTTCAGAGAGGGAAGGGTGAACTGGCTGGTGGACGCAGATGTAGTGATGGCTGTCTCTTGGGGAGCTGGAGATGCTGAGGATGGAACTACCACTGCAAGACCTAACTGTACCAACTCCTCTGCTGGACTCTTGGATGTCTCAGCATCAATAAGTGCCACCTCCAACTGCTGGCCATCTCCGAACTTGAAGAGTCGTCCACTGAGATCCTGGGAGCCTTTGACTTGTGCTACACAGGAATGCTCCAATGTGAGGCTGCTGAATTCAGCAATGGCCTCTTTAGACCAAGGTAAGTTGTTCGCAGGGTAGACCTCAGCAAGATGACACGGCACAGCTTGGGCTGAAAGTTTGGTGAATTGGGGGGCAATTTTTTTCAGGCTTAAAAGTTGTACTGTGTCTGAATTTCCATAGTCCACAAAAACCACACCAATACCACCATCAGGTTTAATCTCTGTGATAACAGCTCTGTACCACGAATTGTCCTCCGAATATTGGGCCACTGCGAAATCTCCAATTTTGTAATCAGTAATAGATTGAACTCCACTTGAAGCTGAGCTGTAGAATTTCGCCAGTTCTCCCATCATCTCTTCCAGGGTTTCAATGCTGCTCAGGGAAAACTGACAGAAGAAGTTGGACGGAGACTCGGCATACACCACAACGACATCATGGAATGAATCTGCGGTGATTCCATTGGGGAAGCTGTGAGTGCACAACAGGTTGTCAGGTGAGATTGTGCTGACTGCGGAAATCTTGGCCATCACTATGTTTTGCGAGATGGCAAAGCTCATGATGTCCACACCATCATCACAGCGCCTAAAGTCTACAGCACACGTATTGTCTTCTGATACAGAGAGGCACTTCATCTGAAACTCTAAGTTGCTAAGGAGATCATTGAACTGTTGAGTGGACTCAGCTGTATACTTGTAATACTGAGCCCCCTCCACACGACACTTTACTGCTTGGGCAGGTAGACTACAGAATCCAGGCTGAATGCTTCGGAAACGGCTTTCATTTAGCACTTCAGAATTTCCATAGTCCTGGTAGAACACTTCAAATTCTGACTGGTTCTTAGTGGAGTTTGTAATCAACCCACGATACCACATGTCATCTTCTGTAAACTGCGCCAAAATGCAATCTCCTGGCTTCCACAGAGCACCACCACAAGGAGCTGCATTCTTACAGTAGCTGGCTATTTCTTGCATCAAGAGATCCAGCTTTTCATCCACATCCAGGATCTGAACATACACTTCAAGTGGCGATATGGCACAAGTGACAATCACGTGGTATTCTGATCCCCTCACCAAAGGATAAGGATGAATAAGCATGGGCTGTGAAGTAGCAGCAAGGAACTTGTTCGTTGAGGGGCCAGAGATGGTCCTGGCCAGGCCTTCTTTGTGAAGCAATGCAGCTATGTCTTCTCCTTCCACTATCAGCTTCACAGCGTAGCCTTTGCTTCCCTTCTTACCTGAGTAAATAGCACTGACACTTTTCTCCAACAACAGGTTCTGGACTCTGGAGATGCAGCTCTTGCTCCAACCAGATGATGGGGGCTCTACATCACTGAGGTGACACTTTATACCCTGGATAGGTAAGGTGCAGAACTGTGGCTCCAGAGCGCGAAGTGAGGAGGACTCAACTGCTTCGGTGTTGCCATAATCCAAATAAAACACAGTGACACCTTGAGGGGATATGGCCGTTATCCTCCCTCGATACCAATTACCATCGGAGTAGAGGGAAGCACAGTAAGAACCAACTGTGGGAGACAACACTGGGCTGCCTTCTCTTCCCTCACCGTAGAACCCATACATCTTGTTCATCAAGCTGTCAAAGACATCCTTCTCTGACACAAGCTGGCAGTACAGTTCCCCAGGGCTGACAACAAAGGCCACAGAGGATTCCATGGGGCAGTTGATGACAGGCGTCATGTCAGGAATAAGAATTTCATTTGATTTGGACGGTTTGGCCACTGAATGGATGCTGTCCAGAACATTTATATCCACATCAGGATTGGAAGTGTCTGTCAGACTAACACCAACAACATCCTCATACGATGAAAAAGGCTTTGCAAAACCCCCTACCAATTTCTTCTCAACTAGCTCAAGAAATTTACCAAGGCTTTTCCCAGAGCAGTCATCAGGTTCACGGATTCCTATTAGACAGCACGGCACACCCATGCATGGGACCTTGGCAAACTCAGCCTTCAGAGCTTTAAGAAATGAAACATTCAGATCCTCTGAATTACCAAAGTCAATATACACAACTTTAGCTTTGTCACCATTAACACTGGCTACTCTTGCTCGGTACCAAAGACCATCTTCACTAAACTGAGCAGCACAAAAACTTCCAATCTGAACACTGCTCAAACTCTCCTGGTTGGACAACAGCTGTCCATAGTGGTTATTCAAGGCATCAGAGAGCGTCTCCAGGTCCAAGTAGGTATCAGAGAGTTGGAGGAAGAACCTCGCAGGTGTCTCATAGTAAGACATCATCACATCCAGAGGCTGCTTCAATGGTAGTTGGGGAAGCGGTACTTTTATCTCTGGGAGAGCACGATGAGATAGAGATGAAGGCACCTCCAAAAGTGAGTCTTGTATGAGGCCCTTCTCAGCGAGGTAGCTTAGAACGTTTTCACCAGTAGGGGCAGTCAAATCTACCATAAAAACCTCTGCTCCCTTGTGTTCAGTGCTGCACTTAACATGTACACAGAACTTCTGCTCTATTGTGAGGTGACCGAAGGCATTAATAGCATCTTCTGGCACTTCATTGTCAAAGTGCATTCCATCTAGAGAGCACTGAACAGCTTGAATAGGCAGCTTGAGAAAGTAAGAGGGCATCTGGACAAGATTGGATAGAGCTACTCTCTCACTGTTACCATAATCCACAAACACCATCATGCAAGAATTTTTGGAAGGAGCTGACTCAACCATAGCCCGATACCAGCAGCCGTCCTCTGAGTATCGAGCAAGCAGAGGCTGTCCCTGATGAACGGAATGAACACCTCTCGCTTCAGAAGAATTGCAGTGGGCAGTCATTTTGGACATCAGTTGCTGTAGGTCCTTGGAAGAGGAGTTGAGCTGAATGTAAAACTCTGTCAGTGATTCCACATGAATGATGGTAGCATCCACTGACTGACCAGTCTGAAGCTTAACTGTATGAAACTTTGCACCATGTGAAGGGCTGAATGTATCACTTGACTTGCTACGGAAGGAAGATTGGGAACTTTCTCTGCTCCTGGATGTGTGCCGGCTTGGACTGGACGGAGACAGACCAGTCTTTGGGGAGTCATGGGGAGGCTTTCCCTTAAGGGAGCGAGCAGGAGAGGTGACACCACTGCCGCTATACACCGAGCCCACTTGGGAGCGAGGAGAGGAAGTCAATGGTACTTTAGCATGACCACGACTAACCAGCTCTAGTGAAATATCTTTATTGCTATTCAAAGGATCGTACATCCTAGCAGCTGGATAGCCACTGGGGTCCAAGCCGACAATCTTGCAGTTGATAGCTCGTTCCATTACCAATCCCTGAAAACATTCAATGGCCTCCTTGTTCCAATCATTACCATCACGGGGAGAAATACCTACCACAGAAAAGCTAACTGCTTGAGCAGGTAGAGAAAGATACTTGCTTGGTAAGGTCTTGACATCAGCAAGTTTATACGGCTCCACGTTCCCAAAATCCACAAACAGAACTTGAGCTGTCTGTGCAGAGCTGTTTACACTTTGAATACAGCCTCTACACCATGATTCATCTGCAACGTACAGCACGCTGCACGGCAGACCAGCTTTCAAGTCACTCAGTGCAGGCAAACCTGGTGCCTCGTTGGCCAAATCCTCCATCAGAGCCTCAAAATTTCTGGGCTCTGAAGCTGGCTGACACCAGACTTTGGCCGGAGATTCAGCACACGAAATGAATAGATTTTTATATGGCTTATTGAGTTCTAACTCAATGTAGCGGTAGCTTCCCGGCTCAGAAACTATGCCAGCATGTGGCATGCCTGACTTTGGCACAGCAACTTCAGCATTCTTCGAATTACACAACAATTTCCCGATATCCTGCGATTTGCTCACATCAACAAGGTGAACACCAAAGATATCAGGGGAAATTTCACTAATAACATGAGCCTCAAGTTCCACATCTTGAGTGAGCTGGTTGAACGCCTGAGAGGCTTGCTTGTTCCATGCAATATTCCCCAACTTTGGGTCGGGTTTGGCAGGTCTAATAGGCTTGATGCCCTCCAGACAGCACTGCACAGCGAAGAGTGGGCTCACCACGAGACTAGCAGGCAATTGTTTCATATCAGCTGCTGCAACACTGGCACAGTTACCATAGTCAACAAAGCAGATGTTAACCTTTTTTTCAGAGCGAATGATACTCACAATTTCTGCACGATAATAAAGTTCATCCTCATACAGGCAAGTGCACGCTACTCCTGCGCTCATGCCAGAAGAAGGCAGGGATTGGAGTGAGGTAACTGTCTCTTTACAGTTCAAGTTATCCATTACCTGTTGGAGCTCTACTGTCTTATCAGAAAACTGAATCCAGAATTTCCCTGGGGAGTCATCAAAACTAGTGTAGGCAATGTATTTCTCTCCAATCACTACATTGTTGTTGCAGATACGAAAGTGTCCAAGGTTTGTCTTCACCAACCCACTGGACAGTGAGGCAGCAGAAGCCTGGGTCTCAAAGAGCGTAACATTGTAACAGGGAATTGAGCTCAGCACAGATCGGGAAGTGTCCGAGCATCTGGACTGTATAATGGCATAGAACTCTTTGCCTACAATCATTCCTTGAAGTGCATTATACAATGCTTCACTGGAAGAAGTTGAAATGAAATCAGACAAGACGCACTGAATGGCCTGATATGGTGTTTTAAAGAGAGCTGTAGAAGGCTCAAGCAAATTCTTTCCATGGACCTGCTCACTATTGCCATAGTCAACATAATAAACAGTTATCAGTGGTCCACTGCAGCTGGTGATGATGGCTCTGTACCAAACACTATCCTCAGACAGAGCAAAGCACTTCTTGCCAACAGCTGGTCTGACCACAGGATGCTTCCCAGACTCAGCCGCATCTTTAATGCACTTTGAAAGGTCAGAAAGCCCATACGCTTCTTCCGTGTCTAGCTGCAAGAAAAAAGTTTCGTTTGATTGTAGGAAAGTCACATAAACTTTCTGGCGCACTCCAATATTCAATTCCAGGGCCATAGCCATCCCTACACCACACCTGTAAATCAGCAAACTTTAATTTGATTCTGCTCTTTATGCATAGTGAAATTACATACCAAGTAGAAAAAAACCAAAAAATGATGTAATATAATGTAATGTTTTGAGCTCATGAAAGGCGCTGGAGCCTGATTTTTTGCATGCTGCTACTTACCTTCATGGGATAGCAGGAGATTAACTTTTGTGGCCACTAGCCCAGCCAGTCCCTTCATTTTTGCTGCGCGATTTGTGACCATGATAACCCTTACCAACTCAATTGCAATGACCTCCTAACAGCAGGACAACTGCACCACAGTCCAGTGAGTTTAGCTACACCTAGGTGGCCTAGCTAACTACCAAAGTAGTCTATGTCCCTCCAATCTCTTAGAGATGCAGACTAGCTAGCCAGCAGAGCTGTGTTGGCTTATATGTTAGCTTGCTAGAGAAGTAAGTTACTTCACCTCTGGGCTAGGTTATTTGAGTGTACCAACAACAAGGACAACTGTGTTCATCATCACATCAGCATGCATTTGAGTTATTTCCACTCGTTTATATGCAGCTACTGTAAGGTGTGCATTTGGAGTTTTTTTCTGCTTGGTATGTCGGTTGCACTTGAAAAAAACAACAACACAAATTAGATCTAGAAATTTCAGTGAAACAAAAAGTGATGATCATGATGAGTGTGCTCATAATAAAGTATGAACCTTGAAGTGTTAAGTCACTAGATCTTGAAGTGAGTTTCCAGACTTAAAAATAGAGTGACCGGAATTACCCTAGGAGCTGGGTTGTGCACTTTAGCTATCTAGATAGCTAAATTTCACATGCAAAAAATTTATCTCCTTCATTAAAATTACCTGTTCTGTGAGACTGAGGGGAGATGGGATTTCAAAATTCTGCAGCCTTTGTGCATTAAAAGCACCTTCATACTATAAAATAGAAAAATATTTGGCCATCCATTTCAATAGTATGTACTCATTTTCCCTAGCCATACTATAATCAGCATACCTGGTTAGCACTAAAGTTTGAAGACATCCTTTTCTCTTGTATGCAACACTAAAAAAATTGTGTTGTCCTAGCAACAACTAAGCCCCGCCCCCCCCGCCTCCATCCATGCTCATTGAAGAAGGCTCTCTGAGTAACTGGAGAGCAACCATGGATGTAGACAGAATTAACTTCAGAAAACTTTTCAGAGACATCCAGATGCATGTGGATGTTGGTTGTAAGCTTTATCAATCTAAAAGGACAGAAAATGATTATGCTTTCTATGAGATATTTGATAAACTTAACTCCATCATTGGGCTGGCACAAGAGCATCAGGAGCATCTCTCTGCTCATGTTTCTGAGTAAGAACATATATACTTAAGAAGTACACTCTGTCCTAGCTAAGTAGCAAAAGATCTGTCACAGAGTAAGACTATATCAAGAGTGCTGTGTAGGGTTGCCAGGTCAGAGGCCGCTACCCAGTCAGAGAACAGGGAATACAAGAGCAGAAGCTCAACAACATCCAGGAACATCAAAACTGGTGTGTAGTCACACTACATTTGTTGATAGAGTAGAACCTCTATATTGTGGACGCTTTGGGACCAGCTATTTAAATAGAGGTTTCCAAGGTTCAAAAATGTATTAGTACTATGGCAAAGTGTGCATTTCATTCCTTGAAATGTGTCCTTAATAGAGAGGTCTTTTTTA
>JAAGOD010048407.1_pt1 | contig 14469 bp, 22 predicted proteins | sample 8389681 | NCBI WGS metagenome assembly JAAGOD01 (sample SAMN13964374, study PRJNA552185) | sponge metagenome | biome: deep-sea hydrothermal vent fields; feature: spots directly above weak diffusing fluid; material: seawater and sediment | host: Tedaniidae sp. KZ-2020 ... | reverse complement strand
TCCCAAGGGTGGCCGGATTAGAGGGAGTCCACTGTATAGGCCAATCATGCAGGTTAGAAAAGTGATGTTTTCATAACAACATACAGGTCACATGAGTAAACAGCAGAAACTTCAACCAACATGGTGTCTCCGACAACCAAATACAGTAAAACATCCGATAAAGGACACTCCGAAAGAGGACAAACCTCCCAACAACCTTTAGTATTATACACTCTATACATACTCCGAAAGAGGACGGGTCCCAAGCATGTCCATTATTTGGAGGTTCCACTGTATACAGTAAGCTGCGCACTGACCTGTGCTCCCTGACTGCTGGTGGGGGGAGGGCTCTCCAGTACCGGGCCAGTTCCGTTGAGCTGGGGATGCTCCTCTGATCCGTGAAGGTGTGCGTCTGCACCAGGAACTTGTCCTGGGAGGCAACAATCTCGGACCCTGCACACAACAGCCAGACACACACTAACTAAAGACGGGTTTTCAAGGGACAGTTGGTGTACTCTCGAGGGAGAGACCCATTGCAACAGATTACATTGTGCACAGATGTTGTAGAGGCTTTGCAGAATACAGATGTGTTGCAGAGATGTTGCAAACACATCTGGATGTTCCAGATACATTGTTGCAAACACATCCAGATGTTGCAGAGGCACACATTATGCAGCTGTATACATGTATACTCACCTAGGATCAGCATGACCTGAACTTTGGCGACAGATCTCGGGTTGATGAGAGCCAAGTTGGGGCGTACTTTGTAGCGATTGGGTGCGGTAGTTTTTATCTGAGGTATGTAACAACACAGAAATGAAACATTTAAGGCATCACATCTATATTGCCCCTTTGAAGGAGGTTGTTCTCATCTCAGAGGCTGACCATGCAAAAGACAACAAATCTACAGCTCGAGTTGTCCATATCTATCTGGGGAGGGTAAGTTTAATAGTGTAATAGTGTGTGACCCTGGAACAGCTTGCCAAGTTCCTTATGGTACATACATACGTCACACTATGTACAAATCACCTTATACGCCACAGAGTTCTCAGAGACATTCTTGAGGGTCAGAGTGCAGTAGATATCAGTGTCCTTCTGTCCAGAGAAGACCAGCTCGTTTGAGGGGCTGCAAAACAAACACACACACACACGATTCTCGTCAATATCCGCTGTACTCTATCCTCACACCCACACCCACACACCTGACTGTCACATCCCCCACAGTGACCACACCCCCTCCTCCTGCCGTCCCTGGTCTCTCCAGGATGTTGATCGGTAGACTTCCGTTCCTCTCCAGCGCGGGAGAACTGTCCCTTGGTTCCTCCTGCAGACTCATCAGCCGCGTCACTTGACGTCTCCGGAACCCAGTGGTGGTAACCGATCCCTTCTTCAGGGCAGCTTGGTCAGGACTCCCGGTGCTGCTGAAGCTGTTTTGCTCGCTCTCAGTCCCATACCGACTCTGCCTTGAGGGCGGGATGCTGGAGGAGAACCGGACATGCTTCAGACTGCCGTCGTCCATGGTGCCGTTTGCGCCATTGTGGTGCGCAGCGCTGCCATTGCTCCCGGGACCCTCTAGCCCCGTCTCTTGCCCTGGGATGTCCATCGTGTCATCCTCGGGGGGAGCCCCCAGCTGGGTCTCTCCCTGCACCTCCCGGATCATCCGCAGCATCTCCTCCTTCTCCACCTCGTGGTCAAACTCCCACGGGTCCGTCCCACCATACCGCACCAGCAGGTTGTGGGCGGGAATGTACTCCTGGATGTTCTCATTAGTGATGAACCTGAGGGGAAGGGGGAGGGAGGAGGGGAAGAGGGAGGAGGGAGGAGGGGAAAGGGGAGGAGGGGGGAGGGAGGAGGGGAGGGATGAGGGAGGGGAGGGAAGAGGGGAGAGGGAAAGGGGGAGGAGGGGTAGTGATGAAAGGGGAAGGGAATGAGGAGAGAGTGCAAGTAGGCCATGTTTATAAAGCATGCTGGCCATTATCAACAAATGTAACCAGAGCACTTTCCAAAGTGCCCACTAAGAGGCTATCGGCTGTAAAACACGCAACCAGCTCCATGTTGTGAGTGAGACACGACTTAAATTGGGAATTGAATGAAGTGGTCTCAGTGGTTACTAAACTGGAGTTTTACAGGCTCCCTCTCCCTTGGGAAATAGCTGTACACTCTCTTACCTCACTTTGGAGGCAGCCCCCTCTGATAACCAGCTCTGGACTATCTTCCAAGCAGCTGCACGAAACAAACAAAGAGATTTCATCAGCACCACCCAGCCTCAGGCTCAAAAAACACCCTCTGGGCACAAAGTGCTGACCTTGCAAGACCCAGGGCATGTTGTAGACCAGGAGACTTTGGAGGAGGTCAGGGAAGTAGATCTTGAAGCAGTTGACCACGAACCTCACCAGGTCCATGTCCATGTTGCTGAGGCCAGCCCCAGTCATGTCGAACACCATGCACATTTTGTTGTTGGGATACACCCTTTGCTGCAGTGGGGACACAACCAAACCCCCTTTACAGCGGACTCCCTCTAATCCACCCCCCTCCCAGGAACCTCTCAAAGTGTCCAGATTAAAGGGGGTGGCCTCATTTTGATTGGGGGCATTTCAAAACCGGTATTTCAGGGGACAGATTAGGGGGAGTGAGTACAAAGTGTCCAGATTATAAGAGGGGGTGGCCTCATTTCAGATTTGTACTGTAAATCGTCCTTTGAGGCAATCAAAAACACATTTCCCAATAGAGGGAGTGCACTGTATGTACATGCATCTCGTAGCAGAAGGCTATCCACTTGCGAAGCATCATGACTCTCTTCGAGTCCTTCCTGTGCTTTGCGATGCAGAGTATCACCACATTCTGTCCCGTTGCATCATAGCCGTGGTTCAAGGCCATGCCACTGCTCCACAGGGAATCGTCAATGTCATCATACTTGATATCTGAGGGGGGGGTGGGGGGTGGGGGGTTTTGAAAACAAACCACATGGAGTGAGAGAGAAGAGTAAGAGCTCACCGTTTACACCAAAGGATTTTCTCCAGGTGAGAGCTTCAACCTGTAACATTGCATACATTCATTTTCACAGGTGACTTCACACCATGAAATCATTAGCTGGCTGTGTGTACACTGGGAACAGGACCCTCCGTTATACAAACAGTAGCCTTGGTTACCAGCAGGTCACATGTCCCATGCACACCATCTAAGTTTATGGTGCATAAAAAGCCTTCAATGCCCCGCTAGATTTCAACATCCACTTGTCAAAAGATGGAACAAGGCTTTGGACAACCTTCATAAAAGCCAGCTTGTTGTCACACACTACACGGGTATCTCACCATGTGTTGGAAAGCTTTTTCATGGCTTCCTCGATTGTGCCGAACAAACTTCTCCACATAGGAGATGGAATGTCTGACGGTGCTGATGTCACGCTGGTCCATGGCAGGATTTGCTGAGTGTAGGGGGAGGGAGAGATGTAACTATCTCTAACTAATCCTAGCTAGCTAGCTAGCTACATGGGTGAAGTGGTGTATAGTTGGGTCCATACCTGCATGAGCACGGAGGAAATCATCTTGCAGCTTCACTGCACAGTCCCTCACCTCCTGCAAGCATCCAGCATTGGAATTGAACATAAACTGGGGAGCTACAACGGCTTACCTGCACTGACAGAGTGGCCATGATGATGGTGCTGGTGGAACAGTTTTATTTGGCTTGGGGGTACAAAGTACACGCTTCAGGGGGGTGTGACGCAATTTTTGTCACACCACCAATAATAATAATAATAATTATTATCACACCACAACACAGTTTGTGTTGCTGACGATCCCTACCAATGTCATGAGTCAGTGTGAGTGGCTTGGCAAGCTGATTACTGTTTACAACAGCAGTGGACTAATCAGTATAAGGAAACTCAAGCACCAAGCACAGACACACAGTAGGAAATATGATCTCCAAGAAATTTCCAGCAGCCAAAAAGTTCCCTCTAAATTCACCAGAATCTTGACATGCAGGAACATTGTGGACTCCTTCAGTGGATGGAGGGCTCCTCACCTGCTGGTGGCAGGAGCAGCAGCAGCACTCACACAGGATCTCGTCCTCCATGAGCTCCTGATGCTGGACCACCATGGGAGATTTGAGGAGTGTGGATTGCAGTTTGGAGTGAAGGAGAGTGATCTTCCGGCAGCCCGGGAGGGAGACAGCGGGTACCATCTCCTCCACGGTCCCACTGTCGTATGGAGCCAGGACACCAAAATCCACATCGTGCATGGTGAAGACATGAAGCAGATGACTGTGGAGATCAATAAAATTGCACCTGAGCTCAAGCTGAATAAAATACGAAACATGTGGTGTATGACACGGAGTGGGAATGAGGGCCTCCCCTGCGTGCTCCTACTGCTGCAGCTGCTGCTGAGAGGGGTGGACTATTCCCGGGAGTTTGGCGCCAGGGAGTGGCTCTGTCTGCAGGTGCAGCTGCCAGGAGAATACCCTTTCCTGGAACCCTCGTCGGCTGCAGTCACAAGAGTCGATGACGTGATTCCACCGGACTATGGCTGCATAGCAAACTGCATCTCCACCCACAGAGAGCACCATGCTGACGGCGGGAATGGAGGTGTGTTGGAGAAGATGGTGTTCTTGGTGGGTACCGAGTACCAGCAAGTGGTCCTCATTGATGGCGGCATTCCAAGACATGCCATTCCTCTGCAAGATGCCCCTCAGCGTCTCCTAGCAGTGAAGGTAGTAACACCCAAAGGGAGCTAGATATCCCCCAATGAGAAAGATACAAAATAGGTTACCCAGGCATTGGAGGTGGCCAACTGTTGTCAAGTAAAGCAAAATTGAATTCTCAGGGGTGCAAGAGTGGCAGCGTGGAACTTGTTGTGATGCATTCCACTGGAACTGCCTCTGCATATGAGATCACTGAGGAAGGAGCCAAGGTAATTAATTGCGTGTGCACATGTGCAGTACATAAAGGAGGAAAAGTGGTTGATAACACACAGGAGAAGGGCACATGGAATGACGTCTCAGCATGCCTGACAGGAGATTTTGCTGGAGTTGGCTGTGATCAAATCCTAATGCTTTCAAATGAAGGTACAACCACCATTCCCCCCCCCTAAAACATTCACTCAACGAGAAGGTTCTTTTTCCCAGAAAACTCATCAAGCTATTTTCTGACAGAGAACAGAATTTTGCGTCCATATCTTCCAGCTACAGATGCTGTAAGCAAATTTTAACTATTTTCGTGAGGTGGTTTTACTAAGTGCCCCTGCCACCGTAGAGTGAGGGAGACAGGGAGGAGGGGGAACCACATCTGGACGCTCCAAAGTCCCTACTCAATGTCCTGAGAGCTCTCCACCTGAAGAAACATGTACGAAGTCAAACTATAAGGCTGCTGTTGTAGCACGAGGTTGCATAACTCTCCGTACAGACGATGGAGGCTCAGCTGACCCAGCAGCAGTCCACTCTCCAGCACAAACATACCCTCCTGGCCAGGTCCCTGGGCTTCATGGAGTCATTGGGAAAGGAAGCTGTAACCATGGCACCAAAACCTGATCCTGTAAGAAACTCCACTGTATGAAGAAGTTCTTTCAAGGGGATTTTGTTTCATTTCATTGTTTCTAGGGTCTTGTGTGTCTCTTCCCTGGGAGTGCAGAGGTAGATGAGGAGCTGAACAGCTGCAGTGGTCCATCAAGTGCCTTTCCCCAAGAGCATCATGCCACTTCAGACCTGCTGGTGTTGAGGGTGTGGCAGAGAGTCAACCAAGGGAAACGGGTTATAGGAATCCTGGTCAAAAACACATCAAAAACGCAAGTTATACGAATATGCGAAAGAGCATTATGACTGCAGTGCTTTTTAGGTTGCTGACGGGGGTGGGGGCATCTGTGATGTCATCCGGATCATGTGATCCCCTTCCCAGGGAGAGCACTTGCAAGGTGGTGTGGAGTGAGAGAAAATCTGAGATCCCTCCCACTCTCTCCAACGCCTTGAACTCTCCTCCTGAAAAGCGCAGGAGATTGGAGCTGCTTGTATCGGCCATGGACTCTCGTAACGAGACCACAGAGAACAGATTCTGTGACTTTGACCCAGTTGAATCAGGGCTGAGTTTCTGCCTGACTCTGGTGACAGATAGGGATGCTCTGGGCTCAGAACTAGTGGTCGCTGGCTCGTGGCGGAGAGAAGGCGTGGAGGGGATGCAGACGGAGGAGCTGACTCGAGTCAAGCTGACCACAAGGCAAATGTGCAGTGGGGAGCTTGCTATCGATCACCGCTGCCTTGCTCAGTGGAATGGTAAGACACACCCACAAAAGATTGACACTGTATTTGCTGGTATGTTCCAGGGTCGGCAACCCTATCTGGTGAGAGTAAACTTCACACCCAGGAAATTGAAGATTTGTCGTGTTTACTGGCAACTTCTTCACTTACCCAAGTGAGCTTTGAACATGACCAAAGTGTTCTAGCAGCACTGCGCTTTCCGCTGTGCAGGTGGCAGTCAGTACTCGGCACACGGAGCTGTACAGACTTCCCAGCATGATCAGGGCAAGACTCCCCTTACCTCAGCATGGCCTCCAGATGGGCTCCTCCTTCAGCCACCATACCCACCCCAAGCAACATGCCACGGCTCCCAGCTGCACTGTCTCGGACACCACAGCAGCAGCTGGCAGGAAAGTGCTGCTGGAAGGAACCGCACTGCATGTCCAGCTCCAGCCTGCAACAGACACTGCAGTCATCAGCATCCTATACAAGTAAGTGGAAATCTCCATTATAGGAATGTTTCACTCAGGCGGCGGTAATAGTTTTGGAAAACCATGAAATTTTATCCGACCATGAAATGTTTGATGTGCAATTGAATTACGAAATTTATCCACAAATCCTCAATAAGTTTTGACTTACTTTTTTTTTTCAAAGCTGCCACTCTGATTTGTGTCTGGTGCTGAAGCTGCTGAGGGAGCTGTTGCCGGGGGACCTTGGATTCTGCTTGCTTCATGAGAGTGACGCCCCCCAACACCACGCCCTGCAACAGGCCCTCAGAAGGACCAGGGAGGAGCTCAGCCAGAAGGTCAAGACGCTGGAGGGGGTGCTGGGAGTGAGGAGTGAGGAAAACACAACAGGTCTCCAGGAGACTGCTGATGCTGCAGCTAGTGGGGAAGGGGGGGGCGTGGTGGAGGAGAGGGATGTGTTGGTGGTGACACCCACCTCCCTGTGTGAGCCCAGATTAGAGCTGGCCACTGATGCTGCTCTATCAATGCTCCATGCATGAATAACATACAGCCAAAGTCAACGCAAACAACAAAAGCTTAAAATTATTCATACCCTAGTTTACCCTCATAGCAAAATTGCAATCAGTACTGACCATGTAAAACTAAAAAGAGAAACTAGTTTACCCTCATAGCAAAAATTGCAATCAGTACTGACCATGTAAAACTAAAAAGAGAAACTAACTGACCATACTTGACTACTTGGACTGAGATATGAAATAGTCTATGACTTTCGGTAGATGGACTAGCTTGGGTTTAATGTGATCTGGGATTTTGTCTGACTTGCTAAAGCTGCAGAGTAGAGACATGACATTGGCAGTGAAAGGCATCGAAAGAGGCACAGCCTCTCGGCCACCTCCTTACCTCAGCACTTGTCCTTGAGGGTCTGTGTATCTGAAAGCAGCACTGGCAGAGGGCAGCACCTCTAAGTGTGAGCCATCATTGTACTCCAACTGAACCACTCCAGACTCCAGCTACAGAGTGGGAGTGTCTCAGTAAACCTCTCCACGTGCAGCATCACCTAGCAAGACCCACTCACTGACCTGTTCTGCCCTACAGGAACTGTTGACTTGCACACTCCTGAGCACAGACTTTGCTCCGGACTGACTCCACCTGGTAGACACCACCCCAGACACGAGGGACTCTGCTGGGGTGCCTCGATACGATGCCATCTGGACAAAAACATGGGTTTGAGTGATGTGTCGTGAGTGGATAAATAGACCGTACTGTGACGTGGTCAGGGAACTGGACAGTTGACGGTGAGGTGGTACAGAGACCACTGAGTGACGACTGGCTTGCCATGTGGAGCAGCGTGGCCTCATTTGAGTGGGCCTTCCTGCTGGAGGTTCCCTGAGAAGAGTCGTGCGGGGTGGTGCCGCTGGTGGTGGGATGTACGGCAGCCGTGGTGACAGAGGAGGAGGAGAGAGAGGGATGGTTCCTACGCTTGCGTCTTCTCCCAGAAACAATGGGAAAATAACTTCCACCTGACCCCTCCGTCTCCAGGGACGACACAGTCTGCTCAATGGTCCTGCACTTGCGCCGACCCTCCTGAGCGTGCTCATACAGCGGCACCATGGCCTCAGGAATGTTCGTTCCCTCCTCCACCGAATACGTCCTCCCTCCTTGCTCAATGAACCGAGTCAAGCCAGCAGACTGATGAATCTTGGCCCCTGTGATTAAGAGAGACAAATGAAAAGCTACCATCACGGCAAAAACTTCTCCAAGAGAGCTGGCATACCATTGTAGAAGAGGGCCTCATAGTCAGGGTCTGGTCCGTTCTCCATCAGAACACACTTTGCCTGGTCAGTGTAGAGAATGACCTTGGGGGTCTTGGCACGCACCAGCCCCACGTACTGATGGAGATGCTGGTACTTCTTCCAGTACTGTCTGGGAAGGCCATGGTAGTTGGGAAGGCCGTGGTACTTGAAACTGGCGTGATGGCAGAAGCCGGGATGCTGGAGGGAGGGAGAATGCTGACTCCGGCAGCCACTCAGCGGGCGAAAAATTTCAATCTGCATGGGAATGAAATAGCTAAAACGCTGTAGCATAAACCTACATGTTCGTACATCCATCCCATCTGAGGAGATCTGGATGATTTCAGTGAAGTCATTCAGACATGGTGTTTTTGAAGTGCTCGGAGGACCATCACGGGTTCCTGCTTTTGATTTAAAGCACAACTTGGTGTCTTTGGTGATGCAGAGCTATCATTGGGGCAATAGAGGTGAAGGATGGTGCTGACACAGCAAGATTAACACTCACCACTTCGGAGCGTGTCTCGTGCTGTGTGGGGTGGAGTCGGGCTGCATCCAGTGGTGGGACGAGATCCCTCAGAGATCCCACGCTCTGCTGTTCGACACGAGAAGCAGGCCTACTGCCCACCGTAGATGGAAGCTTAGGTTTAGATGGAGCAGATGTTAGATCCAAGGTCTGTCTATTTGTCCTGTCCTGAAAGGGCCGTCTGGCTCCCTGCCCCTCCCCCACGACAAGTTCCACCTTGGGAACTGACGGGTTCTCCTTGTCTTTCTCCCGACCCGAGTAACTTTTTCTCTCCACAGGTTGACTGTGATAGGACCATGCATCATCTTGTCTGCCGTTGCTATCTTGCCCAGTGAGCGAACCTAGGCTGTTGGCTCTGCGATACAGGAAATTATCATGCTTCTCCCCAATCTGCTGATGCTGCTCAGGATGGGAATGGCTGGTTGAGGATGATCTGACATTTCCCCTGTTGCTACCCTCATCGGACCGTTGGCATTGAAGGGGTGGGGCAGGATGAGGGGGGAGTCCCTTTGGTCTGTGGGTGGCCCGGAGAGGCCCACTACTGCTGCCGTGGTGAGAGAGGGTGTGGTTTGAGGAGGACATGGTGGCATGTCCACTGTCCAGGGAGCCGAGAGTGCTTGGGATGAAGGGTCGTCCTGAGCTGTGGCGGAGTCTGGACTCCTGAGGGTGGGACTGCACCGTCATGAAGGGATGGCTCAGGATCTGAGACAGTTTCATCCTCTCGCGGGGATTCTGAGCACGACACACACACACACAGACATTCAATCCTTCAATCTACATCACTGGTACAGCAATTCACTAAACAACCTTTCTCAGCATCAAGGAAATGATATTTTGAGCTTCTAGAGATAATTCACTAAAGGGAGGGATGCATGTTTAAATTTCAGATGCACAAAAGCATGGAAACACAAACCTTGGCATCCTAAAATCAGCAGAGACAACCCGATTGAGAGTGTTTTTCAGGCCATCGGTCTGTAGAGAAGATCTTTCATTTCAGTGGGAGGGGGAGGTATATGGAACTCACGTCAAAAGGGGGAGACCCAACCAGCAGCGTGTAGAGCATGCAGCCAAGGGACCACACGTCAGATTCCAGCCCATGGGGACCTCGCACTGCAACCTCACTGGAGGTCGTATAGAAACTAGTCAAGGGGGTGTGACTGGGGGAGGGGAGAAAGGGAGAGGGGTGGGGCACTCACGGTGCTATGTAGTTGGGAGTGCCACACATCGTATAGTGCTTTTCATCCTCGGCTTTAAGTTGAATGGCCAGACCAAAATCAGCTATTTTCTACAGTAAATTTGAAAAACTTAATTTTCACTCAGGTGATAATTAAAAAAATGAAAAACAATCTGGTACAAAAACAAAAACAGAAATTTCTAGTGGAGTGAGACTCACAGCATCCATGGATTTGGTGAGGAGGATATTTGAGAGGCTGAGGTCCCTGTGAAGTATCATATGAGAATGCAGATAGAGCAGTCCTTCAACTACCTGTCTGAAGATTTTGCGAGCTGAATAAAATATGAAACGCTGCCATCTCTGCATGCAAAATAGGCGTGTCATAAGAAGTAACACCAACCTTCTGGTTCCTTCAGCTTCTTCTGCTTTGTCTTTAGGAAGCGGTTGAGTTCCCCGTTGTGGCAGAGCTCAATCACTAGGTAGACATAGTAAGTGTCCTCAAAGCAATTGTACAGTTCCAGCACCGATGGGTGCTTCAGCTGAATTTGAACTTTGATCTCGTTATGAACGCGAGAGGCCATATTACGAGCCTGCATCAGCTTTCGGTCAATCTAGAAGTAAGGGTGTGGTTACTATTAATATCAACCCGTTTTGAGAACAATTACTTTTTTGATGGCAACTTCTCGACCATTTTTCTTGGATACAGCTCTGAAGACACAAGCAAACCCTCCCTTCCCAATCATTTCAGAAACTTCGTAATCCTGTGGTGTAAATGAATTCATTAGCAAGATGAACAGCTGATAAAAATGGATGTCAAAAACACACCTCTATAGTGTCCCCGTAGTTTGAGTTCATCTCGCCTCAAAAAGCTTCACCCTTCCAATTTACTTACAAACAACTCCTTTTCTTTTAAAGAAAAGCTATAGTCTTCTGTCTATCACCTAAAACAGTTGTTCCACCTTTTCGCCTCCATTTTGGTTGCCGCTGCTGATTCAAAACTGGGGTCGAAGGTCAAAAGTAATGTTTCCGCTTATGGCGCATGCTCAAGAAAGTGAGGGGGGGTTGCATGTGGCGCATGTGGCTTTTGCACAAGAAACCCAACCCCTGAAGATCAGACGAAAGAAGGTTCCAGATCTTTCTGGAAAGGCTCTAGATGTTACGTTGCTAGGAGATCTTTAGGAGCTTGAGGCGTGGACACAGTGGAAGATCTGTGAGCAGGTTAAGATTGTGTGGTGTAAAGATTGATGTAGAAACAAGCTAACTACATCCACTTCATCAATAGCACTCAGATTGAGGAAGAAAAATGTCAGTGGTTGGATTTGACTTGGGCTGTCAGGCATGTCACGTGGCCATAGCCAGACATGGAGGTGTAGAAGTGATCACCAATGAGTACAGCGATAGAAGATCTCCGTAAGTCCCCAAATTGTGCCCACCAGTGCGAAATGTTTTTATCATTCCTACAGGTCGCTAGTGGCATTTGGCCCAAAACGACGTCTCATGGGACAATCCGCAAAGAACCAGCACACTCTGAACTTTAAGAACACCATATATGGTTTTAGGGAGCTCCTGGGGCGGAAGTATTCAGACCCCTATGTGCAGCAGGAAATAAAACTTCTGCCATTCAGCATCGTGCCCCAAAAGGATGATGCCATTGGCATTAAGGTATATTCCAGGCGGTCAATAATATTATGTGCTCCCTAATCTGAGAGCATTTTTATAATTTTTTTTTTTTTTGGGGGGGGGGGGGAGATTACGAATGACGAGGGAGAAAAGACTTATTCTCCTGAGCAAGTGACTGCCATGATGCTGACCTACCTTAAGAATGTAGCAGAGAAGGCGCTGGGAAAACCTGTGGCTGATTGCGTCATATCTGTACGTCTTCTCGCTCAGAAAAAAAAACAAAAAAGGAACGAGGTCTTCACTTTTGAATTTTTCAGGTTCCGTCTTTCTTTACTGATGCTCAGCGACGAGGCCTGTTGGACGCCAGTGCCATTGCAGGACTGAACTGCCTTCGACTCTTCAACGACATGACAGCTGCTGCCTTGGCTTACGGGATCTACAAGCAGGACCTTCCAGCTGAAAGTGAAAAAGCGAGAAATGTTGCATTCGTGTCAATGGGGCACAGTTCGTTCCAGGTTGCGATATGCTCCTTCCAGAAGGGAAAACTGAACGTAAGAGGTCAATTATCCATTCCAGCGGTAGACTCAAAGCAGAATACTATTTTATTGGTGTAGGTGCTTGCAAAGTACTCTGACCCAGCTCTGGGCGGTAGGGACATGGATTTGCTACTGGTGAAGTATTTTGTGGAGGACTTCCAGAAGAAGTACAAACTAGACGTCTTTGGGTACCCAAAGCGGCTTCTCCGTCTGATGAGCGAGGTGGAAAAGGTCAAGAAGATGATGGGTACTGTCACGACACAGATTCCCCTCAACATAGAGTGCTATGCTGAAGACAAGGATGTCACTTCGGCTGTGAAAAGGTATTCTTTGGTTATCTTTAGTCTTGTCATTCCTTTCATTTGAGCTTGTGTTTTGTTTTCCAGGGATGTTTTTGAAGAGATGTGTAGTGAATTGATCAATCGAGTTAAAATCACACTAGAAACCACACTATCCAAGTCAAGTAAGAATTTGTTTAGTGTTGAGTAATGCCATAACTTCACGGACTCTCACAACTCCACAGAGTTAAGCGTAGGAGATATTGATGCCGTGGAAATCATTGGCGGAAGCTGCAGGGTCCCGGCTGTGAAGGATGTGATTCTGAACGTCTTCAAGCGTGATCTTAGCACCACCCTGAACCTTGACGAGGCCGTTTCGAGGGGGTGTGCCCTCCAGTGTGCAATGCTCTCCCCAACCTTCAAAGTGAGGGATTTCAGCGTGACGGACATCCAGCCCTACCCGATCAGGCTCAACTGGCAGGCACCCATGGAGGGGGAGGACGGGTCAGTATAGCCATCTTAGTATGCTAGTGTAACACACTTCTCAGTATACTAGTCAGTATATTAGTCAGTATACTGGTCAGTATATTGGTCATTATACTGGTCAATATACTGGTCAGGTGCTCAGTATACTATCTTTCCAGGCAGATGCTGGTGTTCAAAGAAGGCGATGCCATCTACCATAGCAAGATGCTCACGTTTTTCCGGAAGGAGCCCTTTGATTTGGAAGCCAGCTATGCTCAGCTGAAAAACGTCCCCTACCCCATCGCACACATAGGTATGTAGCAGCATCCTGGCCTGTTATGTTGATGGTGGTTGGTGTGCATTAATAGGAACATTTACGATCAAGAACGTAAACCCGACTGAGGAGGGGGAGGCTTCCAAAATAAAGATCAAAGTGAGAATCAACATCCACGGTGTCTTCTACGTCAAGGATGCCACCATGGTGGAGAAACAAAAGCCTGCTGAGATCATGCCCGAAGCCATGGAGACGGACTCTGCCCCACTGGATGTGCAGCTGCCAGATGTGGACAAAATGGCCGCAGGTGGAGGTGTGGGGGGTAGTAGTAGTGATAATGGAGAGGAGAAGCCGCTCCCGGATGGGGTGGCCCAGGGGGACATGGCTGTGGACGATGGGGAGCCCAAGAAGGGAGCCACCGAGCCCAAAGATGAAGCTGAGCCCAAGGAGGGAGCCGAGAGCAATGGACCAGGTAGTGGTGACAATGCGTCCAATGATGATGGCAGTCCCCCAACTGAGAAGAAAACAGTGAGTTGCTAATATTTTATCACTACAGGCCTTGGCAAAATACAGCATTCACACCTTTTCTTCCTCGTCAGGATACCCCCAAGCCGCCTGAGACAAAGAAAGCCAAGAAACCCACTGTCAAGTATGTGGACCTGCCCATAGTAGCCCTCACGCCTTCCATGACAAAGTCACAGTTGGATGGAGCACATGAAATTGAGGTATGGCTTCTTTATAGGCAGAGTTTGGGCTTGTTTATTGTTTACCCATAATAATGTTTACTATGTGGCCCATACAGGTGAATTTGAACTACCAGGACCAGTTGGAGCAGGACAAAGCTGACGCCCGCAATGCCGTTGAGGAGTACGTGTACAGCGTGCGGGACAAGCTGTACGAGCTCGGGGAGTACATCACGGAGGAGGACAAGCAGGCCTTCAGCGAGCTGCTGACCAAGACGGAGGACTGGCTCTACGACGAGGGGGAGGACCAGACCAGGAAGGTCTACGTCGAGAAGCTGGTGGAACTGAGGAAGTGTGGCGATCCTGTCATCCAGAGAGAGAAAGAATTCCAGGAGAGGCCTGCTGCTTTCAACGAACTTGCTTCTGCTATTATCCACTATGAGAAGATTGTGCAGAAC
>JAAGOD010067858.1_pt1 | contig 14473 bp, 21 predicted proteins | sample 8389681 | NCBI WGS metagenome assembly JAAGOD01 (sample SAMN13964374, study PRJNA552185) | sponge metagenome | biome: deep-sea hydrothermal vent fields; feature: spots directly above weak diffusing fluid; material: seawater and sediment | host: Tedaniidae sp. KZ-2020 ... | reverse complement strand
GGGGAGGAGGGAGCTTATTATGGCTGTACTCAACAAACACACAAACACACCACACATACGCACACACATACATACCTTGCTGATCTCCTCATCAGTGATGCTACTGGGCACAATGACCTCCTCGGGATACGAGGAACACACTTTGAACCTCTTGTTGACACTGCTGACACGGAACCGGCTCTCCGAACACTTCCAGCGAGCCAGGAGCTCTGAAGGGGAGGAGCTGCCCCACCCACTGGCCGGCAGTGGCTTGGAAGGAGCAAAGCTGAAGGCATAGAGCTGGTCCAACCTCTCTACACAGAGTATAGGGGCAGCACATTGATCCCTTAAGCACAATGTGTACACAGCAACAGGAAAAATTGATCTCCCAAAATGTCAACAGTTAAAAAAGTCCCATCAGAATACAGTGAAACCTCTGAAGAATGGACGCAGTCGAGACTTAGCCTTTTGTCCTTTGTAGAGAGATGTCTTCTTTGTATAGAGTGTATTTACAACCAGTACTTTAGTTTGTCCTCACTCTTGGAGCGGAGGTTTCACTGTGCCCTCTCAACTCAACAATGCAGGCATTGCAGCAGTACATAACACAGTTTCCAGCTCACATACATGCGTACGTACGAACACACTGATCCACTGCAGACACACAGATATCAGCTTCTCCGGCTAACCTGGTTTGGACATGACCTCCAGTGCCTCCACGAGGTCCCGGCAATCCTCTGGAGAGGAGAACTCCAACTGGAGTCTCCGGAAGTCCTTCAGATAGACAACAGCCGCAGTCGCACCAACCTTGGACTCCAGGTGGCTAATTGCTGTATGCAGGACCTATATTGGTCAATACCTCTCACGAGATCGAACTTGGTGGGACTAGCTAGCTAGCTAGCTACACATCACTGACTGTGAGTTCATCTTTGCTTTGCTTTCTGGTGGAGAAGATGAGGAAGAAGGCTGTGATGCACAGAGTTCCTCCCTCGATCGGTGGCACACGTCCTCCCAGCACCTGCAGCCCCACTCCCTCCACAACAGGACGCTTAACATGCTCCATACGATCCATTTTTTTCCTCCTTGATCACAAACTTCTCTATTTAAAGCCCACCAGATGAAAATAGATGTTTCTTTTTTGGCGATCCATGCCAAAGCACTTCCAACTGGGCATGCCCAGAAAGTCCGCGCAATTGGCGCGCAAATTTGTCACCTCCCATTCAAAAAAAATGGACCCTGAGCAAGAAGTGAGGGAGTTTCAGAGAGAATACTTGGATTTCCTGGACGATGAGGTGAGCCAACAGCCAGCTGGAGCTGGTGCTGACTTTAAAACTCAGCGTGTGCTTTGCAGGAGGACCAGGGACTGTACTATGACAAGGTTCGAGAGATGATTAGGTCCCAACACCGTCGCCTCATTGTGAACCTGAACGACCTGAGGAGAAAGAATGCCCAGAGGGCGGCAAAGTGAGAACCACTAGACCTCTTAGCCTCACAGTAGTTAACTTCCTTCCTCTCCAGGCTCTTGAATGAAGCTCAGCTTGAAGTTCTTGCATTTCAGCGAGCGCTGAGGGAGTTTGTCCTCACTGTTGACGACGCCTATGGGAAGCAGTTTGAGGAGTTCCACGTGGGGTTTGAGGGCAGCTTCGGAGGGAAGCATGTCACTCCCCGCTCCGTCTCTGCTCGTCACCTTGGCAACCTAATCTGTGTGGAGGGAATCGTCACCAAATGTATGACGACCCATTACCTCTTCACTCTCAAAGAAGACCATCCCTTTCCCATCCTTACTTCCTTTTCCAGGTTCCCTTGTGAGGCCCAAGGTCGTCAAGAGTGTCCACTACTGCCCGGCAACCAAGAAGACCATTGAGAGAAAGTACACTGACATGACCTCTCTCGATCCTTTCCCTAGCTCAGGAGTCTACCCAACCAAGGTAAGATCAGTCCTTAAAGTCAAGCATACTGTCCACAATACTTGTATGTTGGTGACATCACATGACAGGATGAGGAGGGGAATCCCCTGGAGACGGAGTATGGATTGTCTGTGTACAAGGACCACCAGACGCTGAGCATCCAGGAGATGCCGGAGAAGGCACCAGCAGGACAGCTCCCCCGTTCCGTGGACGTCATCTTGGCTGATGATATGGTGGACAACTGCAAGGTCTTGCTCTCCCTCCTTTCCTCCCTCCTTTCCCCCTTTCCTCTCTCCCTCCCCTCCCCTCCCTCCCTCCCTCCCTCCCTCTCCTTCCCTCCCTCCCCCTCCCTCCATCCCTATCTTACCCATTATAAACCTCCCTCTCCTTTCCTCCCTCTATCCCTATCTTACCCATTATAAACCAACACACGCATACACACATAGCCTGGGGACAGGGTTCAGATAGTCGGTAACTACCGCTGCCTTCCCTCCAAGCGGGGAGGCTACACCAGCGGGACCTTCCGCTCTGTCCTCCTCGCCAACCACGTCATTGTCCTCTCCAAGGAGGTGGCCCCTCTCTTCTCCGCCCAGGACGTGGCCAAGATCAAGCGATTCTCTCGGAGCAAGCAGTACGACCCGTTTGAGATGCTGGCGCAGTCTCTGGCCCCCTCCATCCACGGCCACGAGCACATCAAGAAGGCAGTGCTCTACATGCTCCTTGGCGGGGTGGAGAAGATCCTTGACAATGGCACCAGGCTGAGGGGGTAAGCCAATAGGCAAGAATAGTCCCCCCCCCCCACACACACCTTCATGTGGTGATCCCCCCCCCCCCAGGGATATCAATCTCCTGCTGATTGGTGACCCCTCAACTGCCAAGTCCCAAATGCTGCGCTATGTGCTTCACACTGCCCCCCGTGCTGTCACCACCACTGGGCGTGGCTCCACCGGGGTGGGACTTACAGCTGCCGTCACCACGGATGCCGAGACAGGCGAGCGTCGCCTGGAGGCTGGCGCCATGGTCCTTGCGGACAGGGGTGTGGTCTGCATTGACGAGTTTGACAAGATGAGCGACATGGATCGTACAGCCATTCACGAGGTGATGGAGCAGGGGAGAGTGACCATCGCTAAAGCAGGCATCCACGCCAAGCTGAACGCTCGCTGCAGCGTACTGGCAGCTGCCAACCCTGTCTGGGGGCGGGTAAGTCGGCTAAAGTACAGTGCTGGGATTTTTGTAGTTTCTTCTAATCTAGCCTCCCTTGGGATGGGGCCAAGTCATGGTCCTGATTTTGAGAGGTGGCCTTGTTTTCATGGTTTTGGAGCAGTCAAAGTGTCCTGCTCAAAGGTGCTATACGTTATAATAGTGGACTTGCTCTAATCAGTCAGTCCAACTTTGGGGACGGTCAAAGTGTCCTGATTAGAGGGGCTGTCCAGATCAGAGGAATTTTTTTATCTCTCAATCCTCTGACCCCCAGTATGACGAGTACAAATCTCCAATGGACAATATCGGCATGCAAGACTCCCTCCTCTCTCGTTTTGACATCATCTTTGTGGTTCTGGACGAGATGGATCCAGACAGCGACCGGAGGATCTCTGAGCACGTCTTGCGCATGCACCGCTACCGCAACCCGGGAGAGCAGGTCCGTTAAATGGGGGGAAGGGGGAGGGAGTAACTCGTTTCTTATCAAGTGGCATACCAAATGTTATGTTCAACTGGCTACAAGCGAGCTGGTTGGCCTGTAGGTGCATGGAAAACTCACACACACACACACACACACAGGCCAAAGTAGGGAAAGGGGGGGGGGGGGGGGGCAGGGATGAGAATGCTGATCGTGCATTTCCTCTAGGACGGAGAGGCAATGTCTATCGGAGCCATTGGAGACGTCCTCGCCACTGGACTAGGAGGGGGCCTGGGGGAGGACGAGGGGAACACACAGGAGAGCGAGGAACGGGCTGAAGCCGGTCCAATCTTTGAGAAACACGACCAGCTACTCCATGGGAAGCTCACCTCCAGAAAGATCGTCTCCAGCTCCTTCATGAGGAAGTATATCCATGTTGCCCGTGTACTCAAGCCTGTGTTGACACGCGAGGCGTGTGATGTCATTTCCACGGAGTACGCTAAGCTGAGGTCCCAGGAAATGGCTGGGTCAGGTCGGGCTAAGACCCAGCCCGTCACTGCTAGGACACTGGAGACGCTCATCCGTCTTTCCACAGCACACGCAAAGGCCCGTATGAGCAAGAGAGTTGAACTGGTGCGTGCACGTGTGTGTGTGTCTTTGTATGTATAATCTGTGTGTACAAACAAGTTATGATACGACAAAATGTTCTTCTTTAGTCGGATGCTGAGTCAGCAATAGAACTTGTCAACTTTGCGTACTTCAAGAAGGTGAGTGACCGTATTTGGCTTTCCTTGGCTCAAAGTTCCATTCTTTCCTTCCTTCCCAGGTGGTTACCAGGCCAAAGAAGAAGAAGAACAAGGATGATGCTGGTGGAGAGGATGGTGAGGTCACATCGTCTTCTCGTAAGAGGTCTCGGACGGCTACCACCTCGAGTCAGAAGACCAAGCGGACCAAGACAGGCGACCCTTACGACTTCACCAGCAGTGAGGAGGAAGACTCCGCCCCCTCTCCTCAGTCACATGATCCCACTGATGGGCCACATGACCAGGATGGAGATGCCCCAATGGACACTGGGGATGCTGCCGTGACATCTGTTGCCCTGGATGCAGAAAGGTGGGTTTTAATCTGCACGAGAAAAACAGTGCAAGGCAGGCAGTGAGCACTTCAACCTGGTCACACCTGTGGAAGTGCTTGACTGGAAGTGTGACAGGTAGATTTGTACCATTAAACTGGCTTCAGTGAAAGTGACGGGTCTCATTTCAGGAGTCCAGATTAGAAGAATCTTCACTGTAGTCCTAAAGCGGTCCTTTTTTGTGCACAGGCTCTCTCAATTCCGATCGTCTCTGGTGAAGGTTTTCTCGTCCAGCCACTCCCAGAGTCTCCCCATCAGCGACCTCACGGACCAGGTCAACTCTGGCCAGAGTGTGAAGTTCTCTGGCGCGGAGATCCAGAACGCTCTGGAGCAGATGCAGGACGCCAATCAGGTCATGGTCTCTGAGAATGTGGTCTTCCTCATATGAAAGCAGGTGGCTTGGAATAATCTTTGGACCAACTAACAGTAGCTACATACCGTATGTACGTAAGTTGCTATCCTTTGCTTGTACTCCATGCTCTCTGAGAATGTGTGGTCTTCCTCATATGAAAGCCGGTGGCTTGGAGTAATCTTTGGACCAACTAACAGTAGCTACATACTGTATGTACGTAAGTTGCTATCCTTTGCTTGTACTCCATGCTCTCTGAGAATGTGTGGTCTTCCTCATATGAAAGCCAGTGACTTGGCAGTAGCTACCCTTGCTTTTACTCTACGCTCTTGTGTGTGGTTTGTCTACTGGTAAGAAAAGGTCACAGTAAAAAAAACACATTACAGTACAAAAAAATTAGTGACGTCACAAACTCAAAGGTTTCTAGTGTGCAGTTGCTATAAGAATAGTAATTTTTTGAGCTAGAGTTCTACATCGCTGATGTATGTCTTTGAACCTGCCTTCTCCTCCTCGTCAAAGTTGCTCTTGGACATTGTGAATTGGTCGTTGTTGCTTTTGAAAGGGACTGAGCCTGAGTCCAGCAGCTGTGGGGAAAGAAGGAGATATCTGTCACAGGATTCCATGATGCAAATAATATTGGCTACTATTGCTCAAAATTTGGCTACTACTAAAGTTTTTAGTGCAATCAGCAAGCTAGTGCATTGCCCCTTAGAAATTAGATATGGCTATGATGCTCCAAATGTATAAGTACTGTGGACTTCCTCTTGGACCTGCCGAAGTGTCCTGTTTAGAGGATTGTTACTTTATTAGAGGGAGTCCACTGCATACCTTTGGTGTGTAGACAGTGGGTGGGGTGGGGGGAGGGTCTCTGGGCGTCAGTTTGCAGAATACCCCGAGGATCTTCCTCTTTACTGGGTTGGTGGGCTCGTAGATGGTGGGAGGGGCCATCCACCAGTTGAGTCCGATGAAGACCAGCAGGACCACGGCCCACTCTGTGAGGACCGTGGCAAGGCTGTCGATTTTGATCTGCCACCAGGTGTCCTTGTTGTTGATGATCTCCTCCACGATCCACCAGATGACAATCCCAATGCCTTCAATGGGGGCTATGAACCTGTAGGAAGGGAGTATCTCAGTGACTAGTCTGGGCACTTGGAGGTTCCACTATTGGTAACTGTAGCCCATTTAGAATTTTCAGTGCTTTGTAAGTTGGTTGTCTAACTGCAAAATAAAATCTACAGCAGCTATTGGGATTTCTAAGTGGTTTCTACATTGAGCTTTTGCAGTTTGCAATCAGACAACCAACTTGCAATTCACTGTACATAGAGCTCTTGCTTTCCTATTTGAACTCCAGGGCACAGACTCCCTAAGTCTCCAGGCAACAAGGCCAACCGCAGCCAGTGAAGCAGCAACTGGCATCTACTGTGACTGCCATCAAGGCCTACTCCAAGAGCTCCCAGGAGAAAGATTATCAAAATGGTAAGAATTTCAAAGGCCAACTCCTCTTACTGTCTTCCAAAGCCCAAGAATATGAGAAGGGACACGCTAGAGTATGAAAGAGAGGCTGTGGTGGTACTCACACAATCACAATGACCCAGAGGATGGGAAGAGGCCAGTCTCCGATGCCATAGTTGTTGTAGATCTCCCTCCTGAACCTCAGCACGCCATGGCGTAGCACCACGAACACCATCATGCAGCCGGAGAGGACCAGAGCGTACGCCCACACGCTGTCCTGGTTGACCAGCACGTTGGCGTCTAGGGCAGAGGCCATGCCCAGGAGGAACATGGAGATCCCCACTATGAAGGTGGAGGGGATGCGACGCACTGGGGGGGGGGGGAGGGAGGGGGAAAGGAGGCATAATGTGATGCATAATTAGTGCTATTGACCAGGGGGAGGGGGGCTATCTGGATTACTTTCAAAGAGATTGTGTTGTGACTGACCGATCACCGTAAGAATTTCAAAGTGCCAAAATCTCTTCACACAATCAAAAGCTGCATCATCTTGTATCTAGCTATAAGCCAAGCTAGATAGCTATACAGGTGTTGAAGTAGCTATATAGCTAGCTACTCTATGCCACATACTTATTTTGAGGGATAGCAAGGCAAAGCTGATCAGCACACAGAGATGGTAGAGCAGTAAGAAGTCCAGTTGTTGGCACCTCATCCCTCCTGGAAGAGGCTGAGCTACTATAGATTCCTTGGCTCTGCTCCCCACACTCCCCAACATGGCACTCCTTCAGCATGTAGCTATCTAGCTTGCAGGCTACAGCAGCTAGCTAGGTATCTACACATGCACCCAAACACTGCTGACATGACTTCAACTGAACAGCCAGTGCCAACACCCACTCCAGCCTTGTAGTCAGCCATCTCTACTGAACATAATGACGTACAGATAGCCATAGAAAAGGCAACTGGCCATTCTCAGTTGAGTAGCAGCTTGTTTTTGCTGAAGTTTTATGCAGGAAATCACTAGCTACATCTGGCATGCTGAGGGCCCCTTGGAATATCGGAGGGATCTAGTATCTTGTTCGTACCAGAAATTACTGTTTGTGAGACCTACAGGTTGTGGTGTTTATGTAACACATACATCCATAATCCGTCAGGACGTGTATTGGCAGCTCCATCAAGGAGATGAGAGAACTGAGGCCAGCAAAGGTGAGGCAGACAAAAAATATAACAGCCAAAAACCTCCCTCCTGCAATCTTGCTGTACAGCAGAGGCATCCTGTTCGCATAAATAGAAAAAGGGTTTTCAAGATACTGTGAGACGTCTGAACAAAGGACACATTCAGGAGACCAAATTGTCCTCTCTCGAAGGGTTATCCTCTCTCAGAGATTAAAGTATTGATGTATGGAATACTGTTTATAGAAGGGTGGAGACTGCAGTGTTAATAAATATGTATACCATATGAAGGTGAGGCCTGTGTTGCCAGGACCATTGTATCGGAGAGTCCCAACAATCTCTTCCACTGAGTCTCCTGCAGCTCTCTGCACAGAGAAGACCGTGGAGAAGACCAGGATCCCGCTCATCAGGCTGACCACGTTGTTGAAGAATGGAGTCATGGAACCCAGCTTGACAGCTCCATGGGAGCGTTTCATGAATGTGGCAAATGTCAGGAAAGTCCCAAGGCCAGCGCCTAAAGAGAATTTTACAGTTTTTGAGCCAGCAACCCTCGCTAGCGGTTACATGCTGGACTCCCTCTAATCTGACCACCTTAGCAGAGTGTCCTGACTAGAGGGGTGGCCTCATCTCAAGAGGTGCATTACAGTACAATAGACTGCCTCTATAATCTGGCCACCCTTCAAAGTGTCCTGACTGAAGGGATGGCCTCATAATACAGGGAATTTCCTGTACTCTGCTGTGGACACCTAAGCTAGAGGGGAACATTGAAAAGATTAAAGAGTTCCAGCACTAACCGGTATCCCAGGCGTTCTGTGTTATTGCGTCCAGCCACAGCTGCGAAGAACCCAGGCTCGCTATTATGTCGCGATACAATCAATTGAACAAGAACAACAAGAAGATAAAAAACATAACACTTTGGAGGTCAATTTCATACCCCAGTGCGGCTTGAACATGTGTATGATTCCGTCCGCCGCGTAGGGCAGGAAGAGGGCCCAGTAGAAACTGAAGACCACAATTCCCAACAGGATGGGAACAATCACCTTGTTCACAGGCTCGATGGTGGCCACGCCCCTTATGACGGACAGGCTGGCAGCGACGATGGCAAGTCCATGGAAGAATACAGGCCAGCTTGAATCCTGCAAGGCCAAAGATACGAGAAATGCTACTATCGCTTGCTACTCATTGAGAATAGAATAGTTCCAAGACTGCATTTTGTGATGAGCTCATGCACACTTTCTATCAGTGGCAGACCCTTTGATTTGTGAAGCCATAGCTATAGCTAGCAAGCTTACCTGCAGACCGTTCCAAGTGCTGTTAGAAGCTGCGATGTCGGCTGGGAGAGTGTGGGCGCAGGACTGGAAGAGATAGAAACCGCACCAGCCCACCAACACTGAGTAGTAGCTCCTGGAGAGAGAGAGAAAGAAGCACACAACCACACTCGCTATATACAGTCTTGTCATGAGACTGTAGTATTGGTGTATAGTAAAGAAAGGAGCTAGGTAGATTGCATGCACAAAAGGGAAAACACCATTCTCTTTATGCTGGGTACCTTAAAACGAAAACTAGCTCTTATTGGAGCTATCTCTTAGAGCTCCAAAAATTATGTAGCTATCTATAATATTTGCTCCTTACCCCAAGCAGAAGCCGACAAAGGCTTGGAATCCACCAATGAACCTGTAGCTGGGACCGATGAGTTTGTAGTAGGACTCGACGGTGGACTTCTTGGTGTACCTGCCCACACCATACTCTATCAGGATGATAGGAATGGACCAGATCCACAGGAACATGAACCAAACAAGCAGAAACGCCAATGCTCCTGGAGAAAGAGTGACCCAATATTATCGCATTGTGCAAGCTAGAATGAACTGCTTCACCTCCTTCAGTGGCGTGATTAGCCACTATTCTGGGAAACCGCCATATATTTCCAGTTCCCACCACTGCCCCCAACATGGATAGCAGCACTGCAAAGGAAGACGAGAAGGTTCCCTGCAGACATACAGAGCAGCTAGCTAAAACTTCCAAAGATAGTGCAAAGAAGTGTTAATTGTCTATCTAATTAACACCTTGCATTAAGCTGCACTGAGCTAGCTATAGCTATCTGCTGCACACCTTTTCACTGGGGTCTTTCTTCTTGAAGAGAGTCCTGATGACGGGCACACGCCCCAGCCTGGTGCTCTCCACACAGCAGCACTGCACCACCACCGGCTCAGGGCTGTTGTTGCTGTTGGTGCCATCCAAGGGCTGGAAGTCTGTTCGTTTCATCAAGGGAGCCTTCTCTGGGTCCTCCATTGCTGCAGCTTGCAGCAGCCCACACCACCAGCACCACAAAACAAAATTGAATTTTACCAAAACCACCCACTTAATTATTAGCTATGTTGTATCTAGCTATGTCATCATACTTTAGTATTCATATTAATCATGTGACGGTCCAATAGTATTCACAGTACAAATCGTAGGATGATAGTATGACCATGATAAAATACTGTGCAGAAGTGCAGAATAGATAGTTTGAGAGTTGTAGTGAAGTTTTAATAAGGAATGGGTTAACGCAACAATAACTCAACCTTTGATGAATGCACCATCACATTCCATAGATACCTTACTACACATCACTAACAACTTCTACAGGATATGCGCCAGTTCTTGATCTCTTGCCAACACTCATCTCTGTCTTGGACATGTCAAAGTGATCAGTATCCTCTTCCTTAGAATCAAATTTAAGATTCTGCAAAAGAGAAAGCAGGTTTGTTTGAAGATTGGCTGATGGGGACATTATTCCAGTACCTTCGGAGCGAGAGTGGTTGGTTTGAGAACAGGGGAAGGTAGAGGTCTTGGCGTCAGCACAAAGAGCTTCCCTAGAACCCACTTCAGTCTCTTGTTCCTTGGTGGGTAGATGACCAGTGGGCTTATCCACCAGTTGAGCCCTATGAGTGTGAGGAGGACCACTGACCACTCCGTGAGGACTGTGGCAAGGCTGTTAATGGTGAGCTGCCACCAAGTGTCCTGGTTGTACAAAATCTGCTCCACAATCCACCACGTGATGAGCCCCACCCCCTCAATGGGAGCTACGAAACTGGAAAAAGAACAGTTTTGGTTACGATTGCAAAACCTTTGCATAGGGTCTGGCCAATGTGACTAGATTGACAGCTTGGATACTTACACAACTAGGAATACCCAGAGAAGTGGAAGAGGCCAGTCTCCTATGCCATAGTCTTTGAAGAGGTCTCTCCTGAACCTAAGAGGCCCGTAGCGTATCACCAGGTACAGCATGAAGCAGCCAGAGAGGATGAGAGCATATGCCCAGACAGTGTCCTGGTTGACCAGCACATTGGGATCTACAGCTGAGGCCGTGCCCACTAGGAACATCACTATGGCGACGATGATTGTGGCGGGAACACGGCGAACTAGACAACAATAACAACAACAACAACAATATACCCTCAATCTGGTCACTATGCTTATGCATTTGTGCTGCACTAACCTCCAAAGTCTTCCAGGACGTGAACAGGCCTTTCGATGATGGAAATGAGGGAGCTCAATCCAGCAAAAGTAATGCACAGGAAAAATAAGACTGCCAATACCCTCCCTCCACTGATGCTGCCATAAAGAAGAGGCATCCTGCAGAAATCGTTAAGCAGCAACAACAACATCAATAACAACAACAACAACAACAACAACAACAACTTGAACGCACCATATGAAGGTGAGTCCAGTGTTCCCAGGTCCATTGTAACCGAGGGTTTGTACGATGGTCTCCTCCGTGTCACCCTGTGAGCGCTGGACCGAGAAGACGGTGGAGAATATGAGCATGCCACACATCAGGCTGACCAGGTTGTTGAGCACCGGAGTGATGGTGCCCATCTTGACGGCTCCCTGGGAGCGCTTCATGTAAGAAGCGTAAGTCAAGAAAGTCCCTGATCCACTTCCAGTATCCCAAGCATTCTGTGCTATAGCATCGAGCCAAATCTGAGAAGATTTCAGGCTTGCTGCAACATCAAAGGATGAGATTTATAAATTCAGCTTGGCTCTATAGTCTACACAAACTTACGCCAATGTGGTTTGAACATGAAGATGATTCCATCGGCTGCGAAGGGCAGGAAGAGGGCCCAGTAGAAGCTGAATACAATTATCGCCAGGAGGATGGGGACGATGACCTTGTTAATTGGCTCTATGGTAGACACGCCCCCTAGGACCGAGAGTCCGGCGGCAAATATGGAAATGCCATGGAACGCAATGGGCCAATTGGAATCCTCACATGCAAAGTAAAAAGGAGTGAGATGTAATCTATATTATTTCAACTGTGTTTAGTTTTGTTGGCTAACTTGCAAATTATTCCATGTTCCATTGGAAAGGGTGATGTTAGCTGGCAGAGGGTTAGCACAGGTCTGGATGAAATAGTAGGTGCACCAGCCAACCAGCACAGAATAATAGCTCCTATTGAATCAGCTGCAATCATGAAGGCTATAAAATAAAATGTTTAAGTATGAGCTTACCCACTGAAGATGCCAGTAATGGCTGGGAAGGCGCCCATGAAGCGATAGCTTGGTCCGAGCAACTTGGCAAATGACTCTGTCGTGCCCTTCTTTGTGAACCTGCCCACACCGTACTCAATCAGGATGACAGGGATGGACCAGACCCACAGGAACATGAACCAAACCAGCAGGAACGCCAATGCTCCTGAATGGAAATAAGATCGTAAAACGATTCGTATCATCCACTTGCATAATTTTACCCCCTTCAGTGGCATGATTGGCCACTATTCTGGGAAAACGCCAGATGTTCCCAGTTCCTACCACTGATCCCAGCATGGACAGCAGCACGCCAAACGAAGAAGAAAAAGTACCCTGAAATCAACCGGAATTTTAATTGATGCATGGATGCAATTCCTCAGACTGCATTTTGCAATCCAGTCTCTGCACACCTTTTCACTGGGGTCTTTCTTCTTGAAGAGAGTCCTGATGATGGGCACACGCCCCAGCCTGGAGCTCTCCACACAGCAGCATTGCACCACCACTTGCTCTGCAGCAGGCTGGGCTAGCCTGCGAAAATCTTTGCGTTTGACAAGAGGCTCTCGTTCTGTACCAAGCACCCCGTCCATCGTGGAATTAGTTAGCCTGCAAATGCAAAGATCACTGCTAGATCTAGCAGCAATCTCTTCTGCATGCAAGCTAGACCAGCCACGCCCCCTACCTAATAAAAAACTGTCACTTACTCCCGTATCATCCATCACATGCCTTGTCACATGATGGACAAATAAAGATCAAAAGGAGAGAGGAGAGGAGAGAGAGTTTTGAAGCCAGCTAAGAGCTTTTTACAGCTATTAAAGGCGAAGCTAAGTGTCATAGCTAGTAGGCTATACCTAGCTATTTGGAAAGAAAGTCATCTTTCAGAGTCTACTGCTGATTCTGTGGTTCAGTTGTTTAGTGGGCGTTGCCAGTTCTTCTCATATACTTTACATAGGGAACTTAAAAGAATCTTAGCTGTCTGTCATGGTAAGGAGAGAGAAGCTCTTGAGGGTGATGTTTATGTGTTGCCACTTTCAATACAGTCTGCAACAGGGAAGCAGGAACACTTGTATAAGGTCCTTGTTATCGGAGACCTTGGTACCGGCAAGACCAGCATCATCAAGAGATATGTCCACCAATTCTTCTCCCCGCACTACAGGGCAACTGTATCCTCACTCAAATTTATCGTAAACAGCTTTTCAAGGAAGCTGATGAGTAAAGTATAATAGGACTATATAGTTTACAAAAGGTTGAAGATAGCGCCTGGAGCATTGTTTACCAGCTGTATTCTGATTCACTATAACATGTGTCCCTGTGTGTCTCTGTGGATGATATTGTAGTAAAGTGGCTCTCCACACTAATGGGCTTTAGTCTACGACTGTCAGTCAATGGTCGTATCCATAATTGGCCGTATCGTCCTTGACAAAGCCTCTCTAGATCGGTGTGGACTTTGCCCTGAAGGTTCTCAACTGGGACAACAACACCACCATACGGTTGCAACTGTGGGATATTGCAGGTAAGTCACCCTCAGATCCGACAGTTTGTGTATATAGGTTTATCTCTTGATTGTCTGGGAGGGGGAAAATAGGAGTTTTAGCTAGTTCTTTTGCTCAGTTTGAGCCTCAAGCAGCGTTTTTAGGTTTCACTTTTGCATGCAGTGTAGCTGAGCATGCACATCAGGGTTTACCCTGTTTTTGATTTATCGGGGCATGTTTTTCATGTGCTGGAAGTAGGCAAGAAAGAATGTGTCTACATTACAGTACAATTAGAGCTCACACTACATTGCACTAGTCTTTATTGGCACATGGAGATCACATGTTCTGTTAAGTACAGCACATTTAATGATGCAGTGACAAGGATTGAACCCAATCACGTAGAAGAACTAGTCTTTTTTTGTGGGAGTGAGAGGTCATAATCAGGGCCGTAGTGTTTGATACAGTGGACTCCCTCCAATCTGACGTCCTGGTTAGAGAGGTGGCCTCATTTCAGGGGTAAATTTGCTCTATCTTTGGGACAATTACATGGTTACCTGTCTCTATTTAAAGTCTACTGCATGATTATCTGTCTCTATTTGTCAATTGATGTGACTGTGGATGCGATGTTGACGCAAATATTCTCACATTATTTCATTTGTAGGACAAGAGAGGTTTGGCAACATGACAAGGGTGAGCTGATTGTAAAAAAAATGCTGAAATGCTGAAGTGCTTTACTCGAGTGCTTTCAGTCTGTCTCCATTTTTGTCCTGAGCTGTCTCCATATTAGCGCACCTTATTTGCTCGATTGGTAGTACACTAAAGACCATTCACAGCTTGTGACCTCTCATATTTGGTTATCACTCTAAACTTTGCTGCCATGGCAGCATAGTGT
>JAAGOD010046233.1_pt1 | contig 14538 bp, 14 predicted proteins | sample 8389681 | NCBI WGS metagenome assembly JAAGOD01 (sample SAMN13964374, study PRJNA552185) | sponge metagenome | biome: deep-sea hydrothermal vent fields; feature: spots directly above weak diffusing fluid; material: seawater and sediment | host: Tedaniidae sp. KZ-2020 ... | reverse complement strand
GGGGGGGGGGGGGGGGGGGGGGGGGGGGGGGAGGGGGAGGAGATGATGGTAGTAGTGATGATGACTGGGACGAGAGTGAGGCTGACGATTCTTTCGAGAGCTCCGATGGCGAGAATGAGGAGGAGGGGATGACAGGACTACTCTTTGATGACGATGAGGAGATACCAGAAGAACTGGTGGAGGAAGAGCAAGAAGAACCAGAGGTAAGCGAATACTAATTCCCTTCAAATGTGTTCCATGATGCTTTACCTCTCTTCAGTTTTCTATCAAGCAGCTGACACTGACGGAGGTCCAGGCCTTGTTTGCTGATCAAACTCAGGTAACGTCCTTCACTTTTCACTTTCTACAGTCCTACGGACGGAGAGACAGTACTTGTGTTTCTGGTACACAATTGCAATAGTTTTGTGACCATAATGTTGTCTTTCTGTGTAACTGATGTACAGTAAGTGATCTGTTCTGTGTTGTTGCATGGTATATGTGTACAGGAGGGTTCTTGGACCATCAAATCCATTGGCATGATTGGAATGGACCGGAACAAGGTTGAACAGTACATTGCTTCCATTGGAGCCAAATCCTTAGGTGAGGTGCAGTGTGTATATTTGCTGGTTCACGGTGTAAAAGTCTGTGGGTGCATGCAAATATCTCACAGTTGTATGGTGTGGTATTAATGTGGACTCCCTCTAATCTGGCCACCCTTTTAAAATTGGTGGTCATTGTTCCCAGCATGCATACATTCAAGTTTGGGTATCTTTGTTGCACTGCAGGCACTACTGTGTACAATGCCCTGCTGGAGATCCTGACCACTCTGCTGGTCTTGAAGGTCCTGTCTCTGCAGATCAGCACCGACTGCACGTTCCCTGTGGAGTTCACGCCAAAGGTCGTCGTTATGGACCTGCAGGCTGTCACGCCTCCAAAGTTCAAACAGAAGCTGGCAAAGGCCACCGAGTTCATCGTCAGTGCCGACAAGAAATATCCAAGTCTGTATTCTCGTCTGGAGATGGGTTCCAATTGGGAAGACGTCCTGGACCACACTATTAAACTATTCGTTTGAAGACAAATTAGTTAGTTTACGAGCTGCTTGTTGCATTATTATATTAGCTGTCAGAGATTTTTTTAAAAGAGTACCTATTATTGTGTAACTTGAGTTTTATGGTTCATGAAGTGACCTCTATACTGAATCCAAACACCAGAGGTCAGGATAAAGGTGTAAAAGTGCAGGGTTTGGAGAGTGTGTTTATTTATGGCTGCTGAGCACTCATCGAAGAGGGACCAGGAAAGCCCTTTAAGGGTAAGACAGCTAGTCGGGACCAGGGTCAGCTTCGCCGAGTCTGGTACTGCTTCCATGGATTCCGACAGCAGGCAGAAGGCCATCGGCATCTTCACCAGTGGGGGAGACGCGCAAGGCATGAACGCAACACTTCGAGCCATCACCAGGCTTTCCCTCTTCAACAACATGAAGGTCTTTGCCATCTACGAAGGTTACCAAGGCCTGGTCGAAGGAGGCGACAAGATAAAGGAGCTAAGTTGGGGCTCTGTCTCTGGGATCCTGCACCAAGGGGGGACCATTATTGGGACGGCCAGGTGCAAGGCCTTTCGCGAGAGGCCAGGGAGACTCACTGCTGCTGAGAACCTCATCAAGAAAGGCATCAACAACCTGGCCATCATTGGAGGGGATGGGAGTCTCACTGGGGCCAACCTCTTCAAGAGCGAGTGGACCGACTTGGTGAAGGAGCTGGCCGAAACGAAGCGCGTCTCTCAGGAGCAAGCCTCGTCCTGTAGCTTCCTCAACATCGTGGGTCTAGTGGGTTCCATTGACAACGACATGTGTGGGACCGACATGACCATTGGCACCGATTCCGCCCTCCACCGTATCATTGAAGCTGTCGACTGCCTCACCAGCACTGCTGCAAGCCACCAGCGGAGCTTCATCCTGGAGGTCATGGGTCGTCACTGCGGTTACCTGGCACTGATGGCAGGCCTGGCCGGGGGTGCGGACTGGGTCTTGGTGCCCGAGAAACCCCCCAAACCTGACTGGGAGGAGGCCATGTGCAGGAAGATATCGTCCTGCCGGCTCCAAGGACGTCGACAGAGTCTCGTCATCATCTCAGAGGGAGCTGTCGATCTCCAAAACAAGCCCATCACCTCCCAGTACGTCAAGGAGGTGCTCGAGAAGAAGCTCGGGCACGACACGAGGATCACCGTCCTCGGGCACGTCCAGCGAGGAGGGAAGCCGTCCGCCTACGACAGGGCCATCGGGTGCAGAATGGGTGCAGCAGCTGCCCTCACTCTGGTCAATGCGGACGGGGAAATAGCTCCGGTCATGATTGGTGTCCAGGGCAACCAGATCATGCAGGTGCCCCTGATGGAGTGCGTTAAGCACACGCGTGCCATCGACAAGTCCATGAGTGACTGCGACTTCAATCGCGCCATGAAGCTGAGGGGCGAGAGTTTCCAGCGTAACATGAAGCTCTTCAGCCGGCTAGAGTCGTGTGGGACAGACGAATGCGGCAGTCCATCTACGCCACTCGCCGAGATCCGCTACCGTTTTGCCGTGATGACCATCGGAGCCCCTGCAGCTGGGATGAACAGCTGTGCCAGAGCTTTCGCGAGGCTGCTCCTCTATCAAGGTCACACCGTTCTGGGGATTGGTGCGGGCTTCACCGGTCTTCTTCACGACGACGTCCACGAAATGACGTGGAAGGAAGTGGATCATTGGGGGTCACGTGGGGGGTCCGTTCTCGGCACCAACCGGGTCACACCCAACAAGAAAATCCTCCCAGAGATCGCTGCAAAGTTTGGGGAGTACAGGATCCAAGGTTTGCTCATCATCGGTGGTTTCGAAGCCTACGATAGCCTCATCACAATGGAGAAGAACCGCGACTTGTACACCGCCTTTCGTATTCCGCTCCTCGGGGTAGCGGCTACCATCTCCAACAACGTCCCTGGCACCGAGACCAGCCTGGGCTGCGATACGGCCCTCAACACCATCATGAGTGCCATGGACACCCTAAAGCAGTCCGCTCACGCAAGCCGGAAGAGAGTCTTTGTCATCGAGACCATGGGTGGGTATTGCGGCTTCCTTGCCACGCTGGCCTGCCTTGCTGGTGGAGGTGACGCTGCGTACATTTTTGAAGAAAAGCCAACCATCGTCGACCTCCAACGAGACGTCCAGTACTTGGTCGAGAAGTTCAAGAACCGGCACCTTCAGAGGGGTGTTCTCATCCGAAACGAAAAGTGCAGCGAGCACTTCACCACCGAGTTTCTGTGCCAGCTCCTGACGGAGGAATCCCAGGGGATGTTCGTCGCTCGTAACCTCATCCTCGGCCACCTTCAGCAGGGGGAGAATCCGAGTCCGTACGACCGAATCCTTGGGGTCAAGTACGCTGCCAGTGCCGTCGACTTCCTCATCAAGCACGCCAGTGAGAACTGCGTGAAAGGGAAGGTCCGCACAGAGAACAGAACATCTGCGTGCATCCTCGGGGTCCATGGGAAGACCCTCATGCCCACTCCATTGCAAGACCTCATCCCCAATACGGACTTTGAGCACCGTATACCCAAGCAGCAGTGGTGGATGAGGCTCCGCCCACTCATCTCGATCCTGGCTCATCACAAAGAGCAAAAATTCCTCGGAGAACAGCAGTAAAATGAACTTCCCATTGACAATATTGTGCATGCACAACCTTAGGGCTTAGTCTCTCCTCTACCCCCCACCCCCTTCCCATTAGCAGTTGTGTTTTATTTTCCAAGAGATGAAATTTTGTGATAAAAAAGTAGCTTATAATAAGCAAAGAAAATGCCGCATGCTTGGCATGCACAAAAACAAAAAAATACCAGTCAGGGGTGAGGGAATTAATAATAATTGGCCTAAATTGTCATTCTGATATAGTTCACCACATACGCACATGTGTACACATCCGTAAGACGAGCAGATGGGTGTGGTTGGTCGGTTACAAAAAAAATCAAACCCTAAAATGAAAACTAATTTTTGGTTGGAATCACACGCTCTGATGATGAGCCTGCCACTAATCGGAATAAAAAATATTGCTGTCCTCCAGTCCAGTGAATGAAAAATCACCTCTTTAACGAAACTGAAAAAAAGTCCAATCGTTCAAAAAAGATTGTCTTCAAAAAAAGAGAGCATGTTTTAGAACAACAAACTTCAGTTCTGGTGGCAATCGAGCACACAGAAAGCTAACAGCCAAAAATGCGGATTAAAAAATGGCCAAAGTGTCGACAAGTGAACACGACAAAGATCTGGATCAATCACAGAAAACTGATTGGCAGATGTATTCAGAAAATCAAGTGGCGAAATCAAAATGGCCACTAGGGGGTGGGTGGGGTGATATCCCTTACTGGCCTGGCATCGTATTGGCTTGCTGAACATCTTTTGGCTGATTCGACAGACCCGGCGGCTGATTTAAGAGACTTGGCTGACTCGAATGCTGAGGGACCTGGGTAAGAGGGGGAGAAATGACCTGCCTCCCCCCCCCTTCCCCAGGCTGGGGGACCACGTACATGCCCGGAGGCGCCACCACCCCTGGCTGCAGCACAGGGGGATAGAGGGGCTGGTTGAACTGGGTGGTGGACTGACCAGCGGGGTGTTGCTGCTGGACCTGGGTGAGAGGTGGCGAGACATTCTGCCTGGCTCCAGGCTGGGGGACCACAGTGTAAAGCATCTGAGGCTGGCCAGGCTGGCTGGGATGAGTCACATAGATTTGCTGCTGGGCGACAGGTGGCAAAACAGTCTGCGTACTGGGCTGAGCTACAACATACTGCTGCTGCTGGGTGACAGGTGGCAAAACAGTCTGCGTACTGGGCTGAGCTACAACATACTGCTGCTGCTGGGTGACAGGTGGCAAAACAGTCTGCGTACCGGGCTGAGCTACAACATACTGCTGTTGCTGGGTGACAGGTGGCGAAACTGTCTGCGTACCGGGCTGAGCTACAACATACTGCTGCTGCTGGGTGACAGGTGGCGAAACTGTCTGCGTACCGGGCTGTGGAACAACAGGATACTGCTGAGGAACCTGTGCGGCTGTCTCTTGCTGCCTCAGGGTGGACAGGTTGGTGGAGAAGAGGCTGTGGTCACCCTGGAGTTGCTGCTGGCTGACCCACTGCAAGGTGGAAGGGTCCCCGCCCCCTGCTGACGTGACCATGCCCCCTGTGGGAGGAGCGAGGGGGTGGGGAGAGTCGACGATGATGGACTGGTGAGGGTGCACATATGTCTGCTCCGGCCGCCCTGACATAGAGATCTGGTGCGACTGATATTGCTGAACCAGCTCATGCACATGCGAGGTGCCACTCGTGTCGACCCCAGTGTGACTGGGCTGGTAGCTGATAGCCTCGATCCGGGAGACTAAAGCACCTCCACCAGCACCAACAGTGTCCACACCAGGGATGGACTTGGCTACAGTGAACACCTCCATCACCCTCTCAGGACCCGCAACTGATGTACCAGCAGCATCCATAGTGTAGCGGCCAAACTCCTCCAATTTCCCCAAGTCGGGCACGCGAGCAGCCGGCTGAACAGGTGCAGTGGCGTGCGAGGAGATATCGCGAGGAATCAGCTCGACATCGGGATCGTCCTCACCATTCAAATCGTCAATGCTGAACAGGACTGGCGACATGTTTTCGGAGTGATCCATGACTTGAGCCGTACTGGCAGGGCTCTGGTAGACACTGTCACTGTGCTCAGGGATGGTGCCAATGCTGGTGGCGACACTGCCACTGCTGGCCATGGTGTTGGGCTTATTGCTGAGGCTGGATGAGCTGACCTGGCTTTCAAGACGCTGGACCTGGGAGTTGGAGCTGTTCGAGCTCTCGTTGCCGCCAGAGGGAACACGGTTGAGGAAGGAGTTGGAGATGGGATAAGGAGGTTCGACTTTCTCAATGTAGATACTGCCGTGATCTTCGTTTCCGATATCTCTCGTCACCTCACAACCTGCTGAGCTGACGTAGCTCCCACCTCCACCCCCTCCCCTCCCTCCCCCTCCACCGGAGTACCCCCCAGCACCCCCTCCCCCATACATCCCCACAGCACCCCCTCCACCAAACCCTCCATTCTGGCCACCATGACCACCAGAGCTGAAGCTGAAGGCAGTCGAGGAGTTTTCCACGAAGCCAGCGCCACCGTTGCCCCAAGTTGGCCCCTCAAAATTAAAGGAATCACGAGCGTCTTCTCCTCTTCCTCCAGCCCTGCCACCTTTCCCTGCATCAACGCCCCGCCCATCAAACCCATCCTCCAACACGTTGGCATCACTGCCGTCAAAATCGTTGGAGTCGGCTCCCCTCGTGCCCCCTCCACCCCCCGCTGCAATCAGCAAGCTGCCCTGTGAGATCTCATTCACAGCCACAAAGCTTCCACCACCGCCTCCTGAGTGATAGTCATGCCTGGACGACTTCCCCCCAACCAGCATGATCAAGATATCGCCACACTTGAGGGAAAACGAAGCAGAGATGATGGCCCCCCTACCCCCCTTGCACACCATTCCGTCTTCCCCCTTGGCTCCCTTGACGGTGATGTGGTAGTACCCGCTGATCGGAATGATGATACGATGAATCTTCTTGGTGTACTCCAAAGTGAAAGGGAAGTCATTGCACTTCCCTATGATGGGTTCGCTCCACATCCCAAACCCGGCATCATTGGCGGAGCGTATTCTGAAGCGGTAGGTGTAGTTGGGACACAAGTGATCCACAAAGGCGGTCAATTGGCTCCCAGGGACCTCATAAAACTGAGGCTCCTTCTGAGTGTAAACCAGATCTCCCATCTCCACGATGCCAATATTGCTCTCTTGTACCTGCTCATATTCAATCTCAAAACGATTCAGTTTGCCACACCTCTCAGGGAGTCGCCAGTAAAGTTCCATCAAAGTTCCACGGGAACCAGTCGGAACACACTCAAGCTCTATGGGCGTCAGGCCACCTCCTACTGCTCCAAGAGAGCTCAATTGCTTCACAATATCATTGCTGATGCAGAAGGGAATGTCTTGATTGACCAATGGCCTTAGGAGACTCTGGTCTTCACCACCAAGAAGTGGTTCCACATCATGAAAGATCTTACGATATAACAGAAGGAAATCGGAGTCGGACTTGGAGAGAAGGGAATTCAAACTCTGAAAAGCATTTCTATACTCGGTAACAGTGTTCATAACAGACTGATGCTGCTTCTTGAGGGACTCCTTCCGATTCTTCATCTGCAAGTACAGAGAGAGATATAATACTGGAGAGGATGTGGTAAAGGGACAGCTGGGTGTTTGACTAGACACAGAGGCCACAAGCTTGATATGATAAAAGGATAAGGGTCACTAGACATTATGTCTGCTGGACAGACAGGTGGCATGCAGTAAAGCCCCTAATGTCATTACCAGTATGGACACACACATTCTCAACTCTCAACTCTGCCTTTGCACAGGGATGGCTCAAGGTGCTCACACCTCCAGTCAGCTCAATGACAGAAAGACCTTTAAAGACCATTGAAGACGGCAGACAGAATGCTCAATGTGGGCAAAATTCATTAGAGGGCAATGGAGCAATGAATTACTTCTAAATTAGTGCCCATGCTGCCACAGTAGACACACAGGCAACAAAAATATGATAGCAAATGAATACTGTGATGACACAAAAGGTCATGAGATATAGACCAGGAATGAAGGCTAACCAGTGAGGTCAAACCTCAAGAAATCACATGAACTCAAAAGCACACAAGAGAGAAAAACAGCATGTGACAGCAGAGTTACATGGCCTCCCAGTTCGAGCTACAATGTGCCAACAATGTGTGCCCCCCCCATACACCAAACCCTCAGGCATTATCTAATCAATTTCTATCAACACATTACATGCCAACTGTTATCCATTCTACAGATAAACTAGCTGTGTCCCTCGAAAGTATTTTCTCCAGAGAGTAACAGCAGCTATGTACACCCAAAACAACGAAAGGCATCTAAATAACAACTCACTTCATCATCAACATTAGCAAGCAACACTCTCTGCCTCTCCTGAAGCAGGTCAATGCATTTGGAGAAGGTTTTGGTGATGTTTGCCTTCACTTCCATAGACCCTGGCTCCAATTCATTCATAATGCCTTCTAAGTTTTGCTTGGCACCAGTCAATCTCCTGGCTACATCATTGGTGTACTTGGTTGCCTTCTGAACCCTGTTTCGTATTCTCTTGGCAGCGCTTGAATAGTGTTCAAAGAAAGGTCTTCGAACATCCCAGTCACTATCCCTAGAACAGCTGTCGCACGCAAACTGATCTGAGCTCTCAGAATAGAGCGTCGCTGGAACTGAGTGGCGCGGACAGATCATATACGTCACAGCAGGCACTTCATTAATAGGAAAACGCTTGTGTTTCTGGACGGGGCCAAAGTTACGACCATGCTCGTCATTGTCACACTGCACGCAAAACTTAAAGTGGTCTCCAGGTGAACAGTCAATGCAAATGACGGAGGCCACATTGACTCCACAGACACCGCACTGCTCCTTCCCGAGGGTAGGTGGATTCGAAGTAGACACAATGATATCCTGAACCGCATAGTTGACTGGTAGCAACGTCACGTCGGGACTGGTTAAAGGGTGGAGCTTATTACACACTGGGCACTTGACCCCGCGAGGATTTAGGAGCTTCATCAGACAGCAGGTGCAGAAGGTGTGGCCACATCTCAGACTCCGAGGATGGCTGTCAAAGTCAGGACCATACTGCTCAGTACAAACACTGCACTCTAAAACCAGAGACTGCTGGCTCTGTATGTGTTTCAATAAGAAGCATATTCAGTGACTTTTGCTTACTGGGGACATAATCCTTTGTAAGTGTCATTAAAAGAAGGGTAACTTTTTTATATCACTGCTCAGACCAATAATGACCGGTGCAGTTGAGAGGCCGTAAGCCAAGCAGCTGGGGCTGGCTCTGCCTTTATCCAAGTACTAAGATAGAAGGCAAAAAAGACAATAGCATATCACACACATAATCTATAAGGAGAAAAATTTGGCCTTCCACAATTCAAATTTACCCCCCATTCCAGTGAGCACACAACCCCTCAAAAAAAAATGGCCCCGGGCTTTCCTCTAAGCAGCAGAGAATACTGGAACACCGTTCTCCACACTTTAAGGCCACTACAGCTCTGTCTCGCTAGGCTGTGGACATACCGGTGAGCCCTGGTGATACGTCGTTGTCATCTTCTTTACTCCTGAGGTGATAGGGTCAACTCCCCAGTATTTCTAAACCTACTCATAGAGACAAATGACAACGGCACAGCTACACATCCAGCACACACACACCAAACTTCATGTGCTCATCTTCCTCGTGAAATGAAGGCGCAGTTATCTTCCAAAAAAGGGGTGTCATGTGAAAAAAATGTGTGCGGTTTATTTACGCATGCGCACTAATATCACAAAGATCACAAAAATGGTCATTCTAGTTTAGACACCAATGTAGTCAATTTTCACCATGCCATGGTCTTCATGTCCCAACTCCTTCACTGGGTCAATAGAGCCGTCAGGTTTGATGTAGCTTCCTCCCCCACCCCCTCCTCTCCCGCCCCCACCCCCCGAGTACCCCCCTCCTCCCCCCCCACCATACTGCCCAACAGAACCTCCCCCACCAAATCCACCACCTTCTCCATTACATCTGCCTCCATGAAGGAACGACTTTGCTGTAGAGGACGCAGTGCTGAATCCAGCTCCACCATAACCCCATGAGGGGCCGGAGAAATTAGCATCCTTTCCTGCCCCCCCACCAGCGCCACCCTGAGCCCATTGCGCGCCAATTCCGTCAGCTCCTGACTCAGACAAACTGGCATCGGTACCATCAAGATCTTCTTCGTCATACCCCCTGGTCCCACCACCGCCCCCCGCCACAAGGAGAATCTCCCTTTGCCTGTTGATGGCTACGAATGTGCCCCCAGCTCCCCCAGTGCTGCTACCAATCTTGGTCGACATCCCACCACAAAGAATAATCAGCTTATCGTGCCTGCAAGAACAAAAGCATGATTGTTGTATATGCATCTAGCTATAGTTTTATCCCTCACTTTTCCAACTTAAACTTTGCTCCAATTATTGCCCCACTGCCACCTTTCTTGGTGTCACCATCAGCTGACTTGGCACCGTATGCCAATATGGAGTAGTAGCCATCGTAGGGAAGTTCGATCTGCACAATTTTTCCTGTGTACATGACCTCCAATGGGAAGTTGTTAAGCTTCCCAATGACAGGGTTGCTCCACACTCCCCAGCCGGCCACATTCAGGGCACGCACACGACACAGGTACTTCATCCCCACCACAATATCATCAATTTGGGTCTCGATTTTATTTCCCTTCTGAATGATCGAGCGCGGGGGCCCTCTCTCGTAGCCACTGGTGATGATGGCAGTGGGATCAGCACTTTCCTCATTGAAAGGCTCATAGGATACCTCAGACTCCTTCACCTCTGGGTCCGACTGCTCCCAACTGATATACAGCAAGCCACCCCTCATGAAGCATTTCAGTCGTGTAGGCATGCGTCCACCTCCCACTGTGCCCAGCTTGTCGATTGACTCCAGGAATTCTTCGGGGAGGAACATGGGAATCTCTCCCGTGGTGCATGCACTGTGGTACATGGGTACTTCCTCGTCAGCGAGCTGAGACTTCATGGAGTTGATGACGGCCTCAGCCTGGTGCATGTACGTGTAGTCCGACATCTGCAACAGCCAGTTAGCGCGGACGATCGCTGTATCAGCATTTCCCTGAGCAATCTCCAGCCTCTCCTGCTGCTGAAGGAGTTCCTTGCTCTGATATTTAGCCTGAGTGAGGATGATAATTTCAACCCCTTGTAACACCCAACAAAATTCCAATTTAGACCACAGGGCTCCCACTATCATCACTATAGCTACCACAACCACACAGCAACACAAGTTACCTCTTCTTCAATCTTATCCATTATTTCACCCATTCTCTTCTTCAGAGCCATTTCAATCTGACTGAACTCTATACTCACCCTCTCCAGAGATCGTTTCTGTTTAAGAACACATTATACACACTTTGAAAATCATTATCCCCATTAGGGCATACCTTTTCCTGATCCAGTTTTCCTAGGAGTTTGTCCAGATCAGCCCTGGTATTGGACATGAGAGTGACGCGCTCTCTGAGAAGTGCCACCAGACTGGGCACTTTTTCTCTGATCTGAGCCACTGATTCCTCAATGGTGACAAACTCCTCCTCAATGAAGCTACGGATGTCTTTACACTGCTCACAAGCAAATGCATTCATCTAAGAAAATGAGAGAACAAAGACCCTAATATTGAACATCACTATAGGATATCTATCCATGCCCACTGAAATGACAAAGGTTATAGCTTGAGAGGAACCAACAACTTCAACATCTACCCAGCTATCCAATCGCACCTTGAATGAGAAGAAAAGACAAAGCCTCTCTGGGTGTGTCTTGCAGAGTGGGACTGGAGTGGAGATTTTGACCGACGCAATAGGCTTTGGGTTGTGCTCCCTGACGGGTCCAAATGAGCGGCTGTGCTCCCTCGTTGAGCACGTCTCGCAGAATCTGAAGCCAGCGGGCAAGCACTGGAAGCAGATGAGCGTGGCAATGTCCTTCTTGCAATCCTGGCAAATGGCCTTCACTGGTGCCGGGACAGTGTGGACGGGGGGGTTAGTGGTAATCATCTGGGCCGCGACATAGTTCATGATGGTAATATTAGCAACATGAGGATCAACAGACACAAGGGAACACTGTGGACACGAGAGGGGTTCGGAGTCCGGCTGCGAGTCCAGACACTTTTGGCAGAAGGTGTGGCCACATGTCACAAGGAGGCGTGGCTGTTGGTCGCCTTGGGTGGTGTAGTCCAATTTGCAAACAGGACAGGCCAACATTGTGCGGCTCATAACGACTTTACAGCTATAGATTACAGAGACACACAATGATTGACCAAGATCTAACATAAGCATGAGGGAATCAATGACATGAACCAAGCTGTCCATTCTGGACTAGCAAGAACACTACCTAGTACTGTACTTACGGGATGCTTGTCTTCCTGCTGCTCCACACCTTGTTAGTTTGTGGTGGTCTGGTCACAAGAAGAAAGCTCCTCCTAATTTCCTAAATAATTTTGGGGCGTTAACAACAGAAAGTAATATTGAACTGTGAAAACTGGTAAAAGGTTTCTCTCTTACTTTTGTGTGAAAAATGTCTCTGCGGACTCTTCCCATTTTCTTCTTCAACCTGGGTGGTGAGATGGTGTATATCTTGGACCAAAGACTCAAGGCACAGAATGTCAACCATTCCAAGTCCACTAAGGGTGAGTAGCTGAAGCAATGGCTGCAGATTGAAGAGCATTATCTGCTCATGCAGTTGTTCAAGATATTGTTGGCCAGATGTTTGACCCTAAGTGCATTAGGGAACTGTTTCGACCTCAGAGAGTATTCACCATAAAATCTCTGCGTATCATATTTGGCAAACTAGCCCACTCCTCTATCATGAAGCTCAACGAAAATGCAATGGATAAGGTAAAGGTGTGCTTTAATAAGAAATATCAGCCAAGTGTTTCTTTATTCTAAAGCTCTGTGATCTAATGGTAATGGCATTGAAGCATCAGGTATGTCGTATGTACTAAATATGTAGTTAATAATTAGAACTGAATTCCCAGCTGCTTATGTGTCGTCGAGGAGAGGACATTATCCTTATCACCCTCAATCACCTTGACACCATCAGGAAACTAGTCGGGGATTCAGATCGCCATCTTGGTTTGATAGACTTTGCTATAAAGACACTTACAGATGTAATTCCATCACAGTATATAGCAAAGTTTGCATAGGGAATTCATGTGTTTGCACTGTTATTCAGGCTTACAGTCGACTCACTGCAGCAGAGTTCATCTTACTGAGATACACTCTACTCTCGGTCTTTCAAGATATTCACAAGAGGGTAAATACTCCTATAGCTAGATGCTTAGGATGACTGGCGAGCACTTTTTGTTCAGGTTTCCATTTTTCTCAAGTACGAGTCTCAGGATTCTAGTGGCCGTTTCTGCATTCCGGTAGGCGGTCCTGTTCCTAATGGATTTGACATCCCTGGCACAATAAGGTAATGCCATAGAGGTAGTAGTTCAAAACCTACAGCATCCTTTACTGGCTGGAATTGAATTTTAACAACCAAAAGGTATTACAATCAGCAAGGTGATGTGGAGTCTGAGACAAAGTTTGAGGTGCCTTTTAAGTATGACCTCCCTGACCCTCCAGGATCTTGGGCTCTCCATGGTGACAGAGTGACTTCCCTTGGGACTAATATGTGAGTTTGTTATTATCTCTAGCAGGGACGATGCCTTATCTTATAGTAGCACTACTGGTTGGTCTTCTATCTGTGTTACCTTGGTTGTGGTTGTAGCTTTGCCACATCAGTGGAGCAGTCGTCGTCACGGTCCAGGGCCGCTTCAAATGTTTCCAATGTGGAAGAGGAACAGAGCCGTGAAGATGAAGAAAAGGAAGAAGAGGTCAAGATTGAGTCACAGGTCACTGCCGAGTTTATAATCCTGGAGAAGATGCTTGGGAGTGTGAGGCCATCGCCCAGTGAGTACCATTCACAGTGTAGTCTGTAGTAGCTAATGCATTTTGAACCACCTCTTATTAGGTGGTGACACCTTTAAGCTGAAGTTGTTTGAAGATGAGGATGAAGATGATAATACTGCTACCAAGAGGTGCAGTAGTGTATTGTAGGTGTATGTTATATCATAATCTATTGCAGCCAATCATCCAGAGCAAATGCAAATGTACTCACTATCAACGCAGCCAAGGCAAGTATTATGTTATTTGTGATTGGTGTAATTACAACACTGAAAATACTATAGAGGGATAATGCACTACAGAAGATAGCAAAGGATTTTGAACTTGGACAATCCCAAAGTGAAGGTCTATACTATATAGTTCGGAAAGCCATTGGAGTAATCATGCTGTCTTATTACATAGTTCAAGAGGATGATGATCTATTGGCTCTCATGGATAGCACAAACTGACATTTTTACAAGACGGCAAACCAGTCACTTTATCATTGATTGATCGCGATCAATGGAATTTTTAATTAGGAGCACGTGATGCTTGTGATGTCATAATTTGACTTTTTGAACTGGACGCCACCACATTCTGGGTTGAGATCTTCTTCCAACTTCCCTAGGCTGGTTCGGTGTTCTTACATTGTAGGAATGGCGTGTGTGACGTTAAAAAGACCTGTGGAGGTATTGGGGAGTCCTCACCTGATGGAGAGCGAGCCAATGATCAAGAGAAGAAGGTGTGGAATGAGTCTCTTCCCCACCACTCCTCCTGGCAGTACCACTGAACGCTTAGGTCTTGACAATTCACACGGTGGCCGTGTCTCTCCTGCCCTAAGCCGCCACCACAGTCTCTGTGGCTCTCCGCTGAGCGCTACCAGGGGGACTAAGAGAGCAAAGAGGAAGTTGGATGTTGATGACTACTCCATCAGTACTCCCACTACCCCACCACCAGTCTCCTCTTTCTTGCATGCAACACCACCCATAGAGACTGGTGAGTTCTTTTTAAAGTATTGTGAG
>JAAGOD010022305.1_pt1 | contig 14546 bp, 25 predicted proteins | sample 8389681 | NCBI WGS metagenome assembly JAAGOD01 (sample SAMN13964374, study PRJNA552185) | sponge metagenome | biome: deep-sea hydrothermal vent fields; feature: spots directly above weak diffusing fluid; material: seawater and sediment | host: Tedaniidae sp. KZ-2020 ... | reverse complement strand
TGGATGACGTCTTTCCAAATTGGGAATGTAAACAAAAACAGCTGCCCTCTTTATCTCCACTTTACTCTGATCTCTCTCTCTTTTGAAGCTGCTGGGAGCTACACGGTGAACTATGGCGACCTCAGATATCGTTGTTTGTTACCTTGTTGTGGTTTGTCTCCTGTTTCTGCAGCCAGGTGAGCAGCCAGATGGATAGATACTAGCTAGCTAGGTAGCAGAGGCTCTGTTAAATATCTAGCCCAGGCATAGTAAGTAGTGTATAGCTTTGCTAGCTATGTAGCTGGCTGTGAGCCAGCCAGCTAGTCAAGTGGATTCTTTGTATCATGGTCAGCCATGGAAGTTTATTTTCTCTAGGTTTTTCCCAGACTATTGTTGACAAGCAATTCTGTGAGGACAGCAATCTGAACTGTGGTGCCCCTGGTGGTCCCAACAGCGAGAAGTACTGCTGTGCTGATTCCAATGGCTATACACACCTCCTCAAATGCTGTAACCCTTACATAGGGTGAGTCAACTCTACCTCTCTCTCCTCCCCTTCATGTTGTGTGATTGTTTCTCAGGTTGACAATTGGTCTGTGCATTGGGGTCCCACTGATAGTCCTCATCATAGTGGGTGTGGTGGTCATGTACTGCATCTGTGCCAACTACCATAATCGTAAGATGGCTCGTCTGGCGAGGATTCAGTCTAGGAACAGGAGAAGGGCTGACAGGAACATCGTGGCTCAGGCTCCTCCCCAGTACACACCCACCGATCCAAGCAAGCCCTCAGACTCCAACCTCCCTCTGTACTCTGTGACGGACCCCTACGCATCTCTGCAGCCGGTGGCAACTCAACCAGTACTCACCTTTTCAGAGTCTATTTCCCCACCACCACAGGAACCAAGCCATCACATTCCAGCTTCCCCTCCGGAGGACCCAAACACTGAGGACTCCAGCAACCAGCAAGCAGCAGTCGTAGTGAGCGAGGACGTTCCATTGCTCCCCTCCAGTGATGAGCAGTCTTAAAAATCATCTCTGTTTTTAACACTGCCATGATCAATAATGGTTTTTATGGGGTTTTTTCTATTTATACAATGTGCTATAGTTTTTCAGCCAAGACACACCAGTTTTCATGGTCATAGAATTCCTCTTCTATGTGGAGCTGTGGTACCTTGTGAAACAGTTCCACCAGTTCTCCCTGCCTGAACACATGATAGTACCTCTGATAGGTGGTGTAGCCCTCCCTGGCTAGTTGCTGTTGTTGGCTGGTGGTGCCAGCTGTTCTCTCGCATGTTTGACTTTGCTCCCTTTCCAGTTCAGAGCTGTCCTGTTCCTGGACTCCCCCATGCTTGTCCTGCACTCCCACACACTCCACATCCCCTGGGGGGATTCCTCCTTCACCCCCAGCAGTGATACGACCTTTCTCCTTTCCCTTCCGCCTTTTCTTCTCCTGTTTCTTTGCTCTGGCCCTAGCGGCTTTGGCCTCTGCCTTGGCCTGTGCAGTGCTGCTGGCTTCCTCGCCATGGCAACCCTCCTCTCCTGCACTGTACTTTGGTTGCAAATGCCAGGGCACCATAACATCCTGTCCATCAAACTAAACATAGGAAACACCAACCGATCAATTTAAGGAAGTAAGGAATCAGATCAGACCTTTTTCCTCTCTTGTTCCATTGCCCAGACGTAAACTAGCATTTTGCCCCCGGGACGTAAAACCCTGGCCATTTCCAGGAGCGAGTCCAAGCGACGGGTCTCTGAAGATAGGTGATGGATAACGGCAATGCATATGACCCCGTCAAACAGGTTTTTCCTGTAAGGGAGGTGCAGGCAGTCACAGGTCAGGACCTCGTGCCCTCGGCTGCGTCCAATGGCAACCAACTCTGGGCATATGTCTGATCCCAGCATGAAGAGTTGTGAGTTCACTCCAAGGTATTTGCCATTCCCACAGCCTGGTGGTGGAACCATTATGGAACAGGGTCGACACAACAACTTCAATAAAAAAACTCACCTATATCAGCAATGATGCTCCCTGGTGGCTGACTTTGAAGAAACTGAGCTATCCGAGGCCATGCCTTGAACCTAGTATCACTGAAGTGAGGCGCTATCTTGGAATACACTTTATGAACATGTTCTTTTTCAACGTCAACCATGCTGGGTTCAAAAGGTCAAAGTGATGAAATAATATTGAGTGTCACCTTTCACCTTCCAAGATGAGAGCTGCACTGAACAAAGGTGAGTTAGTCCTTTTGGAGAGGTATGGCAGGTGATGTGTGTCTGTTGCAGCTGGCCAGAGCCTTCAGACTGCAGTATCAGCAAGCAGGAGGTTGTGCACTGCCTCCCACCCAAAGATAACAACCCACTACTCCAAAGTGTCACGTGACAATGACCCCCGTTGGGAAGGTACGTATGTGTGTGAACAATCATGTGACTGATCGTGTGACTGCTGTACGTGGTTGTGGGCACAGGGATTGACATGAACCGGGAAGCTGACGAATGTGACGTTCTAATTGTGGGCGGTGGCCCCGCAGGGCTGTCGGCTGCCATCAGACTGAAGCAGCTGGCTCAGGAGAGTGGGCAGGACGTGAGGGTATGCCTGGTGGAGAAGGCACCTGAGATAGGTAAGGAAAAATAGAGTATTCTGTTCAGACCTTAAGGGTTTTAATTAACCAATAGGGGCTCACACTCTCTCTGGGGCAGTGCTGGACCCTCGGGCCATGGTGGAGCTCTTCCCTGACTGGAAGGATCGAGGGGTGAGGAAGGGGCTGCGGTGTGTTGCTACGGGACTGTGTTGAGTTTGATGTTTGCACAGGCTCCACTGCACACTCCAGTCAGCGAGGACAGGTTCTCAATCCTCACCGAGAAGAGGAGGTTCCCTGTCCCGGTCACTCTGCCTGGTCTGTTGCTCAGCTGCTGCACACTCATGGCTCTAGTCTCCCCAACCTGTAGGTCTCCCTATGAACAACCATGGCAGCTTCATCGTGCGTCTTGGCAACGTAGTCCGCTGGCTAGGGGAACAGGCAGAGGAGATGGGGGTAGAAGTTTACCCAGGGATTGCAGCCAGCGAGGTTTGGGAAGCATTTCGTAAATACCGTCCTCCATCTTACAATTTCCTGCATATATCCTACATAGGTGCTGTATCATGATGATTGTAGTGTGAAGGGCATAGCAACTGTGGATGTGGGTGTGGCTAAGGACGGCTCCCCCAAGCAGTCGTTCTCCCGTGGGATGGAGCTGCACGCCAAGCTGGTTCTCTTTGGGGAGGGGTGTCATGGTTCCCTCGCCAAGACCCTTTACCAGAACAAGGACTTCAACCTGCGTGCCAACTGCCAACCTCAGACCTATGGAATTGGCCTCAAAGAGGTGGGTGTGGCACTGTGTGGGTGGGTGTGGTTTCATATGCCTCTCTGCGTGTTCCCTTTTCAGCTGTGGGAGGTGGAACCTTCTAAGCACAAGCCGGGCCATGTGGAGCACACCGTGGGATGGCCCGTGGTAGGTTAGCCTCATTCCAGGCCCTCCACTGACCTGGATGTGAGGTAGTGTCTCATCTTTCTTCATCTCTCGCTATCCAGAGCAAGGATGTGTACGGAGGCTCTTTCATGTATCACCTCAATGAAGAGGATGCCCCTCTTGTTGCTGTTGGGTTTGTGGTGAGTTGTGGTCACATGACCTTTTCGGTTGCGTCATAGTATTATCATCTACCCCTGTGCAATTAACAGGTTGGTCTGGACTACAGCAATCCTTACCTCAGCCCCTTCAAGGAGTTCCAGGTGAGATTGGGGTAAGGTTGGATGGAGGGGGGAAAGGAGACTCATCCTATCGATTTTCATGTCCTGCAGAAATGGAAGCACCACCCTTACATCCGGCCACTGTTTGAAGGAGGCAACAGAATAGGCTATGGAGCTCGAGCACTCAACGAAGGAGGCGTACAGGTCTGCGGCTAGAGCATGTGCTCACAATGCCTTCACTATCCCTCACTGATGATTCGCTGCAGAGCATTCCCAAGCTGGCGTTTCCTGGCGGTGCTCTGATTGGGTGCAGTCCAGGGTTCATGAATGTCCCCAAGGTCAAGGGGACGCACAATGCCATGAAGACAGGAATGTTGGCTGCTGAGTCAGCATTTGAGGCTCTCACCAAGGACAGTGGATCTTCCCAGACGAAAGGTTCGTAATCCCCTTCACATCATCCCACTGTTGCACGCATACACATATACATACATGCACGCACACACAAACGCACAGGACTCTACCTTGAGAGTTACGAGGAACGTGTGAAGAAGAGTTGGGTTTGGAAGGAACTCAAAATGGTCCGCAATGTCCGTCCATCGTTCAATACCCCCCTTGGATTTTGGGGAATGATGACGTACACTGGCCTCTTCACGTGGCTCCTCCGAGGGAAGGAGCCCTGGACCCTGCGGCACCACGGTGCAGACCACACCTCCCTCAAGAGGCTCACAGACTCCAAACCCATTGACTACCCAAAACCTGATGGGAAGATCAGCTTTGACCTCTTGACCTCTGTGGCTCTGACGGGCACCAATCACGAGCATGACCAGCCGGCTCACCTGACGCTCCGAGACGATTCGGCTCCCGTGGACCACAACCTGGCGCTGTACGGGGGCCCGGAGCAGCATTTCTGTCCAGCTGGGGTGTACGAGTATGTGGAACGGGAGGACGGGAACGGAATGCGGCTGCAGATCAATGCGCAGAACTGCATCCACTGCAAGACCTGTGACATCAAGGACCCCGGACAGAATATTGACTGGGTGCCCCCCGAGAGTGGGGGGCCAGCCTACACTGGCATGTGAATATTTTTTCTGGTCAAAAATATCTATTATCACACATTCTAGTCATGTAGTTCGTATTGAACTGCTGCATCTGGTTGCTGAGTAGTTACATTTTGGACTGCAGCTGCCTCCCTATGCTGCTGGCCACACCCCTCTACCACGCCCCCCGAGCCCTCCTGGGCAGTAGTAGTGTACACTGAGGTGGAGGGTGAGGTGCTTTGCACGGCAGTGGCTGGAATACACCTCATCAGTGCCTTTAACCCTGTCTTGCTGCCCCAGTGCCGGTAGGAATGAAAATCTATAACACCTGCATTTGAATAGTAGTATAGTCCCTACTCACAGCTTAACACTTAAGACCCTCAATTCTGGGTCTGAATAACGCCATACCTCTGACTGGTCTATGATCAGGAAAGCGTAGCATTCTATCTGCTATGCTGTAATAGGTCTTGTAGCTCTTGTGCACAGTGCCGTGGTCCAGTTGATAGAGCTGACGCTTGCGAGGGACCAGCTTGCCGCTCAGGGTGCGATCCACGTCTGTTCTCCCCCAGATGAAGTCCGTCGGCACGAACTTTGCACTCTTCTTCAGAGCTGGTTCAACCTTTTGCTTGTTTTCAGACTTTTGCTTCTCTGTACGTGGAGTTGAGATAAAAATGGTAGCACTGATCAGCTTCCAATTCTTTACCAAGGTACTTCGCATAATAGTCCTGTCTCTCATTTTCCTTCTGAATTTTATTCTTCTCAAAGTCGCTAAGACTCTGTATTTTCTTTCGGCTCCACTGAATTAGAACTCGCTTAGTTTCACAATGTGTATTTAGCTCCATTAACTCACATTTTTTGGTTCATCAGCTGTATTACCTGCATGAAAATATCATAAAATGTGGACACAGAACAGTTCATGTGCTGTAATGTTACTTCTGACAATCTTGGGCAGACCAAGCACGTCGTACTTGTCGTCACTGTTTGACTTTTTGAGGACGCTGCCACACATCTGTGCACATATCCTCCCATTCGTCACCTACAGATGAAAAAATGGAAAACCCAAGCAATTATCTATGTACTGTACCACCTTTGGGGCTCCTGCTGCAGGCTGCCCCCAGGGGTTGTAACGCCGAATGGCCTCACATTCCTAGAGAGAGAGGAGGCAGCAAGATTTGCTTTCACACAATATTTTGAGCTTACCCTCCTCTTTTCTTTCTTCTCCTCTTGTTTCCTGCGCAGTTTCCTCCATTCGTATTCTTTGATGTCAGCAGCAGCTTCTTCATGTTCTTTCTTCATCCACAGCTTCTCTAATGACCTGAGTGTTAGGATGTATACTTAATTTGCGTATTATATCAGCTACATACGCCTTACGTTTTCCTCACGTGTGAATGCAGCAATGATTTCTTGATGCCGTAATGGATGGTATCATAGTTCTTGCTAATTTTCGCAATGTTCTGCCTCTTAATCCGATGCTCAATGAAATTTCGATTTGGATTGAAGCCAATGTCAGGGATACTAGGGACAGTCCCCCCACCTAAATGCCCCTCCCCCTTCAAAATGCCCGAAGATACAAAGCAAGTGATGTGTTTGTAATCCTTTGGGTCCTTAGCCAATCTCTTTTGCTTTCTCTCTACTCCTGGACCCATGCAGTGTGCCACTCTTCTGAAGTCTGGTTTTTCAGTCAAGGGATTTTCGCATGTTCTGATGAAAAAGTTTTCTTTTTCAGTCATCTCCATCATTTTGTCTACTCCATGTCTAATGAATCTATTCACTCTTCTGAAGTGATCCTTGCATCCAGCATTGTCATAATCACTAGCCACTACTAGTGGACTCCCTATTTCAACCATTTCAATCCCCGAAAGAAGTTGATGTATTAATGGGTTAGTGTGAAACTCTTCTTTGAGGCGTTTTGTACCGTCTACACATGCGCAGATGAATAATTAAAAAGAAGGGTGGGGCTCAATCTCTGCAAACGCATGGGTGGCGCTAGCTAGAGGGCGTAGCTCAAACCTGCTCAAGATGGGAGGAAAGCCATCCAAGAAAGGTGTTGTGACTAAGACATCCTACAAAGGAGCTCTGGAGGCCAGTGTGCAGGGCCACAAGGATGCAGTCCTCTGCTGCCGCTTCAGTCCCGACGGGAGGTTGCTGGCCACCTGCTCTGCAGACAGGAGCATCATGATCTGGGATGTGCCTTCCTTCAAACGGAGGCACCGCCTGGAGAACGAGCACAGCCATACTGAGGCTGTCACAGGAATTAGCTTCTCGCCAGATTCAACCCTCCTCATCTCAGGTACAGTTATAAAAATTACTTTGCAATGCTGTTATTTAACCTCCACCATTTCAATAGTTGGCAAGGATTCCAGGGTTATTCTGTGGGACTCAAGGTCAGGGCAGTTCCTGCAAAAGGCCCGCAAGCACCATGCAGGGATCTTGGGGTGCGACTATTCTCCTGATGACAACCTCATGTTCGCCACTGCCTCTGAGGACAAAACTGTGGGGATGTGGGAAATCAAGGGGCCCAAAATGATCCGCACAGAGCTGGCTGGCCACAAGAGTGTGGTGTTCCAAGTGTGCTTCTCCTCGGACAAGGTGACGCTTGCCTCCTGCTCGAATGACAAGAGCATCATGCTCTGGAACAGACGGACAGGGAAAAGGTTGGCGAAGCTCAAGGACCAGTACAGCAGAATCCTCACCTGCAAGTTTTCTCCTGATGGGACAATGATTGCTGCCGTAGTGGAAGGGGAGAGGGTCCGAATCTGGAATGCCATGAGGGGAGAGGTTGTTAACGTGCTGGAAGGTCACCATATCCTTCCAATACTCTGCTGTGCTTTCAGTCCTGATGGAAACACCATTGCCACGGGATCAGGAGATAAGACTTTTGCACTGTGGAAAGTCAGTGCAGTTCGAAAGCTACCGGATTACCATGCAAAGGCCCATGAAAGTTGGATTCAGTCCGTAGCCTTCTCTCCAGATGGACACTATCTAGCCACTGCTTCATCAGACAAAATGGTTTATGTGTGGATTGCAAATCCATGACCCATGTGTCTACCCCCCACTCAATGTTATTACCACAACATAATTGTGTGGTGGGCTGGGCTCTTTTTTGTGGCCACTAATTCCATATTCTGCGCATGCTCAGAAGGTCAAGATAAACCGCCAAACGCTGCAGAAAGGCGCCAAGCGTTTGGGAGTTCATTTTTAGGTGTGTGAGCTCTTCTCCTTCCACTGCAATTTACGTCCTAGTCCTGTTCCAGCGTTACAAAGATGGCTTCCAAGATGTTTGTCCTTAAGAGGGGTGAGTGAGTGTGATTTGGTGGGCATTCCCCCCAACTGAACAAAATTCTTTTCCAGATGGTAGGAAGGAGAATGTCATGTTTGACAAGATTACCTCAAGAATAAGCAAGCTGTGCTATGGACTGAACAAGGACTTCATTGACCCAGTAAGTTAACTGGCTGTTCTCTCTCTGTCTCCACTCATCTTTATTTTTCTTGTAGGCGGAGATTACCATGAAGGTGATAGCTGGTGTGTATTCTGGTGTGACTACTGTGGAGCTGGACACACTAGCAGCAGAAACTGCAGCCTCCCTGACCACCAAGCACCCGGACTATGCCATACTCGCTGCAAGAATTGCTGTATCAAACCTGCACAAGGAAACAAAGAAGCTATTTAGCTGTAAGTCCGTCCTAAAATCACAAATTTTTTTTTACCATTCTCTCTTCCCCTTTCCAGCTGTTATGGACGACCTCTTTAATTACGTTCATCCTGTTACCAAGAAGTGGTCGCCAATGATATCCAAGGAGACACATGACATCATCATGGCAAATGCTGAGGTGAAAAGTGACTGTGATGGTCATACGATAGTCTTGTGACTTGCAATTTCCCTCTCTCCTATTGCAGCGTTTAAACTCGGCCATAATCTACGACAGAGACTTTACATACCAATACTTTGGGTTCAAGACCTTGGAGAGATCTTACCTTCTCAAAATAAACAAAAAAAGTAAGTCTTTTGGTAGCATAATGTTGCCATGGTTACAAGCCTCTCCCTCCTCCCCCGCAGTTGCTGAGCGCCCGCAGCACATGCTGATGCGTGTGGCTGTAGGGATCCATGGCGAGGACATTGAGAGAGCAATTGAGGTGTGTGTAAAGATGTGGCTAGTCCAATTCCTTGTTGAGTTGATTTTGCTCATGTGCTTTCACTTCAGACGTACAACCTGATGTCTGATCGCTGGTTCACCCACGCCTCCCCGACCCTCTTCAACGCAGGCACCATGCGCCCCCAGCTCTCCTCCTGCTTCCTCATCTGCATGAAGGAGGACAGCATTGAGGGCATCTACGACACCCTCAAGACATGTGCCAACATTTCAAAGTCGGCTGGCGGCATTGGACTGGCTGTGCACAACATCAGAGCCTCTGGGAGTTACATTGCAGGGGTATATACAATGGAGGGGAGGGGCTAGTCCCAAGCTCCGCCCACAGATACTGATCCTGCTGTCTTTGTCCCTCTCAGACCAACGGGACCTCAAATGGACTGGTGCCCATGCTGAGGGTCTTCAACAACACTGCTCGTTATGTGGACCAAGGGGGAAACAAACGACCAGGGGCCTTTGCAATTTACCTGGAGCCCTGGCATGGCGACATCTTTGACTTCCTGGAACTTAGGAAGAATCATGGTGCTGAAGAAAAGGTGACCCAGCCTCCTCTCTCACTCTCTCACCCTCTCACTCTCTCACCCCTTCCCCAGCCTCCTCTCTCACTCTCTCACCCCTTCCCCAATGTTCCCCAATGTCCTGTCTTTAATGTTTTTCTCTCTGTTCCTCCAGAGAGCCAGAGATTTGTTCTATGCTGTCTGGGTGCCCGACTTGTTCATGAAACGTGTGGAAAAGAACATGGATTGGTCCCTGATGTGTCCCAGTGAGTGTCCCGGGCTGAGCGACTGCTGGGGGGAGGAGTTTGAGCGTCTGTACGAGCGCTACGAGAAGGAAGGGAGGTCGAGGAAGGTCATCAAGGCCCAGAAGCTGTGGTTTGCCATTCTGGAATCTCAAACTGAGACTGGCACTCCATACATGGTCTACAAAGATCACTGCAATAGAAAGAGCAACCAGCAGGTGAGATAGAGTGGTGTTGTGGTGGGGGGAGTGGCTCCAACATTATGAAAACGACATCAATGATTTTTGTAAGGGGGGAAGATTGTTAACGTTTCTGTGTGTATTTTTGTTAGAATCTTGGCACTATCAAGTCAAGCAACTTGTGTACTGAGATCATCGAGTACACTGATCCTACTGAAGTGGCTGTGTGCAACTTGGCCTCCATTGCTCTCAATCGCTTCGTCTCCAATGGGAAATATGATTTCCACGCTCTGTTCAATGTGACCAGGGTCATCACAAAAAACCTCAATAAAATCATCGATATCAACTACTACCCCGTGCCCGAGGTAAGGCCACACCTCTCCATCCTGTCTTCTTGCAGTTATGTAATGTTCTTTCATTGCCTCAGGCTAGGAAATCCAACTTCCGACACCGCCCCATTGGGATCGGAGTCCAGGGACTTGCCGACACCTTTATCCTGATGCGCTACCCGTTCGATAGCCCCGAGGCAAAGCAGCTCAACATTGACATCTTTGAGACTATCTACTTTGGAGCACTGACAGCATCATGTGAGCTGGCAGAGACGCAAGGCCCGTATGAAACATATGAGGGTTCTCCTGTCAGTCAAGGGATACTCCAGTACGACATGTGGGGGGTCACGCCCACAGACCGCTGGGACTGGGATGCCCTCAAGGAACAGATTGCAAAGTGAGCGAGTGGGTGTGGTCATGGGGGTGTGACCTGACACTCCCACTTCCCTCCCAGGTTTGGTGTCCGGAACAGTCTCCTGATTGCCCCCATGCCAACAGCCTCCACAGCCCAGATCCTTGGCAACAACGAGTCTATTGAGCCGTACACCAGCAACATCTACAGCCGGCGTGTTCTGTCGGGGGAGTTCCAGGTGGTGAACCACCACCTCCTCAAGGAGCTCACTGAGGCAGGACTCTGGAACGAAACCATGAAGCAAGAGCTGATAGCCCACAATGGCTCCATTCAGGTGTGTGGCATAAAGCAGAGCTGTGCAGTGCAGTGTAGGGAAGTGGTGGGTGAAAGTTAAGGAGGCTCCAAAATGAAACCCCTTCCACCAATAAGGAAGGGGTTAGAGGAGCTCAGTAAACCCCCTTCACTCTCTGGTGTCTGGCACCAATGAGCAATCAAAAAACATGAAACTGTTTTCATAGCCCAATTATTTCTGATGCTGTAGGGTAGCACAGACTTACAATGAAACCCCTCAGTTAGCTGGCACTAAACAATCAAAAACAACATGAAACTTGTGCAAAACCAGTCCATTCCCAACAGCAAACAAGTATTTTGAAATTGCAGAAAATTGAGGGCATCCCTGAGAACTTGAAGAAGCTTTACAAGACTGTATGGGAGATTTCCCAGCGCACACTGATTGACATGGCAGCGGACAGAGGAGCCTACATTGACCAGAGCCAATCCTTCAACGTCCACATTGCTGAGCCTAACTTCGGCAAGCTGACCAGCATGCACTTCTATGCCTGGAAAAAGGTAAACACTAGCTATTGTTTTTCTGTTACACTAATCAGCTTAATTAGTTTTCTGTTCACACCAATTAGCATTGCCAGGGAAAAGGTAAACATTGCTGCAAAATCCACTGTTTTGTGTTTACACCAGTTTAATCATAACTAGTATTAGTGAACATCATAATAACAACCTGGCTATTATATCTATTTAGGGCTTGAAGACGGGCATGTATTACCTTCGCACACAGCCAGCTGCCAACGCCATCCAGTTCACCGTGGACCAGAGTGTGGTGCAGAAGGTTCGGGAGGGGGGTAAGGGGGTGTCTCACGACCAGAGCAATGCAGAGCAACAGGAACAAGCCATAGCCTGCTCCCTCCAGAACAAGGAGGCCTGTATCATGTGCAGCTCGTAGTTAGAACTCACTCAATCCCATGCAATGGTGGCTTCAACAGTGCAAAGCAGATACTACAGACCAGAAACTATAAATTTGTTGTGAATAGCTCTTGCAGTGAATAATGTTTTTATTTCCAGGAAAGGCATTAGCTACTTGAAAGAATCAAAAAGAGCTATTACACCTGCAAAATATGTATGGTGATCACACTAACATTAAGGGTAGTCAAAATTAAGGTGAGGCACCTAGCTAGCTAGTTGTGCCTATAATGGCAGTCTGTGCACTGAGAGAGACCATTCAGAATCTGTCCCACCAGAGAGACCAGAAAGGCAATGAAGAAGAGCAGCAAGTTCTTCCACCCCTGAAGGAAAAAGCATCATTCAACCACGAAGGAGGAGGACAGCAACTTACTCTAATTTCTCTGTAAATAATGATGCCCCACAGTGAGCTGATGAAGCCAGGCCCCTGGGAAGAGGGAAGAGGGAGAGAAGGGACAGTGAAACACAGAGCCACCATTGATGATGAAGCACTTACTGCTGTGACCAGTGGGAAGCTGATGGATGTGGAGAGATACTGGTTGGCCAGGAACCAGCCAGCTGCAAAGCAACACATCATCACAAGAACAGAATGCTAGCCAGCTACACGGTTGGCTGGCTGCACTTACCCATTGCAATCCCCCAGAGGAGACCAGAGACAATCCCAGGGAAGATGACCTTGGGGTAGACCTTTGGCCAGTTGCCCTTGATAACTGCGTAGATGATGAAGTAACAGGTGCTGGTGAACAGGATGCCAGAAAACACACCAAAGAGATACCGCATGTCTGCAAGCGAGCACAGGAAATGAGAGGTTTGGTGAGACAGTGGCACTCTTCTCACCTTCACAGGAGTGGGTCTCATCCTCACAGAGTTTCAGGAACTGGACTGGTAGGAACAGCAAGGAGAAAAAAACACCAGCTATCAAGCTCAAGGAAAACCCTCTGTGTGTGTGTGCGTGTATAAACAAAGATCATGTGACTGTCACATGGTATAGAGTGCGTCTCACAGTATTCTCTTTGGCCACACCCCAAGCTTATCCGTCCAAGACTCGTCTTGTGTGTTGGCATCGCTGGCAGTCCCCCTGCCAAGAAGGGAGGTGCTGAACGTCACTTTGTCATCGGAGTTAATGGAAGTTGGAGATTTTGCTCTTGCTTTTGATTTCTGCAGCTGAAAGACATTCACACAGCACCTAAGCTATATGCATATGAGACAAGATAAGTGAGTAAATTTGCTGCTCACCATTTTCTCTTTCAGAGAGCCTTCGAGGGAAGGGATCTTCTGGCCAAGGAGAGGGGCTCCCTCCGACAATCGCTGGTTCCCATCACCCCCTTCGGGTGGCGCTCTTTGCTTTCCCTCACTCTTCACAAATGCCAAGATAAACACGCTGCAAAGACAAACTGAAATAGTGGAAGGGGAACAGTGGGCTCCCTCTCATCATCTGGAGCCTTCAAGTGAGGCCCAGAGTGACCAGATTAGAGCATTATATGTTGCACACCTGAAAACAACGGTAGCCACACCAGCATAGTTGAGAGGGGGACACTCCACATGTTGCTGCAAAATGAAACTGTGAGAGAAAAGAAGCTTGTCATCCAACATGCCACGCATGGATAGTGGGTAAATCCAGTCAGTATCACAATTAATTTTTGTCTCTGCTCCCTTACCTTCCCACCACCCAGCCACTGAGCATGTTAGTGACTCCCCATACAGTCAGACCCATAGTCATCCCAATCATCTGAATAATAGGCACCACCATCATATTCCCTGCAGGCGTGTGTGGAAAAGAGGGGCGTGGCACATCACACCTATGCTAGAGGTTGGACAGGGTAGGAACGTACCTGTGGTCCACAAGAATCCTCCAATCACTGTAGGAAGGAAGAAGGGAGGGGAGTCCAGGATCAAGTTAGTGACCAGCCCTACCAGCCAGATCCCAATGCACATGACCCACTGGTAAAATACTCCTGTTGACAAAGACAATGCATATAAGTACATACAGACAGTGTGTGTCACAATGCCTGATACGGACAAGGCCTGATGCTGCCGATGCATGCGTGCAGATACTATGTGTGACTTGGGTATTTGAATGGCAACTTATGTCACACTACATGCATCTGCTACACTAGTATGCATCTTGTGTCTCCCTGCCTGCCTCACCATCTCCTGTTTCGTACGTCTTCACTGGGACAAAGTTGGATCCAAAGAAGAGGATAGCTATTATTGCACCAATGTAGCCCAGATAAGTCTTGCTGCTGTGATGGGAAGCTCCCGACGTTTCATTCTTGTTGGAGCTGTTGGAGCTGGAACTGCCGCAGGAAGACGGACATTTTTTTAGGTTAACTGCTCCTCCAATATTATCTTCACAAACAAAATGTTTTTTGATGACAGGAGATCTCCACAGACACAGGCTAGCCACAGACTAACCTTTTCCTGCGGGGTTTTTGTAGTGGCATACCCAGGTGTGGTTGCTGCTGTCATCCTTGCCAAGAAAGAGACCTCCACCACTCTTCTTCCAGGCTAGCGGCTCACCTGATCTTTCACCAGCTGCAGAAACATAGCCTGAGGCTGCCAGGAGCAGTCCAGCGGCACAGATCACCTGGAGAATACCCATCTGCTCGCTCCACCACACCACCACCAGCTCTTCACACTCTTTTTGTAATTATTGAGGGGTGAGTTATGACTGGTCTCCCGCCCCCGGCCGGTGTCACAGGATATTTTGTCGCCAGGATATTTTGTCGCCACGACAAAATATCCTGGAAAAATTGTTAGGATATTCTGTCGCTCCTAGGATATATTGTCGCTCCTGCTGAATGAAGTA
>JAAGOD010029915.1_pt1 | contig 14602 bp, 21 predicted proteins | sample 8389681 | NCBI WGS metagenome assembly JAAGOD01 (sample SAMN13964374, study PRJNA552185) | sponge metagenome | biome: deep-sea hydrothermal vent fields; feature: spots directly above weak diffusing fluid; material: seawater and sediment | host: Tedaniidae sp. KZ-2020 ... | reverse complement strand
GGTGTGAGGGTGTGGAGGGTGTGGGTGTGGAGGGTGTGTGGTGTGAGGGTGTGTGGTGTGAGGGTGTGTGGTGTGAGGGTGTGTGGTGCTCTAGTGGGGCCTTACAATCCCTCTCTGTGTCCATCGATGAGAGCCTGGCAGAGAGACTTGTTCTGCGGGATGGTTTGGAGAATAGTCCCCTCTTGCGTCACATACCCAATGGCCCACTGACCAAGACGAGTGCAACTCAGACGAAAGATATAACTGGGGAGATAAGGACATTTTCATAAATAAAGAACTAGGGTACACTATAATTGGGGCACAAGGATACATAAACGTTAGATGGAGGATGCTAATGAATGATGTCATAATGCTGTAACTCTAGCCATTACAGCCAAAATGCAGGCACCACAATTTAATTACTGCATTATCCAACGTTCCACATTCACCCATCCATCCAGCTAAATCACGGGTGCAATTGAATCCTCCCCATCAAAGCCCCTACTCATGTACATTCTCACACACACCTACTGGGCTCCGTCTAATCCGGCCACCCATTGGGTCAAATAGTCCTGATTAGAGGGGTGGTCTCATTTTAAGGGTCACAGAGCAGAGGGAAATTGCCATGCAGCATACACTACAAACACACATACAAACCTTCCAGATTGCTGTATGAATGGCTGCAGCATGGCCTTGACTTCATCATAGGTGAGGAAGGCCTGGTAGCCCACGTGGGTCACTGCCAGAGCATTCCAGTTCTTGAGCAGCGTGCACCAAGGCTGAAACAACCTGGACCGCACAATACACAACAGTAATGAAACTCCAAATAATGCCCACCCTCTTCTTGGCTCACCTTGCAAAGATGTCGTACTCAAAGACAGTGATGTGGTCGTTGACAGTGAGGTCAATGGTGGACTTGAGAGCCATGGCTTCCAGGGAGGAGTGGATGGGATGGGACTCACTCAGGGTCTGACGGAACAGTCGCCAAGGAACAATCGCCCTGCATGGAGTTTGCATGTGTGCATGTATGTAAGTGTATTTGCGTGTGTGTACATTAGAGTGAAAAAAGAGTATTGCGATCGGCCATAACATTATGCCAACCCCCCATTAGCATCTCTACGCAGTGTGTGCAAGATTCTCTAAAACTTCAGTAGACCATGGGCTTCATAGGCATAGGACTACCATTGGAGGAGTGGGGCACTAGCTCCTAGCAACCCTCAAGGCTGCCCAGCTACATACGCCTTCAGCTTGGGATAAACACATATCATTCCTCATTACTTCAGGGAATAGCAAGGGATTAAGTCAGGGGCCACAACGGAAAACTACACTTCAAAATGAAAGTTAATATGGTCGACACAGTTTGTGCTACGATTCCTTGTGTAGCTCCAGCTAGCTAACTAGGTCTAGCTAGCTAATGGCTCAGCGGAACAGCTTTGCCTCCCAATCAGCCAGCATAGTTATCTTAAGCTAATCAGTGGCCCCATCATAAGTTGGGGCAGGTGAGCTAGCGTTACATGTGCATGCAGTACACTACATACACATTTCATGGCACTAGGACATGTCAACTGTTATTGGAGCGTGTTTGCTTTCACTGGTTCATGGGACCCAACACTGCCACACACACAACTAAACCAGCATTCACTTTCAACAAAATCTTTCCTCCTTGTCTCTACATGCTAAAGATAAACAGTCTGGCATCCATCCTTCATTCCCCAGCCATAGCAATGGACGGATACGTCCATTATACTCCTGCTTCCCTTCCTCCTTCACTCCCTCTCCTCGTGGTGGGCACACAGCAGCCAGAGAGTGCTGATTAAGCAACGCTAGATTGGGTAACACAGAAGATTCCCAATACACTGCCACAGCACATTGCAGATTAGAAAGAAATGCTCTCGAAATGCATGAGCTGTTCCATTAATGTCCAAAACACAATTGGATGTCACCCACTTCCATCCAGATGATTGCAGGAGTATTCTCGTGATTAGGGAGGCCTTTCAAGGGCACACATGTTGCTAACATATGTACTGAAGCACTAGAGTGCCTTCACTATAGTGGGCCTTTCTCTCTGCTGCCTGTGACATGCCCCAGCCAACATGTAGATCCCATTCAAAGGCTCCCTGACTAGCACCATGACAAGTTGACTACACACACTGGTACAGGACTACACCTCAATACAACAGGTGTGCTGGCTTGAAACTGGAGAGGGGAAGGCTGAGGCATGCACTGCACAAACAAGCAGGGCCACAAAACAGGAAATGCTAAAAAGCCTGAAGGAATAAAAAGGCAATGTTCAGGAATGCTACCAGCTGTCTTCTAACAAGGTCCTCTCCCCCTTCTTCAAGGAAGTTTAGAGTGAAGCTAACCTTGACCTGGCACCTTCTACATGGAGTGTGCTACTCTTTACACCTACTCTTCAGGGCTGGCTCTAAATTCCTCCATCATCCACATGTACACAGCAGACACCCCCACACTAGGCTCCACTCAGACAGCCTCAACATCCACTGCTGAAGATATTTCCAAGAAAGGGGATATCCTGGTGAACCAGATGCCTCAGGAGTGGGAGGAAGGAAAAGAATCCTGGCATTCAGTTCCAGTGGAGATTCAAATCGATGACTTCATCCCAGTGCAGCCATAATGCTAAATACCTGGAGCTGGCTGGGGCCCAGTGCACGCAATGGAGTTGTCAGCCATCCAATGTGATCAAACAGGCAATCAGGTGAACAATGCCAGTACGATTGGCTGCCAGAACATCATGCAATGAATTCCCTAGCCATTAAAGTCGGTAACGTAAGCCTCAGCCAATTGTGCCACTACCTTCCTCCTTGTGTACCAGCTCCAGTATGACAGAGAGACTCGTGGCTCCCTCTGCCTGACAGCAAGACTCCAGTTCTCCCTACCTGCCCCAGCAAGACAGAATGGCCCAGAACAGTCCTACAATGCTGCCTCTCCTCAAAAATGGCTGATTCAGTGAATTGAGGCTGTTTGCAGGCAAGGTACAGACATTTCCAGGTGACAACCATGCAACTAGCTAGCTGTTTACAACATGGACACCTACTCAATATTGCAAGCAGCAAGCACACGCATTCTTGAATGAGTAAATTTGAAAGTGCCTGGCCAGATGTTCTATTCTACAGGCACATCTTGAATGGGAACTGTGTTAGCTTTCACCAATTCTAATACTAGGTGCAACTTTCAGTTGCTGAATAATCTGAACCCTTTCAGACACATGGCTTGGAAGGCAAGGTAGTAGAATTGCCACTTCTCTTGCCACCTAATACTATGCTCCCATATGGAGACTGTGAAAAGGAGCCCTCACCTTGTTTGGAAGGACTGCGTCCAGAATTCAGCAGCATCTTGCTTGGTGATGCGATAGTTGTCTCCTCCATACGCACCGTTCGGAAACAGTGCCTTCAGCTCAGCAAGCATGTGGCTGAAAATGAGACTCAGCTTCGTCAAGCTGCGTCTGTATGTACTGGTCTCATCGTAAATCTTATCTTTAGCATCTTTGAAGAGACGGATGGTCTGCTTACATTTACTCATGAGGTTCTCCATAAACAACTTAAAATACTCATTGTCATTGAGAAAGCTTATGTTGTCCTCATACTTCTTGAAGATGATTCTCAGGTGCTGGTAGGTATCTGGCAAGATATCCAGAATGAAAGGGGGGCTGTTCTTCAAGTTCATCCTCCTGTTAGCGCAGGAGTTGACCACTTTGTCCATAAGCTTCCATGCTTTCTCTATCGTCTTCTTGTCGATGGTTGGTTTGGGGGCGTGCTTGGGTCCAGACAGTCTGTCAGTAATGTCTGAGAACCAGTTAGCTATCTTGCTTTCTTTAGCGGCCATCTTCAGCTAAACAACTCCTCTTCCCTAAACCATAGATAGTAACTTCATCATAATTCCCGGTTATGTGGCCCTGCTCGGATTCTTCCTGGATACTAGCCCCCCCCTAGCAAAATGTTTACCTTGCGCATTATTTGGAATACCCCAAGATTTTGTTAAGTTAAGTCACATGGCTGGAAGCTGCTTGGTCTTTTCTCCCTAGGAGATAGAGTGTGGAGGAGTGAAGGAAGCTCTCTAGGGAGACTAAATAGCTGGGACTGAGAGGATCATCTTGTGAGATTTTGAGCTAGAAGAAGTGTCCTGTATTTATCACCTCGGGCAGAGTGCTCCTCCCTATGTCTAGCTAGCTACTTAGCTTTTGCAGCAATTAGCAGCTATCCAATTTGCTCCTATTGACCTTTGTGATGTGATTTGACGTCACTGCTTTGCTCAAGGGTATGGCTTCACCAGGAAGTGCAATGGAAGGCCCAGCAGGTGGAGATGCAGAGGATATGATGCGGATATTAGTTGGTGAGCTGGGATGGGTGCAGGGTGGACTGTGGCATGCTGTGATCTGTTTCCTTGGGATGGGGTTGCAGCCACAGACAATCACATTGGCTTTATGGAGAAGGACTCTGTTCGTGGCAATGATTCACTGGAGGCCTTTGAGGAAATCCTCAAAATTGCAAAGTCACAAGACGTAAGAGAATGCTGCCATTTTTCATCAACCATTAATACTCAGGATGTTATGACTAAGGTGGATTTTATTTTGCTTGGGGGTGACCTTTACCATGAGAATAAGCCTTCGAGGCAGACCCTCCATTGCACCATGGAACTGCTGAGGCAGTACTGCATGGGTAGTCGACCCTGCCCCATCGAGCTGCGAAGTGATCCGAAAGTCAATTTCAGCCATTCTAAGTCAGTGATGTGCGGCTGATGATAAGAATCCTCATAGTTTGTATGTTTGTGCGTGTATTTTGTGGTTCTGTGTGTGCGTAGGTTTCCAGTGATTAACTACGAGGATCCCAATTACAACGTGGCGATACCCGTCTTCTCCATCCATGGTAACCATGACGACCCAGTAGGGGTAAGACTGAGTCAAAACTCAGCAACTCAAAAAAAATTGAGAAGTTCGTCTCCATCTTAGGCGGGAAATCTGAGTGCAATGGATGTCCTTCATGTCTCCAACCTCATCAACTACTTTGGAAAGGTGAAGGATATTGAGAAGATAGAGGTGTCCCCTCTGCTGCTTCAGAAAGGGGAGACCAAGCTGGCTCTCTACGGGATAGGAAGCTGCAGGGATGAGCGTCTGCATCGTATGTTCAGGAGAGGGAACGTCAAGTTTCTCAGACCCAGTGAGGGGGAGTCAGTGTGGTTCAATGTGCTCGTTCTGCACCAAAACAGGTGCGTATCTACATTCAGGAAGAGACATCTTCTGGTTCTGTCGAAATGATAGCCTGCTCATACTGTTCACATGTTAACAAGATAGTTGTACTTGCTGAGTGGCTATTAGCCTATGAGCTCAATCCTCTGTCCCTCTTTCTCCCCTTTTTCGCTCAGGGCAAAGCATGGTGCTACTAACCATATCCCCCCTGCCTTCATCCCTGACTTCTTTGACCTTATCATTTGGGGTCATGAGCACGAGTGTCTCCTGGAGCCCCAGTTTGTCCCCACGGGTGGCGTGGGGGAGGAAGGGGAAGACAAGGGGATCTACATCAGCCAGCCGGGATCCTCCGTTGCAACTTCACTCTGCGAAGGAGAAACAGCGCCAAAGTTAGTGATTGAGATTTGCCAATACATACACAAGCTACTTTGGGAAATTTGATGGTTTTGTTATTTTAGACATTGTGGAATACTCACCATTAAAAGTGACTGCTCTTTCAAAATGGATCCAGTGAAGTTGCATAGTGTCCGTCCCTTCATCCTAGATTCTGCGTGCCTCGCAGACAGTGGGATTAATCCTCAAGAAGAAGATCAAGTTGAGAACTATCTTGCAGATGAGGTCGACAAGTTGATTGAGAAAGCGAAGGAGGGTTGCATGAATGACAAGCTCCCTCTAGTCAGATTGAAGGTATGCGAGTGTGGGAGAAAAAAAATTCTCGAAAAAAAAGTCAGCCCCTGGAGAGATTTGAACTCTCGACCCCTGGTTTACAAGACCAGTGCTCTAACCACTGAGCTACAGAGGCATGCAGTGCAGTAGCTCCCATAGACAGTTATTTGAAGTTGACCACTTCCACAGGTGGACTACTATGGGGGCTACAGTACCTTCAGCTTGGCCAGATTTGGTCGGAGATTTCTGGGGAAGGTTGCCAATCCCCCAAATATACTGCAGTGGCACACCAAACGAGATAAAAAAGGTAATCTTTCATGTGGTGGGTACATTTTGGCATTATTGGACATGCAGAGAAGAAGAAAAAGGCGGGTGAAGAGGGCACTGATTCAGTGGTAGAGGAGAAGCCCCTGACTAGCGCAGACATATCGTACTACCTGGAAAAAGAGTTGTCCAAGGAAAGCATTGAGCTTCTTTCAAGCAAGAACATGGAGGAAGCCATACGCGAGTTTGTGGACAAAAATGAAGGGGATTCCGTGACTACGTGAGCTAGCTTGTCTTGCTTTGTCGACTACAGCTTAATACAGCCCCCCAAAATGATTGCAGCTGCGTTAAATTTTCGCTGGAAGTGTCTCAGAAGCATTTGAAAGAAAGTCAGTTACAGGAGAGTGACATTGATAATTATGTGAGTGAGTGAGTGAGTTAGTACTTTGACATTTTGGTTGAGAAACTGTCGTGATCACACCCTTCACTGTATTAGATGAGCCAGCAAAAGGATGAATTCTTCAGAGTGCAAGAAAAGGAAACTATGGAGATTGTGAGGAAGGTTAGAGGAATGATTGTGTGGAAATGGCCACTGCACTGAGTGTGTGTTGGTTTTAAAAGAGATGGCTCTCATGCAGGAACTGGCGAAGATACGAGCAGAACGGCCGGACAACTTTGAAGAGAACTCTGACTCTGACAGTAGCACTGCTGGTACCTCCACGCAGGCCTCAACCAGGGGGCGTGGCAGGGGGAGGGGCTCCAGGGGGAGAAGGGGTGGGGCAAGCTCATCCCGTGGTGCCACTAGCAGTGCTGGGGGGACTACAGGCAGGAGAGGAAGGGGGAGAGGGAGGGGGAGGGGTGCAGCAAGCCTTGTCACTGCCACTGACTCCCCTTCCCAGCCCTCGCCAAGGCTGGAAATCAGTGGACTCACTTCGACGAGGGTATGTGTACACTACTATTGTTTAAAATGTCTTAATTGGAGGGTGTGGTCTTGTTTTGTACAGACTTCTCGTCCAAGCAAACGAACATTGGCGTATGAGGATGACGACGAGCCATTTTCAGCTCCGAAGAAGAAAGCATCTAAGTTAGCAAGCAAGACGGATTGTGTTGATGTGAGGCTATTGCGCTGACTCAGTGCCCAGTTTTTCATTGTTTTTGTGATGTTTTAGCTTACGCAAGAAAGTGACAATGAAGATATGGATATTACATATTCTAAACCCACTCAGAGGAAGAAGAAATGACTGCAATAATATACTTTGCATTATATAATAAGTGCATTAAAAATTTTTACTTAGTCAGCATTTTTTTAGTGCACGTGATCTAAAAAACTGCTGCTGTTTTTCATGCACCCCACCTTTTGCAAAGAACTTGAAAGTGACTGTGAAAGACCCTGAAGAGGCGACTACGGCCTTCAAAGAGCTCTTTTTTTTTCCTGAGACAAGAAATTAGCTGAAACTAGAAGACAAAATGGCCGCACTCGAAGTGGAAAATCACCTGGCTTCAACTACCACTTCTAGCTCGTGAGTAGTGAAGGCGTTTGTCCCCAGTTTAGTTCTCATTCTGTGCTGTTTTTACTGCCTCTCTTTCCCCATGTACAGCTCAACTGAGTGGAGAACAAAGATAAAACCACCACCCAAAGACACAAGACTGAAAACTGAGGTAGGTTTGTGTGGTTGGCCAGCTTTTAGCTATGTCTTGCTTGATAACACTCTCTGCTTCTTCCGTTCAAGGATGTGACGAGGAGAAAGGGCAACGAATTCGAGGACTACTGCTTGAAACGGGAGCTTCTCATGGGGATATTCGAGAAAGGCTACGAAGTGCCTTCTCCTGTTCAGGAAGAAAGCATCCCCATTGCTCTAGCAGGGAGGGACATCCTAGCTAGGGCCAAAAATGGAACTGGAAAGACAGGTGCTTATCTTATCCCTTTGCTGGAGAAGACTGACACTGAACAAAGCTACATTCAGGGTATGTAGTTGTGTCCATACCAGCTACCATTGTGGTGTTACAGTGTGTATTCTAGTTGAGCCTTGTCCTTGTGTATGTGCCCTGTAAACCACAGCCAGCCCCCCAGTACAGTATGACGTGTTAGCTTTTGATTCTATTTAATGCCCATCACCTTCTTTGAGCCGTTGCACTGTTCTTGTTTTCTACTAATGGTTGGCGTGTTTGTTCCTTTGTGGTGTGCATGTGTGTGCTTTCAGCCCTGGTGGTTGTCCCTACCCGTGAACTGGCCCTGCAGACCTCCCAGCTCTGCAAGGAGCTGGGCAAGTACATGAAGGCCCGTGTCATGGTCACCACTGGAGGAACCAGCTTGAGGGATGACATCATGAGACTGGATGAGCCAGGTGGGTAGGCAGTGTACAGAAATGGGTAGTGTGGTAACATGGGTGACCATGTTATTTGGTGGGCACTATTTGGAGATGGCTTGTTTGGTGGGCACTATTTAGAGATGGCTTGTGAGGGTTCTTTTCCTTTTGTCCCCTGCAGTGCATGTGATAGTGGCCACTCCCGGCCGTATCATTGACCTCATGGAGAAGGGCATCGCCAATGTGAGCCAGTGTCAGATCCTAGTGCTGGACGAAGCAGACAAGCTTCTCTCCATGGACTACCAGAAACCCCTGGACAAACTCATCTCTTTCCTTCCCTCCGACAGGCAGATCCTGCTCTATTCAGCCACTTTCCCTGTTGCCATCAGAGGATTCATGGTAGGCAAGATTGCTAAATAGCGTATGTACCTTGCTCTATTTAATGCACATCCAATTTGGATTGTGAGATTGTTATTTTTTGAAGGTGAAATGTAGAATACACTTCATTTCACCACTTGATACACATTCTGTTTACTTCTTAATTTCTCCATTTAATGCTCACCTCTGTTTTCCCCAGGATAAATACTTGACGTCTCCGTACACAATCAACCTCATGAACGAGCTGACCCTGAAGGGTGTGACGCAGTACTATGCATACGTGGAGGAGAGGCAGAAGGTGCACTGTCTCAACACCCTCTTCTCAAAGCTGCAGATCAACCAGAGCATAATTTTTTGCAACTCCGTTCAGAGAGTGGAGCTGCTGGCCAAGAAAATCACTCAGCTTGGCTACTCCTGCTTCTTTATCCACTCCAAGATGACCCAGCCGCATCGGAACAAGGTCTTCCACGACTTCAGAAATGGGGAGTGCAGGAACCTTGTGTGCACAGGTGAGTGGGGTCTTTGTATAGCGTACAGCTCACTATTGTAGTGTACAGCTCGCAGTGGGGTCTTTGTGTAGCATTCAGCTGGTAGTTGCGTACAGTAAGTGCTACCATTAGCATCACTGTTTCCCCCTCTAGATCTGCTGACACGAGGCATTGATATTCAGGCTGTCAATGTGGTCATCAATTTTGACTTCCCGAAGACAGCGGAGACGTATCTTCATAGAATAGGACGATCTGGTCGGTTTGGGCACCTTGGCCTGGCTATCAACCTCATCACCCACGAGGACCGCTTTTGTCTCATGAACATTGAAAAGGAACTGCATACAAACATCAAACCCGTTCCCAAAGTCATTGACAAGAAACTGTATGTGGCCGAGTATCAAACAAGTGAGGAATCGCCGCCTTCACCCACCTCCTCCGGCCAGCCTTAGTGTAGTCATCTCGCCCAAGGCTCTTTCTGTTGGATTTGCTGTGGACTCTCCTACCCACCCACCCACCCTCCTCCCTCCCTCCCTTATCCTTCCTTCTCCCTTGCTCAATATCAATCTATTCTTGCACTCTCCCATCCTTCACCTCAGCCTCAGCGTATCTTCCAGATCGGGCCATTTTTAACGTATGATGCATGTAGAAATAATATAACATCCGAGCACTACTCTGATTCCTGCAAAGCACTCTTTGTTTGTTGTTTCGTTGTTTGTTTGTTTGTTGTTGTTTACATGTGATTAAAGTCCTGTTGTTGAGATTATTGGTGTCTCATTCATCCTGACTATAAAGATGATTCTTGTTGTGTGGGGTATTTTGGGAAAGTTTTTCTCTTCTTTTGTTTGCTGTTCTCTCCTAATCTCTCTGATCAGTTTTGTCTTCTCTTTCTGTCACTTGTTTTCTTTCATCTTCTGTTCGGTCTTTTTTCATGTTCTGTGAGTTCCGAGGGCTCCGTATTGCCATGGCAACACCAGTGGCGTCAACTGCAGCCGTTTCGTGTCCACAATGCCCTCTACGGATCAGTCAGCCGCACCGCCTGATGCCATTTCAACCTCCCTGAAGATTGGCAGTCTCCCTATTGTTATGATGGTGGTGCATGGCTTCACCTGCTGGAATATCATCGCTGCAGTAACAAGGTGATTTTTTTGAATTTTCATTTTTGAAGATTTCGGCTTTGAAAGCAAATTTATTGGATAGTCAGTGGTTGTCGTGTTCACTTTAAAAACATCTCTGTGCATCCGTCCTGACCAATGGCTTTGAGACGTAACCATACCAAAATGTAAATGACAAAGAAATTTTTTTTGGCTAATGATACAAGAAATTGAAGAAATGTGTATAATTTTCCCGTTGTGGAACGTCACGATTGCATCAAGATTGTTACCGAGGAAAAGGTTGTTCGCAAGCAAGAAGGATTAACTTTTAAAACTGAAGAAAAAAAAGTCTTCTCTAATTTTTAGGCCACACTTGCTTGCTTGTAAAATATTTGGTGAAGGAAAAAAACATTTTCCACGCGTAATACAAAATATGAAAAAGATTGTGCTATTACAAAGTTGAGCGCTATCTCCAGATGATGGTAGGCTGACTGTTGAATAAGCTAGAGAGGGCCTGTCCAGTGCGATCTCCATTTGGGTGATGTGGACTGCAGGATGAAGAGCTCTGCCCTGTCCCCAAGGTCTAGCGGTTCCTTCGTTCTGAGGTCCCTATGAACCTGCGAAGGTCTCTTCTCCCTGGAGTTGACCAGAGGGCCGGCCATTTGGCTAGAGCGCTTCTTTTTCATAGCAGGAAATTTGACGTCTGCATCACGTTTGAGTTCCTTTGGTAGTCCTGGGTCTTCAGTGTCCTTGTATGTGACTCTCTTTCCCTGGGCCACACTGTCTCTGGTCTCAATGCTAGGGAGCCGACATTGGGACAATCGGCTTTGGGACAATCTACCTATCTGACTGTCTTTCCGTTCCGAGAAAGAGACTTGTCTGATTTTCATCTCTTTCGGCCACTCTTCCTTCACTGTGGCTGGCGGGTGTTGGTTGATGATGCCTGCAAAGTCTAGTGGGGTTTACACAACCAGCTTTCAAGCTTTCGTAGTTTTGGATAGGGCTTGATACTTACATAGAGATTTCCGGCTTTTTCTCTTCCTGGACGGTGGGAGCTGCTTTTCGTTTTTCAGCTTCTCTGTCATTTCCATCCATGTTGGTGACATGGGGACTGCATTGGGAACATGAGGTCTCCGTAAAGCAGTGAATTTGTCCACTTTACATGGGGATTTGTCTGCTTTACGTGGGGACTTTGTAAACTTCACAAACGGTGGTCAGACCTACTGGGGTCGATCCTCTTGAGCTCTACTGGGAGGGCTTTGCTGAAGAGGGGGGGGGAGGGTGTATGTCCTTTAAAGTGAGGTCCCTGCCCACGCACCTATTCCGGCTGCCATCGTGGTTCTCTCCTTGTTGGCGGAGTACCTGGAGGGGCTCTTGGTGTAGTTGGGGTGGGTGGTGGGGGGCTTGTAGGAGTGCTGGACGTTGGTGAGGCGAACTAGTGGCTCGTGGAGGCCCGGCACAGACACCTTCTGCTCGTACGATGGAGAGGTGGGCACATAACACACCACCTATGTCACAGCACAGCAGTAATATTGGTTGGAAGTCTCGTTAGAGCGAAATGGTTGGTCCAAGTCAAGTCAGTGCTCATTAGAACTACCCATTGGGACCCGTTTTGCAAATATTGATCTTGCTAAGTCCCATAATATATGGAAACCTTGAAACAAAATGCATAAAGGAACTTCCAATGCATACAAGAACCAACTTTCATTTCGAACAGCTGTAGTCTACTCCTTGCTACCTTGCCATCGAGGGCTTGGATGTGGTGAGGTTTTTGCAGTTGGGGCTCTTTCTTTTTGCGAAACTGGACGGATCTCTTCTGGAAGTATGCATCAGAGTCCCTGGCCTTCCGGCTCAACTCTCCCATTTCATAGGCATTCATTTTCAATTGTAATGTAGAGCTAGCTAGTTTAATACCTGTGGACAGTGCAGAGTTTTCAACTTTATGTTGGATTCAGAGCAACTTACTTACCTTGCAATGATAATCTGGTGGAACTGGAGGGACTCCTAGCTAGCTACTCTTCATCCATATTATACCAGCACCATATCTCTGCGTTTTAACCACGCATGCGCAGTGCAAGGGAGGCGTCAAAAAAAAATTTTTTTTGGACCAAAAGTTTTTTTCAATCCTGCTTAGATGTCTCCTTGATTGTTTGATGTGCTGGCATTGTTGAACTGTCTTGACCCACTTGATCTTCCTCCCTGGCCCCCTCCTCTTCTCCTGCCACTGTCACCCCCTCCACTCCTTCCTCCTCCATCACCCCCAGTGCAGTTGCTATGGCAACCTCTTCCTCCCGCTGAGTCAGCAATTCAGGCTTCTTTCTTGCCGCCTCCACCTCCTTGATCACTTCTGGCGCCACACTCCGCAGGGGCTCGTATATTTCCGCAATGTCCAGCTTCATCTGGAGCTCCAGGGTTGGCTTGGCGCCAATTCCCCGGGTCCCAGGTTGGCCGGGGGGCGTGGCATGCTGGAGGGCGTACGGGCTGGAGAGAGCCAGTTGCTCCACCCTCTCCTCCGAGTAGAGGCTGTCGAATATCTGCTTTACGAAGGGGAGGAAGTCTCTGGCCAGCACTCTGGCCATCTGCTGGTATGCTGTGCTGTCACGCTCACTGAACCCCTCATGCTCAACTCTAATTAAAAGAATTGGGAGGACATTTTGAAATTACACAGCCTTAATTTCACAACCTGGAGTAACCCTTGTTCCCATGCTCTTCCCATTGCTCCTCTGCATTTCAGACCAAAGAAAACTCCTTGACATTTTGGCACAAAGTTGAATTCCTTGTATCTACCCCAGGCTATTAATCGACTAAACATTCTACTGTCCATTAACCTGTGGTACTCCACTACATCGTGCACTGTGCTCTGGAGGAGACGTTTGAGTTCTTGTGCTATCTCCGGCCCCCCAGCCAAGGGGGCACACTGCCGCAGGTCGTTGAAGGCCTGGATGAGGACGTTGGTCAGTGCGGCTAGCGGGGGGTAGTCCAGGAGGGAGTGAGGGGGGGAAGGGAGGGAGGAGAAGGAGGGGGGAGGGGCTGCGGGAGTTGAGAGACCACGCAAGGGGGTGGTCAGTGCAAAATGCTTCATTGCTTCATGGAATCTGCAAGCAATTATACAGTGAACTCCCTCCAATCTGGACTCCAACATCCACTGCGGTAGATCACAACGTACTCATGTTTGCCATTTCGCAGAGACAGTCTGAAGGAGTTGAGGAGAACACGAACAAACACAGGCACAACCAAGCTCCGAAAGTCAGCCCCAATGCGCCCAAACGAGAGTCCAAAGTACATGCACTGGCCGAGAACTGAGTCCAGTCGACCTCCGACCCCATGGCTCAGGTCTTCCTCGAGGACATGCAAGAACTGCCAAACCTAAACAGCATCAAATGACTACTAATCTCCCAGCCTCACAGAGTCCAGTCTCACCTTTTCGTTGACCCAGCTGTAGAAAAGGACTCCCTCCACCATCCCCCCTCCCCTCCCCTTTCCCCCTGCACCTCCGTGGGACGGAAGGGAGAGCTTTACCGAGTCATCATCGGGAAAGATGGCTCGATACTGCGTCACGATATCAAACAGGTGAACACGACTCAACTCAATGGTTTTATTGATGTGGTTGTAAACTAGACAAAGAGAAACACATGTATATACCAGGATGGGTCAAATGAGACCACCCCTCCAATCACGACAAAGGAATCGAATCTTCTAGAGGCCCGTGTGAGCAAAGGGCTTATATACCATTGTCTTTGGGCACGGCAGCCAGCACTCCCTGGAACCAACTGTCCCTGGCTTGCAGGAACTTGAGTCTGAGCTCCAGGTCGGAGAAGACGTCCATCCTTCGGAGGAAGCCCACCACCCGCAGGCACGCTGGGAGCTGGATGGCCCCACGCAGCTGCTGCAACAGCTGCTGCAGCATCAGCTCCATGCAAGCCTCCACATCACCACCTATAGCCTGTGGCACATGACAGTCACGTGATCACTCTCAAAGGAGCCATATTATATGGTCATGTGACCATTGCATGCAGACCTTTATGATGGAGATGTTGCCATGTTTTTTGTTCATCCTCTTGACGTGGGCGCTGAGGTCCAGTGCCTCCTCATAGTAGCCATTCCTCACGCAGGTCTCCATCACCTGGGGGATCTCCAGCACCTCCAGCAGCTGCGTGTGCCGAGACAGGGCAAGGGTGTTCAGCTTACGTCTGCGGGAGAGGGGAGGAGGGGAGGAGGGGAGGAGGG
>JAAGOD010071365.1_pt1 | contig 14666 bp, 9 predicted proteins | sample 8389681 | NCBI WGS metagenome assembly JAAGOD01 (sample SAMN13964374, study PRJNA552185) | sponge metagenome | biome: deep-sea hydrothermal vent fields; feature: spots directly above weak diffusing fluid; material: seawater and sediment | host: Tedaniidae sp. KZ-2020 ... | reverse complement strand
TGTGCGTATGTTCACACTAGAGACAAAGGTAACTATATAATAAGCTAGCTGGAGCCTAAAAGCCTGTACTTTACTCTGCCACTCTCATTTCATTGCCTACAAGCCTCACTCCAGTTAGTGCCACTCTCATTTCAGTGTGATGGATGTAGAGACATAGTTGTATAGCCAGCCACACTAGAGCCTCCATGCCTCCATTGAGGGCTACTAAATAGCTACAACTCTTCTACAAGTGGGGCACATTCACTCTCTCACTTCACAGTGTAGGTGTGAGTGGATCAGTACCAGTGTGCACCTGTATACACACACACAGGAGCCACCTGGACACCTGCAGCCAGGATATGGCATCTTGGACTCATAGTTAGCACTCATTTACAGTACAGATGGGGACATTCTAGTGGCCTTGGTGCCCACATTATAGGGGTCAAGATCAGAGGGAGTCCACTCACTTCTGGAGGAAGTCCAGGACACTTCTGTCCAGATTAGAGGGAGTCCATTGCTATACCTCGACTGGGTCCCAACAGTGGGGTGGCCAGTGGGGTGGACTAGAGATAGTCCCCCCACAGAAGTCCTCAGTCTTGGTGTAGGGAAGTGTATTGAGGCACTTCCACCAACTGAAAACTCTTAAAAGGCATGTCAGTTGGTCCAATACTAGCAAAAGCAAACATTGAGTATCTAAACATGGACAGGTCACTACTCCAGAGCCATGATTCAAGTATTTATAGCTCATCAAAACTTCAAAGCAAGTCTCAACTACAACACTCAAAAGGTGCAGTTTAGGAACTGGTGGATAAAATATCAAGTTGGGAGCTGAGAATTCTCGGTCCCAGATCGAAGTGACAAGGAAAGGCATGCAAATTTGACTCCAAGCGAGAATCTCACACGTCTTAGATCTATTTCCGAAGAAAAGACGTGGACAAAGTTCAAGGCCACGTCTACTCAAGAGGACTTCAATGTCTTCAGCAGAAGCATTTTAGCAGTTCTAATGAAAACAACAGTTCAAGAGCAGCTAATCACTGAGGTGGCATAGGATTGATATGGTCAAGTTCTTCAGCAAATCGTTTTAGCAGTATTACAGTACACTTGAGCAGCTACATAATGTGGGCCTTCCTCTACAAGAGATCCGACAATGGTGAAGGTGGGCCTCACCACACAAGAGGAGGCAAGAGATGCGACAATGGTGAAGGTGAGCCTCACTACACAAGAGGAGGCAGGAGATGCGACAATGGTGAAGGTGAGCCTCACCACACAAGAGGAGGCAAGAGATGCGACAATGGTGAAGGTGAGCCTCACCACACAAGAGGAGGCAAGAGATGCGACAATGGTGAAGGTGAGCCTCACTACACAAGAGGAGGCAGGCAGGAGATCCGACAATGGTGAAGTTCCTCAGCAGAAGCATTGTAGGGGACCTTCATATCCAGTGGAAGCGCGTTCCCCTCCCCTGGCTACACATAGAGGCCCTCACTCCACACATGTGATGTCACAGTGTGAGGTTTCTGTTTTTCTCTGAAAAGATCCTGCTACTGCCTGCTGCCTGCTACTAACCCCATGTATGTATTGCATACTTACACCTCCTGTTCACAGTCATGTGCAGAACAGCACTCTACACTCACAGCACATCACCAAAGCTGTTGGCAGTTAATCCAGCACTCAGATTAGCTCTTTAATTGGGTGAGGGAGTCCCAAATTGACCTTAATCTAACCAGATGGGGTTTGTATTGAGCGCACAGGTATTGGAAACATTGGCTAGCTGTGCCAGGTGAATCTGGATGCTATTTGGTATGCATACACATGACACTCTTGCCCATCATCACATCTTTAAAACTCCTGCATTCAGGCCATTTGAATTGCTTCAGTGTCTGCCAAATCCACCCCAGAATGAAGCAGGACATTTTGACCTGCTTCAGGGATAGCTGGATGATTAGAGGGGGTCCACTGCACAGAAGGTCACCCCCACTGGACTTCTTCTGACTGGTCCCAAGGCCAGGGTGGCTGGATTAGAGGGAGTCTACTTAAATAAAGCCCACTCCCCCTAGGCCAGGGATTAGAGGGAGTCTCCTGCTATTGTGGAAGGTACACTGTTTCTTTTGGTACATACAAGAGGTCTGGGTGGTTGGATTAGAGGGAGTCTCCTGCTATTGTGAAGGTACACTGTGTACTAGATATATCCAAACTGCTTAGCTACTGTTTCACCATTGTGGTGTGCTTGCATTTCCTACATAGCAAACCCAGTGATTCATCCCATCTCCACATCTGTTAGCACGCTACCCTCTGTGACACAAACCCAAGATGTGGATAATGACCCCAAGAGCCTAAACAAAGCAATTGTTCCTGGGCAGCCATCAAGGAAGGTATGGACACCCCCCCACTTTTTCTCAACATTATCTCAGTCACTAAAAAAGGTGCCATGGAGTCCATTTGTGAGACCCCCCCCTCCCCCTATAGTTTTGCATATCACAGTGACCCACCCCTCACTTAATCCCATGGCATATGTTCACCAGCTTCCCCTGGCATACTCCAAAGGGCACCACCCTTTTAATGCGATACTCTGGCACCCAGCATGGATACCTATGCTCTTGAGAAGCAGCCAATAGTCTGGATAGCCACACACCCTCCTTCTATAGAGTGGGCTGGCAGCTAGGACGGAGTTTGTATAGAGCTCAGCTCTACTCCCCCACCAGCTTAGTTAGCTAGCTAGTCACAGGGAACTTTAGCTACAGAGAACTTGCTCTAAACTTTCCCTTCAAACTACTTGTAGCTACCTAGTTGTGAAGAGATTCACGCACACTCCAGCATGAATCTGCTTCACACTCATGAAATAGCTTTCTGCTCACCCAGTTTCCTCCAGGAATGGGCAGGGAAGAGAAGACTGAGCATGGCTGGCTAGGGAGCCTGCTAGTTTACAAACAGACAGCTAAGCCTAGTCACTTGTTTGCAACACTCTGCTAACTCCAAAGCTGGAACCACCACCAACTATCTATATCCACAGGGCACACTGGATTACAAAGTATTCTGTGTAGTTTTACTGTGATGCTAAGCCAGACTGTCAGGCCTTACAATAAATGTTTACACTGACTTTTGTCTACCTGACAAGACAAAACTTTACATCAGCCACTGAATTTTAGGTAACAACACTCATCGCTCACCGTTTGATGGCTTTTGCATAGCTACCAGAGACATCAACTTCACTGACTGAAGAGCACAGGTGAAGCAATAAAATATATCAGGGCAGGTTAAGTACTATATCACACTACGGAGAGCTACTAAGCTTGCTAGCTAGCTAGAGTAACACACAGATTTCTACTTCTCTAGCTAAGCTTCTCAAGAGCTACTACTAGACTGTGGATGATCCATGATGCACACAAAAAAATGAGCATACTCACAGGTCATGAATATCATTATAGGTGGAATGTCACTTCCTGGATGCTGAAAACTGGCAACTGTTACCTCATTTTGTGAACTGCATAGTGTAGCACATTAAACTGTCACTCTGCAGCAACTGCAACAACACCTTCCTGACCTGCTGTCGAATTCATCCAGCTGACAGCTTAATTACTTTCTGGAGCAATGTCGAAAGAAAACTTTCATCAAGACTAGCTAACTGTGAAGCGCTTATTCTATAATTAATCAAGAGGAAAATCACCCAAATTATTTTAGCAGGAATAGTGCAATCCTAAAAACAAGGAATGATGTTTGTGCCAAAAATCAAGAGTCATAGCCCTTGAAAACACTTGAAGGCAATTAGCTGTAACAGGATAGGAAAAAGCACATGCATGTACAGCATCTGGCACGGTTCTAGAGGCATGCCACAGTAGACTCCTTGAAACTTGATAGCTGCTATACGCACAGCCAAGCAGGGAAGCATCTGGCAGCCCTCTCCTCAAGCAATAGTTCAAATATGGAGCCGGCCATGGGAGCTGGCAAACGAGTCTGTGGGTTACCAGCTGGGGGAATCACTGCTTCTTTCTTCAGCATCCACTGCATTGATAGCTTTGCTGTACCCAATTTGTAACAAAAACACCATACATCACCATACATCTTTTGATCGAAATGAAAAGAAGATTGCATCTCGTAGTGAGAAGTCATCTCTATTGTGATCTTCAGACAAACATCAAGAGGTTTCTATAATGCTACAGAGATTCTTCTGTGGGGCTAGATGAATCATGTATGATGTAGTTTACACAGTTTATGGCGTTTCACTCACTGCAAAAGAACTACCTGCTACACGTGATGTACTTAATTATGACACTGTGTTCATTGCTAATGGATGACGTGCTTCAAATACAACCGCACTTAGGTATCTGTCTTACCTGGTCTCTTCTTGTTTCTTCTCCTGCTGACTGGGTCAAGCCCTTCCACGAAGCCATCGTCCCTCCCCTCCCCCTCCCCCATCTCGTCCGCCTGGGCCATATCTCCTTCCTCGCTGGCATTGGAGGGCTGGGGCAGCCTCATAAGTCGCCCTGAGAGACGCCTCTTGCGGGACGATGGGGAGGGGCGGGCGTACTTTGCCTTCCCTGCGGGCCTCTGGAGTGGGTAAGGGACCCTCAGCCTCTCCGACTTGACAGCTCTTGGAGTCTTCATCCGCTTAATGGGCTTCCCTTATTAAACAAACATGCGGCAATTAAAACTATTTCAGAAACAGGATGCTCGGTCATAAGTCCATGTTATCACTTCAAAGGGACTAAAAAGAGAAGTGGAGTTTGACCCTTGACCCTCAGAGTCTACACCCTGGGAATATTTCTGTGAAACTGCTGATGCCGAAAAAACGACAAACTCTCTGCAAAGGATACTTTCAAGTGGTCTCAAAGTCAACTTCCCTGCAGCAATCGTTAGAGGACCACACCTTTCAAGAGAGGGCCTCCTCTTTATAAGAGTCGACAAACTAACTGATCCTAAGTGGGCGGACATTGCACTGAAATACCTTTTTTGTCTCCCATCACTTCCAAAAGGCTCCAGTCTGGAAGAATATTCCGTCCGGATGACCTTGTGTCCCCATTAAAGCAGTGGGCGTGGCTGTGGGGGTGTGTCTCTATGAAGTCAATGGGTTCTATGGGGTCGTTGATGGCATCAGTGGTCGTGGTGCTGGTGGAGTCTGGGGGAATGGTGTCCCCGCCTTCTCCGGCAGTGTCGTCCTCGCTCTCCTCCTCATCATCACGGCCGGGAGGAGGAGGAGTCTCGTGGTGGTTCAGCGCAGTCACATGACCCACACCCCCACTCACATGACTTTCGCTGGATGTCACATGGTCGTTGCAGCTGAGAGAAGGCCCACTTTCGCTGGTCATCATACTACTCCGAAATGACAGTCACCCTTTTCGATAAAGCATAGAGAAACAGTTGGAACATTCCTATTTAATTGTCAGAGGTACAAAATCAGAACTATTACAAACTAGTTTTGTGTAGCTTCACGAATGAAAGCAAGGAACCATTGTTCTTAGTATTGCCTTTCAAGACACAGAGTAACTTACTCTTTGAGGTTCAAAATGTACAAGCACCATAGCATTTTCAAGTCATCCAATCTTCCTCTATTTAGAGGTCCCACCTGTACACTCCTAATTAGACCCAATTAGCAATTGTTTTGGTTGAGAAGGGTAGTGCAATGAGTGGGAGGGACCATGTGTTGTGTGTGTGCTGGTGCTACAAACAAACTGGCAACACCCACTACAATACTAATGGCTCCCAGGACGCTACATGCCACAGGAAGTGCCTGCAGTGCAGCTTAGAGGGCGCAGACTAGACAGCTGCATTATAGGTTCGACCTGCAATATACATTCACCATGCATTACTGGCAGGTTGTCCACCTCCTTTGGAAAGAGGAATGCTACATACAGCATCACAAGCTAGATGAAAGAAGACCTCCTATTTTGGTCGACTAGCTTCTTGCATGAATCAGCTCTAATCGAAAAGGGTGGGCGGATCTGCAAACACTCATGTAGAGGCAGTGTTCACCGTCATTGTAACAGCAGCCCTATTGGTTCATAGCCATACCATCTGGCTTCATATTCTTAGGTTCACTAACATTCTTCAACACCACAGACTGATTCATGGATAGATTAACAAACTCTGCTATTACACTGCTACAGAAAGATTCGCTAGTACTGTCGCAACCTTGCAGACAATAAAACGGTCATAGGAAAGCTGGTGCAAATATATGCTGGTTACAAGCCAATAAACACCATTAAAATTCTACATTACTATAGAATAGTAGCTGGCTATACTGTATGTTGACCCAAAACTGACACAATTAAAATTGCAGTTCAACTATTATGCACATGCTGCTTACCTGTGGGTTATTAAATACCAGGATATAGAGTCACTAGACTACTAAACAGCAAAGACTGGCTCAGAGACCCAGGGCCAGAGACTTGCTTTTGGCACGCAGATTTCATAAATTCAATATTTTTTTATTGCTGCATGTTCCATCCAGTTAAATAGATTTGTTATCATTATGGTCAATTGTCATGTGACCCGCTCGCGCAGCTGCCATGTGGCTCAAAAGGCGGTTTTTGTTGTTTTTGTGGTGTGCCAGCTGTGAAAATACTCAAGTGACAGTTTTGAGGCAACAAAGGAGGAGGGGGACTCAAAATGTCTGTGCAACTTGGAGCTTCAGAGCTAGGTAAGTTGGTTGCAAATTATGACTTTCTACCTATCTAGCTACATATCTCTCTATATCACTCTAGCTACAATTTCTTGTGAGTTAGATTCTTGTCCCCCACCTCTCTTTTCCGACTCCCTTGAAGAAGAGGAGGAAGGTGCTGCACTGCCAGAGACTGTAGCTGTTAAGCAAGAGGAGCTAAACGATTCCCTGTTGTATGAAGATGGAAGTGAAGCACAACAGAATCAAATGCAGCTTTCACTTAAGAAGGAGGACACATTGGCTACGGATATGAAGTCTCTTAATGATTCCTTATCCCATGAAGAAACTGGAGAGGATGTATGCTTTGGTGTTGACAACTGTCCAGCTGTTGTAGGTCCACCCTCTCCAAGTGAAGAAAAACCTGAAATTTCGAGCTCAACTAGTTTGCCATTGCAAGATGTAAAGCATTCAGCTTTACTGTCCATCCTTCCTCAGCAGAATTCCAAGACATCTGTTTCAAGTGAGCAATCAGTCCAGGTCCAACCGGGTCCAAAGACGAAACCAGTTTTTGGCAAAAAGAAGAAGTCTATTGCTAATGCTCCTCAACCACATGTACTAGCCCCACTGAATGACAACACCTTGCAAACTGTCAGTGAACCTCAGGATTTGCCCACCGTGAACACCACAACTAGTGATAGCGACAAAACATCCGATTGTGAAAATACGACCAAAGAATGTCCTCAACCCAGCAATGAAGGAGCAGCTACAAAAAAGCCAAAGTTATCCGTGAAGCCGAAACCAAGCACAAAGGAAATCCTTGCCAAATTCTGCGCTGATGAAGCAAACAAGAGCACCAAAAACAGTGAAGTAGCTAGTGACACAGCATCATGTGAAACTGTACAGGAGAACGTCAAAAATCCAAGGAAGACCCTAACACCTGAAGAAAAGGAGGCAAGGAAGATTGAGCTGGAGCAGAAGAAACTCGAACGAGAGAAGAAAAAGGAGGAAGCTGAGAAGAAAAGAATTGAACGAGAGAACAAAAAGAAAGAAGCCGAGCAGAAACGAGAGCAGATGAAAATTGAGAGAGAGGCTCTGAAGAAACAGAAGCAACTGGAAGCAGAGAAAAAGAAAGCCGAAAAGGAACAATTAAAAATTGAAAGGGAACTGAAGAAGATGGAACAGCAACAAAAAAAAGCAAAAAATGTCAAGCCTAAGATATCAGAAGGTGAGACGGTTGTTGGCCAAAGCAAAACTTCAGCTTGTGAGGATCACGTTCATGAAGAAATGGAAGAAATGGATGGTAATGGACTAAAGGTTGATGATAACACTGGCAGTAAGGCTAATGATGAGTCCGAGGACATGGAGGATGGACTCAAGAGTGAGGAAGAACTTATTGATGTGGATGGTATTGACAGTGATGACGTGAAGAGTGGTGATAATGACATTGAACTAAAGCAGGAGCAGACTGCAGACTCTGCTGAGATCAAGAGCAGCTGCAGCCTTCAAGACCAGTCAGTGGGTAGTAGGGATAGCCTTGATGGAAACAGCACATCAGTATCATCAGCTCAGGCACTGAAGATTACAAATGAAGATGATGTTGCTCCAGTGAAGAGACCCGTCAAAAGATTCAAGCCACCAACCCAAGCAGGACCAAAACCGAAGAAGACAAAGAGCACTACGAGGGGGAAGGGAGGTGGAGCAGCAAGGAAGCCATCCACAGCCCCAAAGAAACCAAAGAGGCGAGCTGCGTTTGGAGAATCTGATTCCGACAGTGATTATTCTCCTGTGGTACAACCGCTGGTGAAGCGACTGAGGCCAGCAGTCCTGTCTGGTCCCGTGTGGGTCCAGTGTGAGAACATAGGCTGCCAGAAGTGGAGGAAGCTGAGGGATTGCTGTGACCCATCAGAGCTCCCTGAAGACTGGAAGTGCTCCATGAATGCCGACCCAGAACACAACAGCTGCTCGGCACTGGAGGAAGACTGGAACAATCTCGAAGAGAATCAAGAGTACGTGGAGTCCATCTTTGTGCCTGGTTCAATTGTGTGGGCTAAATTGGAGGGATATCCATGGTAAGAAAGCGACGTATGATTCTCCTAACACCACCACTTACTAGCTAAATCGTGCAGGTGGCCGGCCATGATAGAGGAAGACCCTGATGTTGAATCCTATTACCAGCTGGGAAATGTTAGTTGTCACATACCAGTAAGTCATCATGCTATGGTACATCCAGGTAAGCCGATTCTTTCCTTTTCAGGTCCAGTACCATGTGGTATTTTTCGATACTCCTGTATCGCGTGGATGGATTAACTCCCACAGCATTCAGCTCTTTTCCGACGTAGATGATGCCAATGCAGGATTCAATGTATGTGTTGATGTTTTCATGAAAGTGATAGTGCTTGAACCTTCTGTCTTGTAAATGTATTCAGCTGAAAGTGGTACAGAAGCACAAGAGAAGTCTTCAGAGTGGCATAAAGCAGGCGAAGGCGGCCTTGAACAAATCGCTAAAGGTACTTCAGTTGCACCCATTTCAGAGTGGCTAATATAAGGCATTTTTCTGACGTTGTTAGGAAAGACTTTTAAAGTACGGCTTCAGGGACCGCTATCAGCGGCTACAGGCTATCAACAGGAAGAAGAAATGCTTCTCTGATGACACTGGTATGGTTGAATCTTTAGGATGTGCTCTAGGTTTAGTTCTTTCTTTCGTCATGCCATTGTAGTATCTCCAACCCTTTCATTTTACTCTCGGGAGGCAAGTGACGCTAGTTTTGATGACGATCATCGACTCCCACAGCAGCTGCAAATGGCCAGCGATGATGACGATGCCGTTTTAGGCAAAGATGCAACTCAGCGCCTTGCTGTGCAAAAGCAGAAGACGGAAACAGTAGTAATCCAGTACGAGGAATAGGTTAGTAGTATTCAAAGGTAACCCCTCACACTAGTATGCCCGGTATGTAAGCTTAAAAAACAGTACCAGTCATCACCAATGCTGACAACAAAGTATTATTTTAAACAATCACTCACAGTTGGCACTCATCTTGATCCATTGTTCATTCATCCTGTTCAAAAACCACTGTTCATTAATTCAACAGAAGATTATTTTTTTGGTATACAAAATAGTAGTACAATTGCTTAGCGGTCCACTTGTGAATTGACAGTTTCATAGATGGGAGACACAATATAATATAGAGTGATAAAAATTAAAAATTTGGTTGAATCAATGTGATTGCTAATAGAACGATACTGTGTGCAGCAGAGTTCTTGAGTTTTTGACTTCAAATACTTGAAGGATGTCTTCGATTTCATCCTCCAAGTCTTCCGCATTTCTCATCTAAAGACATTCAGATTTGAGTGAGAGTTGCATTTAGTTATCGTACGGCTCACCATTTCGCACAGTTGCAAGATTAGAAACGCTCCGAGTGTTGCTTCTTCGTGATTGTCCTTGACTTCTATGTTGATAATTTGAACGGGAGTGCAGCTGACATTGCCTCTGGCCGACACAGCTACAGAAAAGTAATTATACCAGTTTTGAGCTATATATAGAATCATCAGACAAGTGGAGAAAGGGAAAGAAAGATGTATACAGTGACATTACATACACCTCTCGTTAAAAGACAGTATTGCATCAATGTACCATTTTAGATCTCTGGACAAAGGCCTCTACAAGGGGCAATTTTGAATGATGCTGTGGGAGGTTCAACTATACTCCAGTTCTATAAGCCTACTGACCCACTGTTTTTCTAAGCTGTATTGTGTGAATGCTCTAGTGTACACGGAAGAGGTACAAGTGCTCTCTACCTTCCAGGACAGTGTCGTATATTCTCTCTTCCACCGTGAAAATGACGTCAAACTGTTCGCTTGTGTCCTGGAATCTCTCGGGCCCTTTCTTTATCCGTCGGTTTCTGTCCAGCATGTGAAGAATGCCGTTTTGTGTGTAGCTAATTGATGACCATGAAGTTAAGGAAACATTTGGAAATTTGTTTTCGTACAATCAATACATTGTCTAGCATGTAATACTGTCACTGGATATACTACAACACTAATGCTGCTACACACACCCCTATTCAAGGTCAGATTCTGGAACCAATATTACAGCCTGCAGATAACCTGTCAGATTCTAGAACCACACTCACTGGATATGTTACACTAATGCTGCTACATAAGATTCTGGAACCAAAATTACAGCTTACAGATAACCTAGAGTCAGATTCTAGAACCAAACTAAGTTGAGAGCTCTGGAATCAGATTCTGGAACCAGATTTATAGAGAGCGTGTTTCTATGTGTTGAGAGCATAGTTGGAAATTTTCGCAGCATCATGCTACTGGTAGGCCTACAATTAACATGGCTATAATAGGTACTCTCTTTTCTGCACACTCTTGTACAATCCATTGTACCGTGGTACGGTATATAATGGTGGTTGCTACACAGAACTCAGTCTGCGTGTAGCACTAAAGGGATCACAGATTCCAACTTGATAAAAGGACAGGCATTGCGCAGTACAAATGAAAAGATGAAGGACAGACTTTGTACTGGGCATTTTTCAGCGAACAACTCCCAACGGACATTTTTGAATAAGAGAACAGGCATTCCACAGTAGCTATCTCCATGATATGACTCCAACGGAACCTCTTGCTAAAGGACAGACAACCCTACTACAAAAGGGCATCCCAGAGTTCCAAGGGAGTACAACTGCTATTCTACTAAGCCTGTGGAACCTAGCCTTTTGTACAATGTATGTTTTATGGGAAGGCTTAGCGAAGTGAGCACACACAACAGGTGAAGCCTGGTGAATCTGGTACAGCAATACCAGCACGGTTACACTTTCTTGCCAGGACTCTGACACATCGTACCAACCTTGCTGATATGGGGACAGCTACACACCAAGTATTGCTTGCTTCAGAGCATGCTTATAGCTATGTAGTCACTTGTGGCTATTAGAAAGCTATTTGCTTCCTCACAAAGCTGGATCACAGTTTTGTAATTTTCGATCCCTACTGTAACAATGCCACACTCAACCTCCTCAATTCAATAGAGCAAAGGAGAATGCAGCACGCCACAGCAGGAATATTTATACTTGTCAGTTTTGTGTGGATGTGAAGTTTGTCATTAGTACTTTACTGTGCATTAAATTCTGGAATTGCGCAGTGTAGGCCTAACCACAGCCACAACATAGAAATCTTCACTCTGCTTTCCACAGGAGCTCTCTCTCTCCACACACAGCGCACTTCGACCTTTCCCTGCAAGAAGCCAAAAAAATCGCGATAGTAGTTAGATAATACTGCGCATGCTCAATTAACACGCTATAATTAACTATGACGTCACCGGGAAATGGACTTTGAACTTTTGATCATGCATGCACAAAGATTACCCTCAACACTAATGCTAGTTTTTCATCATACTCACCCTTCTTTTCTATGTGAGCCTAGTTCAGCAGCCTGTCAACACCTTAGGAGACTCTGAAAAGAAAATGACACACCAGACACAAACTGTTTTTGCAATCGTTCTTTTTTTGTCAGGTAGAAACCCCATTCTACATGAAACCTCTCTCTACAGCCACTGCTTTTTAAAGAACTACTCTGACAAGCCAAAATCTGATGGATACAGTTGCTGATCTTTTGCTGACAAGTCTTTGAAGATTTCGTCATATGTGGTACCAAACTCATACACGTTTGGTTGGTTGGGGCCAGCACCAGGTAGTTTGATCACAGAGCCAGTGCCATAGGACTTGACATCAAAACCTTTTTTGCTAAAAATGACGAAGGACTCAACTTCAACACACATACCTCAGATATTGCCATACCTCAACTAAATCTAAGCTAAGTTTATTGCATACCCATTTTACCTAAGGATGTTTTGTGCCTCCATACTCCTGTTTTGGTTGGATGAACATACAACCGCTACCTTCATCTTCCAGGGCAAATTGTTGAAAAGAAAAAGAAAAGAAAGGAAGGCTGGGGTTTGACTAAAGTTTAATGTAATATATCGTCAGTTTATTGAGCTAAATTGTAGATCCACTCGCCCTATAGTGATTTGTTATATCTTGGAAGACTTGGCAGTTCCACAATAGCGTATAAACCTCCACAAGACAAAGACAGCTTCTTTCCAGTTTCTTATACTCACACCACACGGCTTTCTCTTGCTCCTTTTGTTTATTTTAACATCACGCGACATCACGTGAACTCATGCGCAGTTCACGTGCTGGTCATGTGCTTTTAGCCATGTGGCACTTTCGTTAAAAAATGGCGGGAGAGAAGAATTGCAAGCTTTTCTGCTGAATTGAAGATCTTTCATGATGATGCAGAAGAAGATAGTGGAGTATGTTTCACCAGTGGTTAAACTGCTAGAGGTAAGAAGCTATTGTTAAGCTGGCTGGCTATGCTGATATATTTTAACCACGTCATACTTATTCAGAATCGTCTCTGGCAAAGGGATGGACGAGACATTCCAGTAGTCCAACCAGATGTCAGCTACTACAATGAAGTAAGCATTACTTAAAAGCTAAAAACTATTCTTGATAAACGAGCACTTCTTCAGCTCATGCCACCAGCTGCTCTTTTGGAGATGCCTGTAAATGCGGTCACCACCAAGTTCATGCGTGCATCAACCAACAAGACTCGCTGTCCTATCTTCTGCACATCTGTAAGTCCTCCAAAAATCAGCACGACCAGTAAACTATTTTGTATCACAGTGGGTACCTGATGGTCGTCGGCTAGTGGCTGGGGCCCATAGTGGAGAATTCACCCTCTGGAATGGAACAAATTTCGGCTTTGAATCAATCCTTCAAGTGAGTTGCTTTAAAACCTATGAAGTAACATGGGAGTGCTGGGTATGGTGTGCTCCATTTAGGGTCACGACTGCCCCGTGCGCAGCATGGTGTGGAGTCATAATGGGGTTTGGATGGTGACTACAGACGACAATGGGTTTGTGAAGTACTGGCAGTCTAACTTCAACAACGTGCACACCTTTCAAGCTCACTCGGACCCAGTCAAGTGTAGCAGGTGAGCATGTGATCATCATGTGATCCTGCTAGAGGTGATAGATATGTGCTTCTTTCGTAGTCTCTCACCAACTGATACCAAGCTTGCCACCTGTTCTGATGATGGCACTGTCCGAACTTTTGATTTCGTGCGATGCTCTGAAGAATTTATCTTAAGAGGTACGCACTCTTTGAGTATGTAGCTTTTCCGATATTATGTCCTGACTTTTTTCTTCTTCCAACCTTCCTCCTCCCTGCATCCCTCCCCTCCCTCCCTGCTGTCCTTCCCCTTCCCTCCCTCCCCTACTTCCCCTCCCCTCATACCTCTAGGTCACGGAGCTGATGTGAAATCTGTCGACTGGCATCCAAGGAAAAACCTACTTGCGTCTGGAAGCAAGGACTACCAGCAGCCAGTAAAACTGTGGGATGCAAAGAACGGACAGGCCATCTCCACACTGTGAGGAAACAAGTCATCTTACTCCTCTGCAAAGGAATTTTTGCATCGTTTTTGCAGGCATATTCACAAGGCAGCCGTGCACTGTGTCAAGTGGAACCGGAATGGAAATTGGTTGCTGACGGCTTCCAAGGACAACCTGATCAAGCTGTACGACATTCGGATGATGAAGGAAATGTTCACACTCAAAGGTCACAAAAAGGAAGTCAACAGTAAGCAAGCAGACGTTTCTTTAAACTCTACTAGGAGTGAAATTTTGACTGGACTCCCTCTAGTCCGGCCATCCTTGTAGTGTCCTGATTCAGACGAGTTGGCCTCATTTTTCGGGGTGAATTTGCACTAGGAAGTGTACTTTGGGACATTTTGAAGTGGGCCTCAATACAGAGGTGGCCTTATTTCAGGGGTCCTAATTAGAGGGAGTTCACTGTATTCCCCTGCAGAGACAAGTTTCACTTTCAGTATGTTCCTTTCTTTTAAAGGTATTAGAGCAGTTGAAACTGACCCCACATTCCAGAAGAGAATAGCACCATCTGATCCTCCACTAGAAACGCTGTTTGCTAGTGGAGGATCAGATGGTGCTATTCTCTTCTGGAATGTGGGGTCAGTTTCAACTGCTCTAATACCTTTAAAAGAAAGGAACATACTGAAAGTGAAACTTGTCTCTGCA